>FWPV01015407.1_pt1 | contig 10990 bp, 11 predicted proteins | sample 2228371 | NCBI WGS metagenome assembly FWPV01 (sample SAMEA103939776, study PRJEB20133) | metagenome | reverse complement strand
AGAGATCATCGAGGTGGGTTACACCGATGACCCGAAAAAGGTGACCTTCAGCGTGCGGGATAATGGACCGGGGATCCCCGGACAGCATCAGCACAGAGTTTTCGAGCGCTTCTACCGCGTCGAAAAGCACCGCGGCGCTCAGCCGGGCAGCACCGGCTTGGGATTATCCATCTGCCGCCACATCATTCAGAACAATGGCGGCAGGATATGGGTTAAAAGCCCGGTTGATTTCCAGGAGAATGGAACCATTTTCTATTTCACTTTATTTCATTGAAGAAACTGACTTGTTTGAACGAAGATTTGATTTTGGACTCGGTTTCTTTTGCTTTCTTATTTGACGGTTGGCCAGAGGACAGATAGATGAACAATCCAGTCAAAATGGCTGCAGAGAACCTCAATTTTTATTACGGAAAATTTCAAGCGTTGCAAGGCATCTCACTGCTCTTCCACGAGCGCATGGTCACGGCACTGATCGGGCCGTCGGGGTGCGGCAAGAGCACCTTTCTGCGCTGCCTCAATCGCATGAACGACCTCATCCCCATAAGCCGGGTGGAAGGGACCATACTGCTGGACGGGCACAATATTTACGCTCCCAAGGTCGACGTTGTGGCCTTGCGAAGAAGAGTCGGCATGGTTTTTCAGAAGCCCAATCCTTTTCCCAAGACCATCTTTGAAAACGTGGCCTACGGCCTGCGGGTGAACGGCGTCAAAGACAAGGCGTTTTTGGCCGAACGTGTGGAAAAGAGCCTGCAGCAGGCGGCTCTATGGGATGAAGTGAAAGACCGATTGCATGCAACGGCTTTGGGACTATCCGGCGGGCAGCAGCAGAGGTTGTGCATCGCGCGCGCCCTGGCAGTCGAACCGGAGGTGCTTCTCATGGACGAACCCGCATCTGCCCTGGATCCAATTGCAACACAGAAAATCGAGGACCTGATTCATCAGCTCAAAAAGAATTACACCATCGTCATTGTCACGCACAACATGCAGCAGGCGGCCCGCGTTTCCGACTACACCGCCTTCTTCTACATGGGAAGGCTCATCGAAGTGGACCTTACGGAAACGCTTTTCACTCGACCCCAACATCAGCAAACTGAGGATTACATCACCGGACGGTTTGGCTAGGAGATCGCCCATGGGAAGCCGTTTCCACGAAGAACTGGAACAACTCAAGATGGCTATTTTGCGCATGGCGGCTCTCACCGAGAGAGCCCTGGAAAATGCGCTGCAGTCATTTTTCGACAGAAACGTTGAGCAGGCAAAGGAAGTCATTGCGGGAGATCAGGAAATCAACCTGCTCGAGGTGGACATCGACAAGTACTCCTTGCGACTGCTGGCACTGGATCAGCCAATGGCTTCCGATTTACGGTTCATCGTCGGCTGCATGAGGATCGCCGTGGACCTGGAACGGATTGCCGACCAGGCAGTGAACATAGCGGAACGAACCATCTTTTTGGCAAGCCGCCCACCGTTACCACCCAATCCACAGTTGGAGCAGCTGGCCGACACCGCACTCGATATGCTGAAGACGGTGATCGGCGCATTCGTCAACGGCAACACCGACCAAGCCTATGACGTTTGTCAGATGGACGATACCGCTGATGAATTGAATGCCGCCATTCTCAAGAATCAGATCAAGTATATCTTGCATGCAGTGCCTGCAGTGGAGCGATCGGTACAAACCATCATCGCCGCCAGGTGCATCGAGCGGGCGGCCGACCAGGCGACCAACATCGCCGAGAGCGTCATATTCATCGTTAAAGGGGTGAACATCAAACATCACTGCGAAAGTTAGCGTGGAGCACGGGGCTGGGAGCTTGACGCATAGAGTTTCCCTCATTTCACTGGGCTGCAATATGAGGGTGCAGTTGTAATTGCGTGGGGCTGTACTCAGTATTTGCGCTGCAGCCGGGCCCGATAGATGATGGCGATGAGATTCATGCCGAAAACCACGGCGATCAGGACCAACGCCGTTCCGTACTGCAAGGGCCGCGTGGCCTCGATTTCGGTCCCGGCGGTGGCCAACACATAGATATGATAGGGCAGCGCCATAACGGGATCGAATAACGACGCGGGGATGTGCGGCGTGAAGAACACTGCGGCGGTAAACATGATCGCGGCGGTTTCTCCGGCGGCCCGGCTGATTCCCAGTATGGAACCGGTCAACATGCCGGGAAAGGCGGCGGGCAAAACGACCCGGTAAATGGTTTGCCATTTGGTCGCACCGAGCGCCAGCGACGCCTCTCGATAGGTCGCCGGCACGGCCCTCAAGGCTTCTTCCGCCGTGCCGATGATCACCGGCAGGATGAGCGCCCCCAGGGTCAACGACCCGGCCAGGATACTGACACCCAGCTTCAGCCAGGTCACAAAGAAGGCCAATCCAAAAAGTCCGAACACCACCGAGGGCACCCCCGCCAGGTTATTGATACCCATGCGAATGACGCGCACAGCAGGGCCGGAGCTCGCATATTCATGCAGGTAAATGGCCGAGGCAACTCCCCACGGAAACGCCACCAGCATGGAACCGAAGCTGAGCAGTAAGGTTCCCAGGATACAGGGCATGATACCCCCCCTGGTCATGGAGTCGCGCGGAACCTCGGTTAAAAACGTCCAGCTGATGGCTCCTGCTCCATTGAGGAGCAAAAACCCCACCACAATGAACAGGGCCAATGCGTTGATCAGCACCGCCAGGCGGAATAACCCGAACATGCCGAACTGCTTCAGGCGTCGCCCGCGCCAATTAGGGGCGCTTTGTTCTCCATTCATAGCGTTGCAGCACCCACCTGTTTGTGTTTTTGTGCGATGTAGTCCGCTATCACATTAAAAACCAGAGTGAATAGGAAAAGTACCATGCCGGTGGCAAATAGGGCATAATAATGCTCGCTGCGGAAAGGAGCTTCCGCCATTTCGGCAGCGATGCTCGCAGGCATCGGCCGCACTGGATCAAATATCGAGGTCGGAATCATGGCGGCACCTCCGGCAACCATCAATACGACCATGGTTTCACCGATGGCGCGCGACATGCCCAGAATCACTGCCGTGCTCACCCCCGACAGTGATGCCGGGAGGATAACTCTGATGATGGTTTCCCAGTGGGTCGCCCCCAGGGCGAGAGACGCCTCTTTCAGTTCGGCAGGAACGCTGTAGATGGCATCTTCGGAAATGCTCGTTATGGTCGGTACCGACATGAATGCCAGCATCAATGAGGCGTTGAACAGGTTCAAACCGGTGGCGAGATCGAACGTGCGCTGCAGGTACGGGGCCACGATGACCATGCCGAAAAAGCCGATCACCACGGAAGGCAGAGCCGCCAGGAGCTCGACAATGGGCTTGAAAATTTGCCTCACGCGGCGCGACGCGATCTCCGCCAGATAAACAGCGGTCATGACTCCCAGTGGAATCGCCACCATGGCCGACAGCAGGGTCACCGCAAAGGAAGCCGTCAGCAGAGGAAAAATCCCAAAATCGGGAGGATCCGAGGTGGGGTACCATTCCCTGCCGAAAAGAAAACCTCTGATGGATACCTCCCTGAAAATAGGCAGTCCTTCCATGAACAGGAAAACCACGATGAGCGACAATATGAGTATGGAAATGGAGGCCGCCAGAAGAAAAATCAGGCGGATGATTCTTTCCTTGTTTTGTCGATCAGCAAACATGCGGGTCTTTCCTATCTCTCCACACAGGTCGCGCTGCCCTGTACTTCAGTGACTCCTGTTTTGATACCGGTGAAAAACACAACATCATGAGAGGAGCCAAAAACATCAGTACAAAGGCACAAAGCCCGCCTCCTTCACGTATTTCTGCCCCTTCATCGGATTGAGCACGTAGTTGATGAAGTTGAGGACATCGCCTTCCGGCCAGCCGCCCGTGAACATGAACAGCGCCCGGGATACCGGGTACTTGCCGCTCAAGGTGGTTTCGGCGTTGCCTTCAACGCCGTTTACGGTCAGGCCTTTGAGGTCCTCATTGAGATAACCGAATCCCACATAGCCAATGGCGTTCTCGTTTTTGGCCACAGCCTGCGCCACAGCACCGTTGGAGGCCTGCAACAAAGCACCGGGGAACACCCTTTCCTTGTCCATCACCTTCTCTTCCCAGACTTCATAGGTTCCCGATGAGGTGTCACGGGAAATGACTGCGATTTTTTTGTCCACACCACCCAACTCTTTCCAGTTGCTGATCTTTCCCATATAGATGCTCTTCAGCTGCTCCAGTGTGAGGTCTTTCACTGGATTGGCCGGATGCACCACCGGGACGATACAATCATAGGCCACTGCAAAAGGAACCGGGTACCTCCCTTTTTCCACCGCAGCCTGGACTTCCTTTCCCTTGATGAATCGAGAGCTGTTGGCGACATCCGTTGTGCCGTCGATCAGCGCCTTGATGCCGTTGCCCGAGCCACCGCCCGATACCGCAATGCTCACCTCGGGAAATTCCTTCATGTATGCCTCCGCCACCTTCTGGGCAATCGGCAAAACCGTCGTTGAACCATTGATCTTAATGGTTCCCGCCCAAACCTGTTCCGCTCCCGCACATGCCAACAGAACTGTCACCACCATCAGCCATTTTGCCTTCTTCATTGACTCACTCCTCTCTGTTTTGGAAAAATCCCTCTGTGACCGCAGCGTTGGGAAAGACTGCCGCAAGTCATACCAAGACGTTCATTCGGTGCACCACGCGCAAAAATTACCCGTCAATTGTTACGATTATGTGACAACACGGCGGATTTCTCGTTACAGCACTGCCCTGCAGAGGCACACTCTGCTCCCAATTCAGCCGGTACACTCCTTGTCTTCGGCTAAGGTGCGCACGATTGGGGCTTGACGAATGCGAACGATTTGCATAGTGAGCGAACTGGGCTATCGGTGGCTTTGTATCTCTTCAGGCGGATTACTCATGCGTCTTGCTGTTGGCCTCCTCCCAGCAAAGCCGATTGCCTCTCTCCGCTCGTCTGGGAACACTGCGGGCAGCCCAACAACAGGTCGCGACAAAATCATTGGAAAGGAATATGCCGTGTCTGATCTGACCATCAAGCACATTGAGCAGAGCATCAAGGACCGCAAGAGGCTGCATCTTAGATTCCTCGACAACGTGAAGACCTATAAAGCGTTTCTCGACCTCGAGGAAAAAGCTTTCGCGGATGGATCTCTCAATAAAAAGACAAAAGAACTGATGGCGTTGTCCATTTCCATCGTAACCAAGTGTGAACCCTGCATGGAATGGCATCTCGATCAAGCTCTGCAGTCTGGGGCCACCGATGAGGAAATCTATGAAACCATAGACGTGGCCATTGAAATGGGTGGAGGACCTGCTGGGGCCTATGCCCGATTTGTGCTTAACGCACTGGAGTACTTCAGGAGAAAAGAGAAGTCGATGTGACGACATTTAAGTGCAGGCCGGGATCAACTTCCATTCAGTCGGAACCGCACTTTGCTTTCTGGGCATTGAGCCGGCGGGATAGCCCTGCCGGTTTCCGGCCGATCCGATTCCTGCCCGTCATGGATGCGACTTGCTGGTGAACACTGGCCCGCTTGTTCACTGGATTGTAAACAGGGGGCCCCGCGATAGACGGCAGCAGACCCGTGGTCCCATGTGCCACCCCGCGCCGCCGCTCGCGAGTGGCCTGCCATGAAACCCTGGTCCGGCAAGCATGCTTTCCGTTTCATTGGAAACAGCCGGCACCCAGCTGCTTGATGAGTTCTTCCGCCAAAGCTGCCACACTTCCCAACTTCTCCGAATCCATTTGATCCGGTGTATCCAAAGGCGTGTGATAGCGCTTGTCATTGCCGCAATTCACCAACCAGACGGCGGAAACGCCCTGCTGTACAAAAGGATTCTGATCGCTCGCCGCTCGTGGAGGAATATTCCAGCAGTCAATGGAAGCTCCGACCGCTTCAGCCACATCCTCGCAAAGGCTGACCAGGTCCGCCGTAACCCCGATCTCCAGCTTGCTCCGATTCGATCCGAAGGTATCGAGATTGACCATGGCCAAGATCTCGTCAAGACGCTTCGCGGCCTTTTCCAGGTAGCTCGAAGAGCCCCAAAGCCCCAGTTCTTCCCCGCCGAATGCCACAAATTCGAGCGAAACCTCAGGCAACAATGCCAGTGCCTGGCTCAGAGCAATTACGACGGCAGTGCCCGAAGCATTGTCCATCGCATGCACACCGTTCCAGAAGCTGTCATAATGTGCGGTGACAAGGATTTTTCTCTTGCTCGTGCCGGTTTTGCGGCCAACCACATTGTACCCCAAGGCCTCCTGGATCAGCCCGCGCGATTCAAGGGTGGCTTCAATGGCTTTTCCGGAATGCAGTTGTGTTTGGATCCATCGGCCGTCGTCACCTCCGATGGCTACCGCCGGGATCTTACCGGCTTCCCGGTCCAGCCGGGCACAGCCGCAGCGGATGGTATTGCCTTCGAGGTCGGTGACGCACACGAGCCCACGCGCACCCCAATCCTGAGCCGGAGGGTAGGCCACGAAGGAGCGCATATTCGTGGTGACCAGTATCGAGTCCTTAACCTTGATCCCGCCCGACTCGAGCTCGGCAAGCTCTTGCTCGGAGCATTGTCCGGCGAACACTAGGGGAGCAGTCAGCGGCTCTTGAGTGGAACTTGAAAGTGCGATGGGCTGACACAATGTCTCCCGTCCAGCAACGGATAGAGCTGCCGTCTGAGGAGCATAGGACAGGTAGGGAAACGATTGAAGCTCTGTGGCCAAGCCGGCGGCCCGGAATCGATCAAGGATATAATTCCTGGTCCTTTCCTCGCCCCGCGATCCCATCCAACGCGAGCCAAAAGAGCAAATTTCCTGAATAATCGAAAGGATTGCAGATCCATTCAGCGCCGTCACATATTCCTCCTACAAAAGCCAGCTTGCCACAAGCTCATGCAGTTGCCCCGCAAAATCCTCTCTGGAGCCCCGGGTTTGTACCCGACCAAGGTCAAGAACATAGACCCAGTCGGCAATTTCCATGGCCGATTGCACATCCTGATCCACCAGCAAAATCGTTCTGCCTTCCTGCTTCAAAGCGAAGAGCTCCGCGTAAATGCTTTGCGCCACCAGGGGAGCGAGTCCAACCGACGGTTCATCAACCAACAGCAGTGCTGGGTTCGCCAACAAAGATTTTGCTATGTCCAGGGTGCGCTGCAAACCACCCGAGAGCGATCCGACCAGTTGATTTTTTCGATCCTTGAGGGCGGGAAATCGTTCCAAAGCCCATTGTACTCGTTCGTGCACCAGTTTGCGATTTCGTTTAAAAATCCAGCAGCCTATCTCCAGGTTTTCCGTCACGCTCATCTGGGGAAATATGGCGCGCTCCTGAGGAATATAGCAGATGCCGCGCCTAATGATCTCATCCAGTCTGATGCCCGTTATGTCCTCTCCATTGAGCAGCACAGCCCCCCTCTGGGGTTTCAGCACTCCAGCTATAGACTTTAAGAGGGTCGATTTACCCGAGCCGTTGGGACCGATGACAATGCTGACATCGCCCTCGGCTACCGTCAAATCAAGGCCCCGCAGGACAAAAAGATCCCGTTGATAGGCAGCATGTAGATCCTGCACCTCAAGCTGCATGTTTGCCTCCGAGATAGGCATTCACGACCCGTTGATCCGCGCGCACTTCGTGCGGAGGACCGTCAGTCACCAGTGCACCGCGATCCAGTACGACAAGCCGCTCGCATATCCTGAACACGGAAGACATTTCATGGCTCACCAGGATAATGCTCTTCCCGCTCAGGTGTAGATCTTTCAGATACTCTTCCAACTGGTTCTTAAGCACCGGGTGAACACCGCCAAAAGGCTCATCGAGGAGCAGGAAGCGCGGGGTGTTCATCATCACCATCCCAATCTCCAACAGCTTTCTTTGGCCTCCCGAGAGCCGTTCGGCTGGAGCTTCGGCCAGTTGGTCGAGCTTGAGCGCGCGCAATATTTCCACAGCCCTTTGCTGCATGCCGGTTCGATCCAGTTCCGCCACCGTCATGGCCGGAATGTAAAGATTCTGCAGGACCGTGAGACGAGCGAATACTTTCGAAATCTGAAAGGTACGTCCGATGCCGCAGCGATAAATCCTGTGCGGACCAAGGCGGGAAATTTCCCGACCGTCCAACTGGATGGAACCTTCGCTCGGGCGGTACAGTCCGGATATACAGCTCAGCAAAGTGGTCTTGCCCGAGCCATTGGGCCCGATCAACCCGACAAATTCCCCCATTGCGAAACGTACCGATACTCCGGAGAGTGCCTGCAAACCGCCGAAGTTTTTAACAACATTTTTCAACTCAAGCATTAGCGATGTTCGTCCTTTAGCATGTTGCTCTTCCGCTGCCGGCATGTATCCAACAACTCAGACAGCCGCGGAAGGAGGCCCTGTGGAGTGAATTTAAGGATGAGCAGGACGAGGCCTCCAAATATGGCTAGCCTCCACTCTTCAAAGGCGCGCAGATACTCCGTCAGAGACTGCAGCGCCAGCGCCCCCAAGGCCGATCCCATAAGCGACTCCAATCCACCGAAAACGCTCATCGCCAGTATCAGTCCCATTTCGCTGATGGTGCTTATTCTCGGGCTCACCAACCCGATGACGTGAGCGTAAAACCCGCCGGCTAGACCCGCGCAGGCGCTGGTGATCACAAAGGCGCACAAACGGTAATAGACGGTATTGACTCCGCGCGTAGCCGCCCCGTCCTCGTCTTCCCGCATAGCCAGTAGAAACAGTCCCAGTTTGGAGCGTAGGACAAGCGAGAGAGTCGTCACGGTAGCAACCAGCAGCAGCAGGCCGATGTAATAGCACCAGGTCTTGTTGCCGTCCAGCATGAGCGGCACTTTCAACCCATAAGATCCACGAGTCAGCTCATATTCCGCCGTCAGGAAGATGCGGAGAATCTCCGAGAAGGCCAGGGTCGTTAAGGCCAGATAGGGCCCACGCATCTTCAGGGTGAGCGCCCCGATGGCCAAACCGAACACGGCTGCCGCTCCGCTGCCGACAACCATGGCCAAGGGTATGGGAAAATTGAGATAAATGACCAGCATGGCTGAGGTGTAGGCGCCGACGGCAGCGAAGGCTGCGTGGGCAAAGGAAATGATGCCCACCTGGCCGGCCAGCATCGCCCAGGAACTGGCCAGAACTGCATAATAAAGCCCGACGATGGCGACATAAAGCCAGTAGCCCTGAAAGATGAATGGCAGAGCCGCTGCAAGCAGCAAAAGCACGCCGAGAAAGAATCTTCTCATGCGCGCCGCTCCTTTTCACCGAACAGGCCTTGCGGGCGAAACAGCAGAGTCAGGATGAGTAGCAGCAGGCCGTAAGCGTCCTTGTAAGCAAGCGCACGGGTCGGATCGGGCAGCAGAATGGAGCCGAAATTCTCGACCATGGCCAGTATGAAAGCCCCGATAATGGTCCCCTTGATGGAGCCCATGCCGCCCAATACCACAATAACAAAGGCTTTGATGGCAAACGGCACACCCATGCCGGGGTTGACCAGAAAAATCGGACCAAGGAGTGCTCCTGCCACACCGGCAAGGGAGATGCCTATGCCAAAGGCCATGCCGCGCATGCGCGCCACACTGATCCCCAAAATGGAAGCGGCATCAGGATTTTGCGCCACTGCGCGCAAGCCCTTGCCGAGATAGGTCCGGTAGAGGAAGAAAAGCAGCAGTGCTATGATCAGGAAAGCTATGACGGCAGCACTGATGCGGTCACCGGCGATGACCAGGTCACCGACCTTGATACGTCCTGTGAATATGGCCGGGGCTTGGCGGTTATAGGGTCCAAACAACGGCAACGCCAGGTTCTGCAGGAAAATCCCCAGAGTAAAAGTCACCAATATAACATACTCGTCGTAGCGGGCCGTCTTGCGTTCATAGGCCGAACGCAGAAACAACCTCTCCAGGATCAAACCGAACACAAAAACTGCTGCCATGCTGGTAATCAGCGCTAACGGCAGTGGCAGTCCGCAAGAATGAGAAAGGAAAAAGCTCGCCAGAAAGAGGTAAAGGTACCCTCCAACCATCAGCGACTCTCCATGAGCAAAGTTCACCAGCTTCAGAACCCCGAATATGAGTGATAAGCCGAGCGACATCAGGGCGTAGAGAGTGCCGATAACAAGAGCGTTTACAAGCTGGGCGAGCATCAGCATCGCGGCCTCCGAGAAGGATTGTGCGGGGGTGGTGTGGTTGATTCTGCGCCGGCCCGCCCCACACAGCTTCTCGATAACAGCCGTTCGGCTTGCAGTGCGGGTTTCGGCCAAAAAATCAGATTAGTATGGTCCCTTTATTTGGGAGGTTGTATGTATGATTCCACAGTCGCGTATTCTTCCGGCCACAAGATGGCAGCCTTCGATGGATCCTGCTTAAACTCGGTGTACTGAATGATGAAAACCGGCACATCCATCCACAAATGGTATGCCCACGGTGGGTTCTTTTCCTTGGAGAAGGTGATGGTGCCCCTGGTTCCGAGCCAGCTGAGCTTATTTTCCATGGCATCGATGAGCTCCTTGGAAGCGGTGCTGCCGGACAGCTTGATGGCTTCGGCAATAACCATAACGGTATCATAGCCTTCCATCGCAACGGCATCGGGTTCGCGCTGAAACTTGTCTTTAAAGAGTTGAGTAAATTTCTCGGAGGTCTCGGTCTTGGGAATTCCGGGAAGACCCGCCGGATTGCTGAGAACATAAACGCCCGCTTCACCCACCGTGTCCCAAAAGCCCGGATACAGCGTGTCCATGCCCGCTCCGAGTAGGGCACAATTCTTGGTCGGCGCCAAACCCAGCTCATACGCCTGCTTGATCATCAGGAGCTCACCGGCTCCGGTGAAACCGTCCACCAGAAAGTCCACCGGCGGGGAAGCACTCTTCAGCTGCAGCAGTTGAGGAGTAAAATCGGTGGTCGTTCGTTCGGCCGAAAACGAGGTGACTTTGACGCCCGCCGCCATCAAGTTATCTTTAAATACTTTGATGACCCCCATGCCCCAATCGGAATTCTCTCCAATCACGGCCACATGCTTGA
>FWPV01015406.1_pt1 | contig 10991 bp, 10 predicted proteins | sample 2228371 | NCBI WGS metagenome assembly FWPV01 (sample SAMEA103939776, study PRJEB20133) | metagenome | reverse complement strand
ATTCTGGGCGATAAGGTTTCCGTAATTCTTCACCCAAGTCGGCAGTTCTAATTCCTCCCCGGGATTTGGAATTCCATCACCGTTTCCTCTTGGTGGGGCATCGTCAATAAAGTGCCTTAAATAGGCAACAAACCTACCGGTGGAAACAACCTGAATAGTGTCCTCATAAGGGAAGTAGTTCCTTGCCTGGACGGTTAGAAGCATTTGCCCAACCTGATTTGGGGAGACATTGAGGGTAATTTGACCGGCGCTATTCGTTCTCCGGTTTGCTCCGCTTTTCTCTCCCATCCAGAGGCAGACCAAAGCGGAGCAAACCGGATTTGCCCCGGAAGTGACCGTAACCGGAACCGGCACATGGCTTCCGATATTGATAACCCGAGGAAATTCCACACTGAGGTGATGGGGTGAGTCATTATTGAGAGGGATTGCCGGACAGCCAAACAAATTCCTCTCGTATGCCTCCCAGCGGAAACGGGAGGATTCGGTCATCGGCCAAATTGGTCGGAGTTGGTCCTTGGCGTGAGCCAGTGCCTGACCAACATAGACATAGTTTGAACAAAGAGGATGGCGCCCAATCGGGATTCTCGGTAGGAATTTATAGAAGAAGTGATAGTTGTAATATTCCGCAACCCTCACCCAGCCGTATCGGGAATTGAGCATCACCGCGGCAAACCCATTCTGGGCATAGTTGGTTATCGACTCGCCCAAGCAGTTGTTGACTTGGTCAAAAGCCCCCGGGTGACAGGAGACCGCAATCATCACATTCAACTTATTTGTATTTGTCAAACCACAAGCCAACCCTCCGGTGAAATTGCCATTCACATCAATCGCGGTTGGTGAGCCATGGGCAATAATTCCGGTATAGCCATAACCGGCGTTTAGGGAGTCACAGAACCTTTGGGGATTCGGTTGGATATGCCCCCCAGACATATACATCTTACAGACCCGCCAGTCCGCTGGCACCGCATTGGCGATTGAGTCGTTAAACTCCATTGAGAAGGTAACCGAACAGACCAAAAGCGCCTTTTCAAAATAGGTAGAATCGGGATTCTTCTCATACCGGAAAAGTTTGGCGAGATAGGTCTTAATCTCCGAAAAACTCTCGGTCGTCATCATCCCGACATAGACATCCGCATAGCCATCAATTGAATCACCCGGCTCGCCAAAGACATTATTCCGATTGAAGTCCCAGTCGCCATCCAGGTCCGAAAAGTAGATATCACCAGGAAGGGTATCCCGATAACTTCCGGAATAATAGACATATAACCGACGGTATTGTTGGGCTGGAGCATCCTGCCGGACAATGAAGAAGAAGATCGTCTGCCAGACCGTATCCGCGTCCTTCACAAAGTTCCTCATCTTCTCCGCAATGTCCCTTCCGGGATAAGAAGACTGAATCTCTTCAATCGTCATTATCTTTGCCGGATAACCCAACTTCTGTCGCCAATATCGTAGCGGTTCTAAGCTATCCCGGTAGGTTTGGGGAGTAATTATCACATACTCGTAATAACCCGGAGGTAGAATTGGCGAAAAACTTGGGGTCTTCTTTATTGGTGGGGCAAATCGCTCCACATCCTCAGGATTGATGACTAAATCCGAGACATCCGAAGAGAGAATTAGCCTCTTCACCGGTGAGAGGGATTTGGAAAAACCATTGCCTCCTTGATACAAAACCCGTAACCTAATCTTCTCCGCTAAATGCAATTCTCTTCTGGATGGAACATATCTTACCGGAAAGACCAAAAACCGGCAGAGCCGGAATCCGCCTTTATTCCCACTCCCGACGAAATCAACGGCTTTTTCAGGATAAAAGGTCTCCTTACGATAAAACTCATCTTTGGGTGGCACAAAGGGGTGGGGTTTTAGGTCGGAAAAGGTCAATCCCGGTTGAACCGGATATAAGAGATATTCTCCCGGAATCCTTCTCTCCTCAACCGAAATTACCTCAACCCCTTCCAACTTCGCATCCGCCGGAATCACAATATGAACGGGAATGACCGGAAGCGAAGGCGAACCCGGGGTGGCATCAATCTCTGGAGCTTGCCCGTAAGTCACTAAGGTGTAGCCTTCCTTCGTCTGAAGATTGAGAAGGGCGTAAGGAAAAGAAAGCTCTTTAACTAATTCACCCCCAAATGCTAACGCAAGTGGTGCGAAAGCCCAAAGGGTGGTTAAGAAAAGAATTGTAAAGATTGGCTTTATCCTCGCCATAAGGCCTCCTTGTCTCTGACTCTCTTAGATAATTGTGGATAGAAAAGAGAGGCAGAGAAGTTTCATCCACATTTTTAAGTTCCATTTACGGTTATTATACTAAATTGTGAGCAAAAGTCAATTGCCCGATCTTGAGATTCCTTTTCAGTCTTCTTCCTCTTCTTCCGGCTCGCCTAAAGAAATCGTTATCTCAATTTCTCTCACCTTCTTATCTTCTCCCTTGACCGTTATGACATAGACTATTTCACTCTCTTCTCTCTCCACACTCTTTTCAATTATCTCTCCCGGGTAGATTAAGTTCGTTATCTCTCTTATCTTGTCAAAGATTGGGTCTTCCATCTCTTGGACGGCGTTTATCTTTCCGGTCTTTCCGTCAACCGTGACCAATAGTTTTCGAAACTCGTGGTCTACCTTCGCCTGATAAACCCCTTTCTCTTTAAGGAACTCAATCGCCTCAACCTTAGAACCCTTTAAAGAATCGGTGATTACCTTTGTCACCTTCTCCTTTGAGACCCCCTGAGAAAAAAGAAGAGAAGAAAGGAAAAGAAACAAAAAGAGAAATCTCGCTTTCATAATTCAATTCCTCCCTTTCTTATTTTTATTAACATCCCTCAATTATACAAAACAGAAAAGAGAAGTCAAATATCTGTTGACTTTTGGTAAATATTAATTAGACTAATTGCGACTATGGATTGGCAGATTGGCAATCTTGTGTCTTGCCTCTTGCCTCTCACTTCCCTTCTTTGTTTTAGTGGTTCCTTCGGAAGAGAAGGGCGGGAGGCGATGTTTTACCAAAAATTAGAAAAAAAACAGGTATTATGTGAACTCTGCCCCCGCTTCTGTGTGATTGAGCCAAATAAAAGAGGATTCTGTCGGAACCGGGAGAATCGGGATGGAAAACTCTACTCCCTCGTCCACTCCTTCCCCTGCTCGGTCAACCGGGAACCGATTGAAAAGGCGCCCTTTTTCCACTTTTTACCCGGTGAGCTAAGATTGACCCTAGCAACCGTCAGTTGTAATCAGAGGTGTAAATACTGCCAGAATTGGGAAATCTCCCAAAGGAGCCTTGAAGAAGTCCCCAGTTTCTATCTCCCTCCCAAAGAGGTCGTGAAGAAGGCAAAGGAGTGGGGAGTAAAGATCATCTGCTTCACCTACACCGAGCCCATCGTCTTCTATGAATATATGTATGATATCGCCTCAGAAGCGAAAAGGGAAGGGCTCAAATCGGTCGTCGTCACCGGTGGTTATATAAATCCCACTCCTTTAAAGAATCTATGCGAAGTGGTTGATGCGATTAAGGTTGACCTAAAAGGTTTCAACGAAGATTTTTACCAGAATACCTGCTTTTCAACCCTCCAACCCGTGCTTGAGGCCTTAAAGCTAATAAAAGAAAAACGGGTCTGGTTAGAGATTGTGAATTTAGTCGTCCCTTCTCTGAACGATGACCCAGAAGAGATAAAGAGGATGTGTATTTGGATAAAAGAGAATCTCGGTGAGGATGTCCCTCTCCATTTCACCCGTTTCTTTCCAAATTATAAATTAAAGCAATTACCCCCGACTCCAATATTAACCTTAGAAAAGGCTTATCGGATTGCTAAGGAATGTGGTCTAAAGTATGTCTATTTGGGAAATTGTCCGGGGCATAAATGGGAAAATACCTACTGTCCAAAATGTGGAACACTTTTAATCCAAAGGGCTGGTATCACGATGACCAAAAACCACTTAAAAGAGAATCGCTGCCCCAAATGCGGAGAAATGATCTCGGGAATCTTTGCCAAAAGATGAAGAGTCTCGTTTATTTCCTTTCTTCATCCGCAAAAGACCTCCTAAACGAAAATTTAGAACCATTTCTTTCTTTTCTTAATCTTGTCTTTAAGGAGACCCGTTTCTTAGAGTTAATCCCTTACCACCGCCGGATTGGTATCAAACTCCACTTCGGTGAGGCGGGTCGGAATAACTACCTAAAACCAGAGTTCGTTCATCAAGTCGTCCTCCATACCGGAAGAAAAGGACTCCAGCCCTTCCTCATAGAAACCGCCACTCTTTATCGGGGAATGAGACAAGAGGCGAAGAGTCACTTCGTTTTAGCCCAAGAACACGGCTTCACCCTACCAAAAGTCTTGGCGCCGATTCTCTTCTTAGATGGCAAAGTGGGTAATTCTTATTACGAGATCGATGGCAAGAAAATTAGCCAGGGGTTAAAAAGAATTTCCTTTCTTATCAACCTAACCCATTTCAAAGGACACTTCGTCACCGGTTTTGGTGGCGCCTTGAAAAATATCGGTATGGGATTAGCGGCTAAGGGTGGCAAACTCCAAATGCACTCTGTCTCCATTCCTCATATTGAACCTTCCCGGTGTAACGCTTGTGGACTTTGCGCGAAATACTGTCCCAGAGGAGCGGTCATCTTCAAAAATGGAAGGTATTTAATCAATTCGGTCTGCATTGGATGCGCTGGTTGTCTCACCATCTGTCCTCACCAGGCAATAGGCATCAATTGGGATGCCACCCCCGAGGAGTTGGGCGAGAAGATAGCGGAATACGCCCAGGTGGTATTAAAGGACCGGTTAACACTTCACTTCAATTTCCTATTTGACATTACCCAGAACTGCGACTGTTTCCCAAAAACCGAGGAACCCTTTATGGAAGACGTTGGCATCCTCGCCTCTTATGACCCAGTCGCCTTAGACCAGGCGAGTTACGATATGGTGAAACCGAAATTAAAAAGTCTCTATCCCCATCTAAAACCGGAGAGAATACTCCAAAAAGCGGAAGAATTGGGCATCGGTCAGAGAGAATACCAGTTATGTCCGGTATGAAGTTTAACATCGCCCTCCCGGACTTTTTTGGACCGATTGAACTCCTCCTCTACTTAGTGCGAAAGAACGAGGTGAGCATTCTGGAAATTCCCCTTTCCAAAGTCACCAACCAATTTTTAACATTCCTCCAAGAGTTAAAAGCGATGCCTGGGCAAACCAAAATTTATTCTGACCTTTCGGAATTTATTCTTATGGCCTCCATCCTCATCCGCCTGAAGCTAAAAAAACTCATCCCCACCGCCGAGGAGAAACCAACCGAAACCTCGGTCTCGTTCTTTGAAATCTGCGAGGAGTTTGAAAGGTGTAAAAAGTTAGCCTCCATCCTTAGCTCTTTGGAAGATGAGCGCCTCTCCCTCTTTCCTCGACCCGGAATCGCCCCGATAGAAGAGGAGTTAGACCTCATTGACCTAATGAAGACATTTTACTCGCTACAAAAAAGGGAGAGCCAAGAGCTTTTTGTTGAGAAACTACCTTTTCGCTTAGAGGACCGGATCGCCTACGTTCGGGAAAAGATTAGAGAGATGCGTTTAATTTCAAGCGAAGGGAACGAGACAAAGACCTTCCTCACCTTCTTCACCCTTTTGAAAGATGCCAAAGACATCAAAGACGCGATAATCATATTCTTCGCCCTTTTGGAACTGGCTTTCTTAGGGGATGTGAAACTGATTCAGGAAAGTGAGTTTAGTGATATCTTAGTAATTCCCTTAAACCAAACCAGTGATTATTGAAAAGACCGGCTTCGGTTGGATTGTAATTGATGGTCAAAGATACGAGAGCGATATCCTAATCACTCCAACTGGCGAGATAAAGAATCGCTATGAGGACTTCCTTGGCTCCAGCCACGCCATTGACCTCAACGAGGCCAAAAAACTGATCTCTGGTGAACCCAAGGTGATAATCATCGGCACCGGTCAGGGTGGGGTCTTAAAAATCCCGCTTGAGACGAAAAGATTTTGGCAAGAGAAAGGGATAGAGGTGAAGGCCCTCCCGACACCGGAGGCGATTAAGCTCTTCAACGAAGAGAGGCGGAAGAAGTCCGCCCTCTTCCACCTCACCTGCTGATGGTCAAAGTTGGTTGTTGCGGTTTTTGCGTAAAGAAAGAGTTATACTATAAAGACTTTGACACCTGTGAGGTCCAAACTACCTTCTACTCCTTTCCCAAACCGCCTTTATTGACAAAGTGGCGTTCTTCGGCACCACCCGATTTTCAATTTACCATCAAAGCCTCCCAAATTATCACCCATCCCGCCTCTTCCCCAACTTACAAGCGATTGAAAAATGTTCCCTTCTCTTATGACCCGAATGGCTTTGGCTTTTTCCGAAACTCAAAAGAGGTGAAGAGAGCCTGGGATGAAGTAAAAAAGCAAGCGGAGATCTTAAAGGCGAAGATTATCCTCTTCCAAACCCCGCCTTCCTTCCAAGAAGAAAAGAGAAACATTAAAAACCTCTATTCCTTCTTTTCCAAGATAGAAAGGGAGGGGTTAATCTTAATCTGGGAGCCAAGAGGGAATTGGTCCGATTCTATCCTCAAAAAGATCTCCCAGGAACTTAAACTCGTCCTCGCCTTTGACCCAACGGCAAAAAAGCCGATTAGGGGCTCATTCCAAGATCCAGGGTGTTCTTTCTACTTCCGACTCCACGGGGGGAAGGGTTATCGGCACAAATTCCGTTATGAAGAGTTAAAGGAGATTGCCCTCTCCCTTCCGAAAAAGAATGGGTTCATTATGTTCAACAATTTAAATATGTTTACCGATGGGAAGATGATGAAAGAAATCCTTAGAGAGACCGGGAGATGAACTTAGCTGAGATAAAGAGAGAAATTCTCGGGTTGAAGAAGAAGAAGAAGGCGGTAATCTTAGTCCACAACTACCAGCGTCCGGAGATTTACGAAGTTGCGGACTTCATTGGCGACTCCTTAGACCTCTCTTTAAGAGCGAAAGAGACAAAAAGTGACCTTATCATCTTTTGTGGCGTCCACTTTATGGCCGAGACCGCCAAAATCCTAAACCCAACCCGAATCGTCTTAATGCCCGAGATTACCGCTGGTTGCCCAATGGCGGATATGGTGACACCCGAGGCTCTCCGAATGAAGGCAAGGGAGTTGGGAGATGTTCTCGTTGTCTCTTATGTCAATACGACCGCGGCGGTGAAGGCGGAGTCTTATATCACCGCCACCTCCGCCAACTGTGTGAAGGTCATAAGGTCCCTCCCTCAAGATAAAAGAATTCTCTTTGTCCCCGATAAGAATCTCGCCTCCTATGTGAAGAGAGAGACGGGTCGGGAGGATATCATCCCTTGGGAAGGTTTTTGTTATGTCCATTCCATTTGGTTTGACCCAGAAGATATTGACGAGGCGAGAAAGAAATACCCAAACGCCAAAATCATCTGCCATCCGGAGTGTCGACCTGAGGTCTTAGAAAAAGCGGACTTCGTCGCCTCAACCAGCGGTATGGTGAGGTTGAGTAAAGAATTCCCCGAAGTCGTCTTAGGGACCGAGGTGGGATTGGTGGAGAGGATAAAGCGGGAATATCCGGGAAAGAGATGTTATCCATTGAAAGAGAGCGCTATCTGTGCCAATATGAAGAAGACCACCTTAGAGAAGGTCCTCATCTCCCTGATGGAGGAAAAGTATCCAATTGAAGTATCCGAAGAGATCAGGCGAAGAGCCTACAAAGCCTTAGAGAGGATGCTTGGGGTCAGATGAGAATCGGTCTCGCCACAATCAATCCGACCGTTGGTGATTTTCCCGGCAATAAAGAGAAGATTTTAGAAGTGATAAGGGAGGCGCAAAAGAAAAACTGTCACCTCGTCATCTTCCCGGAGTTGGTCACCACCGGCTATCCACCAAAAGACCTCCTCTTCCGCAAAGAGTTTATCAGAGAGAACGAAAAGTTAGCAAGAGAGATAATTAGCCAGAGTAAAGGAATCGGCATCATCTTCGGTTGGATTGAAAGGGTAAGGGAAGAGAAATTAAGACATTGGGACAAATCATTCTTCCCGGAGGTCCTCTCCAACTCCGCCCTTTTCGTCCATAACCAAAAAATTCTCGGCACGGTAAGAAAGGTTCACCTCCCCTCTTATGACGTCTTTGACGAAAAGAGGTATTTTCAACCCGGAAAAGAGATAAAAGTCTTCTCCTTCCAAGGTCAGAAATTTGGCCTTACCATCTGTGAGGACATCTGGATAAAAGATTCGGTAACGGAAGAACTGATAAAGAAAGGGGCAAAAATCGTTATCAACATCTCCGCCTCTCCCTTCTATCTCGGGAAATACGAATTGAGAAAGAAGATATTGAGAGAATTAGCAAAGAATTACAAAACCTTCGTCCTCCATTCCAATCTTCTTGGTGGTCAAGATGAGTTAATCTTTGATGGCGGAAGCCTCGCCTTCTCCCCAGAAGGGAGGCTGCTGGCGGAGGGGAAGAGATTTTGCGAAGAATTATTAATATTTGAATTAGAGAGCCAACCAACCGAAGAAAGAAAATGGTCAGAAGAGGAGGAACTCTTCTTTGCCCTGGTCTTGGGGATAAAAGACTATGTGAAAAAGAACGGGTTTGAGAAGGTCTGTTTGGGACTCTCTGGTGGTATTGACTCCGCCCTAACCGCCTCCTTAGCGGTTTCAGCACTGGGGAGAGAGAATATCACCTGTCTAATAATGCCCGGTCCTTTTACCCAACCATCTTCCCTTTTGGACGCCAAAACCGTTGCCCGAAATCTCGGTGTTAAATTTATTGAGATTGACATCAGAAAAATCTATCGCTCCTACTTAGAGACCTTAAAAGACCTCACTCCCTTCACAAAAGGAAAAGATACCGCCTTGGAGAATATCCAGGCCCGGATCAGAGGAAATCTCCTAATGGCCTTCTCAAACAAATTCGGCCACTTAGTCCTTGCCTGCGGGAATAAACCGGAGATGGCGCTCGGCTACGCAACCCTTTATGGTGATCTGGTTGGTGGCTTGGCCGTGATTGGCGACTTATCAAAAGAACTAGTCTATAAACTCGCTTCCTACATAAACGAAAGGGAAGGGAGGGAGATAATCCCGGAGAGGGTATTCAATAAACCACCTTCGGCGGAGTTGCGACCAAATCAAAAAGATGAAGAAGACCTCCTCCCTTATCCAATCCTTGATGAAATTATCAAACTCTACATAGAAGAGAACGCCCAACCTTCTCTAATCGTCAAGAAGGGATTTAAGAAGAAAGAAGTCCAATTTGTCCTAAACCTAATAAAAAAGAGCGAATTTAAGAGGAAGCAGGCACCAATTATCCTGAAACTAACTCCAAAGGCATTCGGCTCTGGCTGGCGGATGCCAATCACCAATAAATTTAAGTTTTTGATTTAATATAACTTATATTCTCTGAAAAATAGGTGTAAGATTTTGACCCGTTTTTTACTCTATATTTATATAAGGCTTATAGGGACCTCGGAAGTAGAGGCCCAATTCGGAATTTCCCCTTTTAATTAACAGGAGGGATTTCTTTTTTTAAAAAAGGTGGGGGGAGCGATACAGGGTGTCTAAGGTAAAGCTTAACAACCTTTGGTCTAATTTAAGGTTTAAGAAAGAGCCTAAACGAAGGTTTGGCGGAAGGTCTAAAGAAAAGTCTAACCCCTTGCCTAAGGGAACTTCTAACCAATAGTTTAAGCCAAGATTTAACCAATTGCCAAATCCTAAGTTTAATCCCATCTTTGAGAGGGGAAAGCCGGGCTATTGACAAAAAGAATCTGGCAAAAAATCTGTTATTAAAAATGAGGACTTATGAAACGCTCATCCATCTACTTATTTTGAGTAGCGCAGTAGCCTTGGTCAATGGGACTGGGTAGAAATGATACCTCTTGTGCCGGTTGGCAAAGGTGGTGCCTTGGTTAAGGCATTCCGTCTTCGTGTTGCGGTAATTTTTGCTCATCCACTATCTTTTGGGGCCGGGGCGGCTATGGCTTGGTTTTCTCAGGAGACAACACTTTCCTTCCGCGGAATAACCGGTTAAACTAAAGATTTTATAGGATTCAGAATAACGATTGGACAGCAGGAAGAAGAGGCATCCCTCTGGAAGCTGATTCCGGCGCTTCTCCGACTCGGATTTTTGAAGACTCTTATCCAACATCTTTAGGTTTTGGGAGATCAATTACCCATTGAGGCGCTGGGATACGGTTCTTGCCTTAACCGAAAGCACTGGGGATAAAAAGGCTTCTACTGCTACGATGTGATTGGCGACACCTGGTTTTAGAAACCATCAATTCCCAAACCAGTTAATATCGGGGGTACTCTCGGTTATGCCTACGGTTTAGTTTTCGCTTTTCTGGCAGCAAGACAAGTTATTTCTACCGCTATGCTGAGCCAATGCTCTCTTCAAATTCTAAGACGGCAACTGGTTACAGGGCAAATTGGTGATACCGCGCTTGCATTAAAGTGAAAATATAGTATAAACTTGGAGTGAAAAAAATATATATAAATATATATAAAGAGGAGGAAGTATGAAAAAACTATTAATTGGGTCTCTTATCCTGAGTGCGGTTCTCTGGGCACAGGATTCGCTCAACTGTCGGCTTGTTGGTAACTGGCCCTTTGGTTTCTCTTTTGCGGTGGCGCTTGACCCGGCAAGAAGCTTAGCCTTCTGCGGGTCTGTTTATCTCCTGAATGTGTCCAATCCGGCACAACCGGTGAAACTGTCCGAGGCGATTAGGCCCCGTGGGGTTGCTTTCGGTCTATTCTATCACAGCAACCGGTTGTTCATTGCTGCTGGAGAAGCCGGGCTGGAAATCTGGGATATAACAGACCCTGCAAACCCCTCTTTCTCAGGAAGATTAAACACACCCGGCTGGGCTTATGGTGTAGCGGTCTCGGGCAACTACGCCTATGTGGCAGACTGTGGTGCTGGTTTGCGGATAGTAGATGTCTCAAATCCGCAAAACCCAAGAGAGGTCGGCTATTATAACACACCGGGCTATGCTCATGGTGTAGCAC
>FWPV01015402.1_pt1 | contig 10992 bp, 8 predicted proteins | sample 2228371 | NCBI WGS metagenome assembly FWPV01 (sample SAMEA103939776, study PRJEB20133) | metagenome | reverse complement strand
GATGCAGCTGAAGGTGATGCCCACGGCCAGCAGGATGGGCCAGGCCAGCAGCAGTTTGGGGCTGTGGCTGATGCCCAGGCCCAGCATCACCCCCAGGATGGCGGTGACGGTGAACAGCGCCTTGAACGCGGCCCACAACATCTCGGCCAGCAGCACGTCGTCCAGGTCCACCGGCGCGTTCATGATGCCGTCCCAGGTTTTTTGCACGTGCATGCGCGAGAAGGCGGAGTACAGCGCCTCGAAGGTGGCCGCGTTCATTGCGCTCATGCAGATGCTGCCGCTGGCCAGGAAGAGGATGTAGGGCACCTGCTGCCCACCGTGGTTGACCTGGCCGACCAGCGCGCCCATGCCGTAGCCAAAGGCCACCAGCCACATCAGGGGCTCGGCGATGTTGCCCACCAGGCTGGGGATGGCCAGCTTGCGCCAGACCAGCAGGTTGCGCAGAAAGACGGGCCACCAGCGCAGAGAGAGGGCAGGGGGGCGCCAGAAAGAAGGGGTGTTGTGGTTCATGGTCAGCCTTCTTCCCTGATTTGGCGTCCGGTGAGTTTCAAGAACAAATCCTCCAAGTTGGCCGGGCGGTGCAAGGTGCGCAGGCCAGGCAGTTCGTTGAGGGCGTTGAGCAACTGTTTGGCGTCGGCGGTGTAGAAGAACACCGTCTCGCCGCTGACCTCCACGCGCGCGGCCAACGCACGCAGGGCCGCGTGTTCGGGCGCGGCATGCAAGGCCAGCGCGCCCACGCCATACACCTCCACCACGTCGGGCTCCAGGTGCTGGGCGATCAGCTCGCGCGGGCGGCCCTCGGCGATTTTGCGGCCGTGGTCGATCACCAGCAGGCGGCTGCACAGGCGCTCAGCCTCGTCCATGAAGTGGGTGGTCAGCAAGATGCTTTTGCCTTGCTGCAACAGCATTTGCAGTCGCTCCCACATCAGGTGGCGGGCTTGCGGGTCCAGGCCGGTGGTGGGTTCGTCGAGCAGCAGCAACTGCGGGTCGTTGACCAAGGCGCGCGCCAGCGACAGGCGCCGCTTCATGCCACCCGACAGTTCACCCGGTTTGGCGTTGGCCTTGTGGGTGAGGGCGGCGAACTCCAGCAGCTTCGGTATGTGCTCGCGGATGGCTGCATCGCGCATGCCGAAGTAGCGGCCATAAACGAGGATGTTTTCGGCGCAGCTGAAGTCTGGGTCCAGGGTGTCGAACTGGCTGACCACGCCCAGGCGCGCCTTGATGGCGCGTGCATCCTGTGGCATGTCCAGGCCCATCACCTGCACTGTGCCTTCGTCGGGCACGGTCTGGCCCAGGGCCATGCGGATGGTGGTGGTCTTGCCGGCGCCGTTGGGGCCGATCACGCCCAGGCATTCGCCGGGCGCGATGTCGAAGGACAGGTCCTTGACCACGGTGTTCTCGCCGTAGCGTTTGGTCAAGTGCTGAATGTGCAAAAGCGGGCTCATGGCGGGATTGTGGCACTCACTAAAATCGCGGGTTGCCTCAACAAGGAGTTCCCTTTGTCCGACCGCCTGGCCGTGTGGCCCCAATACCTGTTGCCCAAGGGCGCGCTGACGCGGTTTGCTGGCTGGGTGGCCGGCGGGCGCTGGGGTGGCATCACCCACGCCATCATCCGGCGCTTTGTGCGCAAGTACCAGGTCAACATGCTTGAAGCCGCGCAGCCCGACATCACGGCCTACCCGAGCTTCAACGAGTTTTTCACCCGCGCGCTGAAAGAGGGCGCCCGGCCGCTGGCCGACGCGCCCTGGGTGTGCCCGGTGGACGGCGCCATCAGCCAGCTGGGCCCCATCGAAGGCGACCGCATCTTCCAGGCCAAGGGCCACCACTACACCACACGCGCCCTGGTGGGCGGCGACGCTGAGATGGCGGCGCGCTACGAGGGCGGTCATTTCGCCACCATCTACCTCAGCCCACCGCATCCACTTGCCCTGCGATGGCCGCTTGCGTCGCATGATCCACGTGCCGGGCGAGCTGTTTTCGGTCAACCCGGCCACGGCGCGCGGCGTGCCCGGTCTGTTCGCCCGCAACGAGCGTGTGGTGTGCGAGTTCGACACCCCCCACGGCCCAATGGTGCTGGTGCTGGTGGGCGCCACCATCGTGGGCAGCATGGCCACCGTGTGGCACGGCGTGGTCAACCCACCCCGCCCGGGCAACGTGCGCGAATGGCGGTACGACGACGCGCCGGTGGACCTGAAACGCGGCGACGAAATGGGCCGCTTCCTGCTGGGCTCCACCGTGGTGCTGCTGTTCCCGCGTGGCACCGTGGCCTTCCAAGCCGATTGGTCAGCCGCCCGCCCCGTTCGCCTGGGTGAAGCCATGGCCCACTCCCCTTCCTGATTTTTTTGAGGCAACCCCATGACAACACTCGGCACCCCCCTGTCTCCTTCGGCCACCAAGGTCATGTTGCTCGGCTCGGGCGAGCTGGGCAAAGAGGTCCTGATCGCGCTGCAGCGCCTGGGCGTGGAAACCATCGCGGTGGACCGCTACGAGAACGCACCCGGCCAGCAGGTGGCCCACGTTGCCCGCACCATCACCATGAGCGACCCGGCCCAGCTCAAGGCCCTGATCGAAGCCGAGCGCCCGCACCTGGTGGTCCCCGAGATCGAGGCCATCGCCACGCCCATGCTCGAAGAGCTGGAGGCTGCCGGCACGGTGCGCGTGATCCCCACCGCCCGCGCCGCCCGCCTGACCATGGACCGCGAAGGCATCCGCGTGCTGGCCGCCGAAAGCCTGGGCCTGCCCACCAGCCCCTACAAGTTCTGCGATTCGTTGGCCGAGCTGCAAGCCGCCATCGATGCGGGCATTGGTTACCCCTGCATCGTCAAGCCCGTGATGAGTTCCAGCGGCAAAGGCCAGAGCAAGATCGACGGCCCGGCCGACGTGCAAAAAGCCTGGGATTACGCCATGGCGGGCGGCCGGGTGAGCCATGGCCGCGTGATCGTGGAAGGTTTCATCGACTTCGACTACGAAATCACGCAGCTCACTGTTCGCGCGGTGGGGGCCGATGGCCAGATCGAAACCCAGTTCTGCGAACCCATCGGCCACGTGCAAGTGAGCGGTGACTACGTGGAAAGCTGGCAGCCCATGGCCATGTCGGCGGCCGCCATCGAAAAATCGCGCCAGATCGCCAAAGCCGTGACCGACAACCTCGGTGGCCAGGGCCTGTTCGGCGTGGAGCTGTTCGTCAAGGGCGATCAGGTGTGGTTCAGCGAGGTCAGCCCGCGCCCGCACGACACCGGCCTGGTGACCCTCTGCACCCAGCACCAGAGCGAGTTCGAACTGCACGCCCGCGCCATCCTGGGCCTGCCGGTGGACACGTCCCTGCGCAACCCCGGCGCCAGCGCCGTGATCTACGGCGGCGTGGACGCCACCGGCATCGCCTTCGATGGGGTGGACGAGGCGCTGCGTGTGCCCGGCACCGACCTGCGCCTGTTCGGTAAGCCCGAGAGCTTCGTCAAGCGCCGCATGGGCGTGGCCCTGGCCCGTGCAACGGACACCGACACCGCGCGCGCCAATGCCAAGCTCGCGGCCAGCAAGGTCAAGCCGCGCGTGGCCTGAGCGTCGGTGTAGGTCAGCCCAGCACCATCTGCGCCCGGCCGTTGGCCTTGGCGGTGTACATGGCTTGATCGGCGCGTTTCAACAGCATGTCGATCTGACCATCGCCGGGCTGCAGCTCGGTGGCACCGGCCGAAAAAGGCAGGCCGAAGCCCAGCGAAGGCAGCGCCTCGGGCAAAACGCGGTTGCGCAGGCGTTGATCCAGCGTGTGGACCGCATTGAGCGGTGTGTCGCGCAACAGCAGCGCGAATTCCTCGCCGCCCAGGCGGCCGGCCAGATCGCCTTCGCGCACCTCTTCGCGCAAGGCCTGCGCAAACAGCCGCAGCGCGCGGTCGCCCACTTCGTGGCCCTGGCGGTCGTTGATCTTCTTGAAGTGATCGAGGTCGAGCAGCATGACGGTGAGCGGCTGGTGATGCCGCCGCGCATGGGCCACCGCAGCGGCCGCTTGTTCGTGCCAGGCGCGGTGGTTGAGCACGCCGGTCAGGCCATCGGTGCGGGCCAGGGTGCGCAGTTGCGCCTCGGCTTCGTCGCGCCAGGCCACCAGCACCGACACGGTGACCAGCACCAGAATCACATTGGCGCTCACCTGCGCCCCCACATTGACGGGGTGTGCCGTCTGGAAGCTGGGGTACAGCTCGGGAAAAAATGCGCCCATCACGCCACGGGCGAAGGTGAACCCGGCGCCCACGCAGTGGCAACCGGCCAGCAGCCAGCGCCAATGCTTGCGCGCGGGCCGTTCTGGCCACAAGGCCGCCCGGGCCACCACCAGAAGCTGTGCGGCCAGCAGAAAGTTGGCCCAACCCACGCGGGGACTGTAGTGCGGGAACAGCACGGTATAGCCCAGCGGCATCAGCAACACCAGCGCCAGCAGCAGGCGTTTGCCTGGGCGAGGGCCCAGCCACTGCTCCAGTGCGCCAAATAGCAACCACGGCGTGAGCGATGCAAACACCATGGAGGCGGTGGACAGCGCCCAGTCCAGCCAATGCCCGATCCAGAAGCCCGAGGCGATGATGCACACCCAGCCCGCCATCTGGCTCAGCAGGCTCCATTGCGCCAGGCGCCCGGCGCGACTCACCTGCCGCCCCATCAGCAAGGGCAGCGCCAGCGACACCGTCAACAGGTTGAACGCGGTGAGGACGAGGACGGTGAAGACGCTGATCTCAGGCATGGACGCTTCTTACTGGAACGCCACCTCCGCAAAGCTGCGCAGCTTGCGGCTGTGCAGCGCGTCCACACCACCGGCGCGCAGGCGCTCCACAGCGCGGATGCCGATGCGCAGGTGCTGGTCCACGCGTTCGCGGTAGAAGTGGTTGGCCATGCCGGGCAGTTTGATCTCGCCGTGCAGCGGCTTGTCGCTCACACACAGCAGGGTGCCGTAGGGCACGCGGAAGCGGAAGCCGTTGGCGGCGATGGTGGCGCTTTCCATGTCCAGCGCCACCGCGCGGCTTTGGCTGAAGCGGCGCTGCGGCGTGTTGTCGGGCAGCAGCTCCCAGTTGCGGTTGTCGGTGCTGGCCACCGTGCCGGTGCGCATGATGCGTTTGAGCTCGGCGCTCTTGAGGCCGGTCACGTCCGCCACCGCGCCTTCGAGTGCGAGCTGGATTTCGGCCAGCGCGGGGATGGGCACCCACAGCGGCAGTTCTTCGTCGAGCACGTGGTCCTCGCGCACGTAGGCATGGGCCAGCACGTAGTCGCCCAACTGCTGGCTGTTGCGCAGGCCGGCGCAGTGGCCGAGCATCAGCCAGGCGTGGGGGCGCAACACGGCGATGTGGTCGGTGATGGTCTTGGCGTTGCTGGGGCCGACACCGATGTTGACCATGGTGATGCCTGAGTGGTCGCGGCGGATCAGGTGGTAGCCGGGCATCTGGGGCAGGCGTGGTGGTGCCTTGCCCAACGCGTCGACCGGCTCGGCGGGCAGGCCCACGCGGCGGGTGACCACGTTGCCCGGCTCGACGAAGGCGATGTAGTCGCTGTCGGGCTTGGCCATCTCGGCGTGGCCGAGTTTGATGAACTCGTCGATGTAGAACTGGTAGTTGGTGAACAACACAAAGTTCTGGAAGTGCTCGGGCGCGGTGCCGCTGTAGTGGCGCAGGCGCTGCAGCGAGTAGTCCACACGCGGGGCGGTGAACAGCGACAGCGGCTCGGGCTGGCCGGGTGGCGTCTGGTGGGTGCCGTTGGCGATGCCGTCGTCCATCACCGTGAGGTCGGGCAGGTCGAAGACCTCGCGCATGAGCGCCCGGCGCTCGGCCGACATCTCGCCTTCGACGTGATCGTGCTCTGCAAACGAGAAGTGCACCGGGATGGGTTGGCTGCTCACGCCCACCTGCAGCTCGCCGCCGTGGTTTTGCAGCAGCAGTCGGAACTGTTCGAGGTAGTAGTGGGCAAACAGGTCGGGGCGGGTCAGCGTGGTCTCGAAATCGCCCGCGCCGCTCACGAAGCCGTAGGACAGGTGTTTGTCGGCCCCGTCCTGGCGCAAGGCGGTGTGGGTTTGCAGGCGCACAAAGGGGTAGCAGGCGCGGGCACGTTGCCCAGCGGGCCAGTTGCCGGCCACAAAGTCGGACAGCGAACTGCGCAGGTGGGCAATGGCCTGGTCGTACAGGCGCTGCACCTGGGCCAGGGCGGCGACCGGGTCGGTGAAAGAGACCGGCGCCACAAAAGGCGGTGTGAGGGTGGGGGCGTGGGGCATGGGCCTATTGTGCGGGAGCGGCGTGACGGCGCCCCCCGTTGCGCCCCCGTGATGCGGTGTGGCCGTTACCATAAGGCCACAACACAACAGTGACTGGGCACACCCATGATTCTCGAACTCGCCGACATCCGCATCCAGCCCGGCCAGCAGGCCGCTTTTGAAGAAGCCATCCAGCGTGGCGTGGCCACGGTCATTGCCCACGCCAAGGGTTTTCAAGGCTTCAAGGTCAACCACAGCCTGGAGTCGCCCGAACGCTACGTGCTGATGATTTACTGGACCACGCTGGAAAACCACACGGTGGATTTCCGCCAGTCCGAGGCCTTCACCCAGTGGCGCGCCATCGTCGGCCCGTTCTTTGCCGGCCCGCCGACAGTGGAGCATTTCGAGCTGGTCGCCAAGTCGAATTGAGATGAAAACACCCCGCACCGCCCTGTTTCTTGTGACCTGCCTGTTGTTGTGGGCCGGGCAAGCGGGTGCGGTGCGCCTCGAATCGGCCGACGACGCCGAGCCGGGCGACCCGGGGGCGGGCGACTACCTGCTGGGCAGCATGCTCAGCACCTCCGGCAACCACGTGGGCGAACCTGGGCGGGGTGCCAGTTTGCGGCCTCTGTGGTCGGTGCAGTGGCGCAACTGGCGCATCACCACCACCCGCGCCAGCGCCTTGTGGCGGCTGGGGCGCGATGGCATCGACCCTGGCGTCAGCACGGTGCTGGTCGATCAAAACCGCTTCCGCCTCAGCGCTTCGCTGCAAATCGATGGCGGCCGCCGATCGGGAGACGATGCCTACCTGGCCGGCCTGCCCGACGTGCAGCGCACCTTGCGCGGGCGGGTGACAGCACGCTACACGCTCAACCGGCATTGGTCGGTGGCATTGGCCGCCTCGCACGACCTGCGCAACCGAGACAGCGCCGGCACGCTCACGCCATCCATCAAATACCGCCACCCCACCGACTCGGGCACCTTGTGGGAGGCATCGCTGGCGGCCGTCGTGGGCGATGACGAACACCTGCAGACCTTCTACGGCATCACACCTGCCGCCGCCCTGGCCACCGGCCGCACGCCCTACCAGCCGCAGGGAGGCTTGCACCAATGGCGCCTGGGCCTGGACGTGAGCCACCCCATCAGTGCGCGCTGGGTGGTGTTTGGCGGCGTGGGCTTGTCTACGCTGGTGGGCGATGCCCGCCGCAGCCCGCTGGTGTCGCGCGCCAGCACCTGGGGTGCCAACGTGGGCCTGGCCTACCGCTGCTGCTGAGCGACTTGCATTCGCTTACGGCGCTTTACGCCGGCGCGAAGTGGTGCCGCTACGATGGGGTGCTGCTTTTGGAGAACGCCATGAAATCGATCCTGTCTGTGACGCTGGCCGCCGTGTGCCTGGCCGTGCCGGCCTGGGCCGAAAAGCCCGACTGGGCCGGGCAAGGCCATGGCAAAGGCCACGGCAAACCCGACAAACACCAGCACGAGCGCGGCGACCGGGCGCGTGAACACTCGCCTGCCGCGCGCCAGAGCGCCGGCCCATCGGTGGCCATCAGCGGCAACGTCGGCGGTGTCCAGATCGGCGCCTATTTCGGCTCACCCCAGCGGCAGGCCCTGTACGACTACTACGCGCCGCAGTTCCGTGCCGGCAAATGCCCCCCGGGCCTGGCCAAGAAGGGCAATGGCTGCCTGCCACCGGGCCAGGCCAAGAAATGGCGCGTGGGCCAACCGCTGCCGCGCGATGTGGTCTATTACCCGGTGCCCAACGAGATTTCGGTGCGCATCGGTCTGCCGCCGGCGGGGCACAAGTACGTGCGGGTGGCCGCCGACATCCTGCTGATTGCGGTGGGCACCGGCATGGTGATTGACGCCGTCGAAGACCTCATGCGGATGTGACGCCGGGCGCCAACAAGCGCTGCAGGTAACGCCCGGTGTGGCTGGCCGGGTTGCTGGCCAGCTCCTCGGGCGTGCCAAAGCCCACCACCATGCCACCGCCGTCGCCACCTTCCGGCCCCATGTCGATCAGCCAGTCGGCGGTCTTGATGACGTCCAGGTTGTGCTCGATGACGACGATGGTGTTGCCCGCATCGCGCAACTGGTGCAGCACCTTGAGCAGCAGCTCGATGTCGGCGAAGTGCAGGCCGGTGGTGGGTTCGTCCAGGATGTAGAGCGTGCGGCCCGTGTCGCGTTTGCTCAGCTCCTGCGCCAGTTTCACACGCTGCGCCTCGCCGCCCGAGAGTGTGGTGGCGCTCTGCCCCAGGCGGATGTAGCTCAGGCCCACATCCAGCAACGTCTGCAGCTTGCGCGCCAGCGTGGGCACGGCGCTGAAGAAGGCAAAGGCCTGTTCGACCGTCAGGTCCAGGATCTGCGCGATGTTCTTGCCTTTGTAGAGCACTTCCAGCGTCTCGCGGTTGTAGCGCTGGCCGTGGCAGACCTCGCAGGGCACGTACACGTCGGGCAGGAAGTGCATCTCCACCTTGACCACGCCATCGCCCTGGCAAGCCTCGCAGCGCCCACCCGAGACGTTGAAGCTGAAGCGGCCTGGGCCGTAACCGCGCTCGCGTGCGGTCGGCACCTCGGCCATCAGCTCGCGGATGCCGGTGAACAGGCCGGTGTAGGTGGCCGGGTTGCTGCGCGGCGTGCGGCCGATGGGGCTCTGGTCGACGTTGATGACCTTGTCGAAATGCTGCAGGCCGTCGATCTCGTCGTGGGGCGAGGGCTCGTCGTGCGCCCGGTACAGGTGGCGCGCCACGGCCTTGTGCAGAGTGTCGTTGACGAGGGTGGACTTGCCCGAGCCGGACACGCCCGTCACGCAAGTGAACAAGCCCACGGGGAAGCGCGCGCTCACGCCCTTGAGGCTGTGGCCGCTGGCGTTGACCACGGTGATCCAGTCGTCCTTGGGCGCGTGGCGCTGCGTGGGCACGGCGATGTGGCGCGCGCCCGAGAGGTATTGGCCGGTGAGCGATCCGGGTTGAGCCATGACCTGCGCGGCCGTGCCCTGCGCCATCACACGGCCGCCGTGTGCGCCGGCGCCCGGACCCATGTCGATCACGTGGTCGGCGGCGCGGATCATGTCTTCGTCGTGCTCCACCACCAGCACGCTGTTGCCGATGTCGCGCAGGTGTTGCAGGGTGCCGATGAGGCGGTCGTTGTCGCGTTGGTGCAGGCCGATGCTGGGTTCGTCCAGCACGTACATCACGCCGGTCAGGCCGCTGCCGATCTGGCTGGCCAGGCGGATGCGCTGGGCCTCGCCGCCCGAGAGCGTTTCGGCGCTGCGCTCCAGGCTCAGGTAGTTCAGTCCGACGTCGTTGAGGAATTTGAGGCGCAGGCCAATCTCGCGCACCACCTTGTCCGCGATGTCGGCTTTGGCGCCGCTCAAGCGCAAGGTGTTGAAGTAGGCCAGCGCCTCGCCCAGCGTCACGCGGCCGATGGCGTAGATGGGGCGGCGCTGCTCGCCCTCGCCCACAAACACGTGGCGGGCTTCGCGCCGCAGGCGCGTGCCGTCGCAGGCCGGGCAGTGTTGGGTGCTGCGGTAGCGGCCCAGTTCCTCGCGCACGGTGCTTGAATCCGTTTCGCGCCAGCGGCGCTCGAAGTTGCGAACGATGCCCTCGAACGGGTGCTTCTTGCTCACCTTCTTGCCGGCCGAAGCGCCCGATTCCATGGCGTAACTGAACTTGATGGCTTCTTCGCCCGAGCCGTACAGCACCGCCTGGCGCACCGCCGCGGGCAATTGCTCGAAAGGCGTGTCGGGGTCGAAGCCGTAGTGCGCGCCCAGGCTTTCGATCATGGCGAAGTAGTAGGCGTTGCGCCGGTCCCAGCCCTTGATGGCGCCGCTGGCCAGGCTCAGCGAGGGAAAGGCCACCACGCGTTCGGCGTCGAACACCTCGGTGTGGCCCAGGCCGTCGCAGGCCGGGCAGGCGCCTTGCGGCGAGTTGAAGGAGAACAGGCGCGGCTCCAGCTCGCCCAGCGCGTAGCTGCACAGCGGGCACGAAAACCGGGCGCTGAACAGGTGCTCCTTGCCCGCGTCCATTTCCAGGGCGATGGCCTTGCCGTCGGCCAGGCGCAGCGCGGCCTCGAAGCTCTCTGCCAGGCGCTGCTGCATTTCGGGTTTGACCTTGAGGCGGTCGATCACGACGTCGATGTCGTGTTTTTCGGTCTTCTTGAGCGCGGGCAGGTCTTCGAACGACACAGTCTGCCCGTTGAGGCGAAAGCGCACATAACCTTGGGCTTGCAGGTCGGCAAACACCTCGGCGAACTCGCCCTTGCGCTCACGCGCGATGGGGGCCAGCACCATCAGCTTGGTGTCCTCGGGCAGGGCCAGCGCCGCGTCCACCATCTGGCTCACGGTCTGGGCTTGCAGCGGCAGGTCGTGGGTGGGGCAGTGGGGCGTGCCGGCGCGGGCGAACAGCAGGCGCAGGTAGTCGTGGATCTCGGTCACCGTGCCCACTGTGGAGCGCGGGTTGTGGCTGGTGGCCTTCTGCTCGATGCTGATGGCCGGTGACAGGCCTTCGATCAGGTCCACATCGGGTTTGTCCATCAGCTGCAAAAACTGCCGAGCGTAGGCCGAGAGACTTTCCACGTAGCGCCGTTGGCCTTCGGCGTACAGCGTGTCAAAGGCCAGGCTGGACTTGCCCGAACCCGACAGCCCGGTGATCACCACCAGCTGGTTGCGCGGGATGTCCAGGTCCACGTTCTTGAGGTTGTGGGTGCGCGCGCCACGCACGCTGATGTGGGTCTGCCCCAGCGCCTGGCGCAGGTAAGTGCCCTCGTCGGCGGGGGCT
>FWPV01015401.1_pt1 | contig 10992 bp, 13 predicted proteins | sample 2228371 | NCBI WGS metagenome assembly FWPV01 (sample SAMEA103939776, study PRJEB20133) | metagenome | reverse complement strand
GCATGAATTCGCTCGGCCGTGGGGTGTGGCGTTGACTTTTTCGTTCTGTTCGCTAAAATATAAAATGAGTATTTTTGAGGACTAATAAATGAAGCAATTTTTTAAGGCGATGTTAACGGTTTTCATGGTAACATCGGCCTTTTTTCTAGGTTTTCACGTCGGCAAAGCGAAGGAGAAAGCGAAAATCCCGAATTTTCAGGAAGATATTGAGGCTAGGTTTTAAGTCTCGATAATTTTCCCGAGCGATCTCCTTTCGAAGGGGAATATCTGTCTGTTCCTCCTTTTTGCTCCAAGGTAAGAAAAGGTTCGTTGACTCTTTTTAAAGCAGGGGAATATAATAAAAACGAGTTTTGAATAAGGACCTATCATGAGGCTTGGTGTTTATGGGCTCCTCATCGCGATGGGGCTCTTCATTCTCCTGCTGGTTTTTAATTCGAAACTCTCTTGCTTCGGGAGGATCGTTCGTTCGCCTCTTTATCCTCTTTTTCGAAAACGGAAAAAGAAAAGAGAACTCGCTCCGCGGGACTACGGCTTCAACCTCGGAGAGGGGAAGTCCGGACAAGCGAAAAGAGAGCCGACAAAAGCCAAGAAACCTGACCGGAAAACCGAGGATTACGGATTTCGGTTGGATTAGGCGACAAGAAAGAGCTCCAGAAATGTGGACACCGGGAAAGAGGGCTCATGAGAGTCATTGCGCCCGGTGGCGGGGGGGTGCAGGCGCTAGATTGGCCATAGCTCTCGGGTTGGGAGGTATTCTGATCTGGGTTTTTTCTTGTTCTCCTTCGAGACCCGTTATTTCTCCTCCTCCTCCGCGGGTGGCTTCCATCGAGGGGTATGCTTCATTGAAACTCACCAGGAGGGCTGAAACAACCAGGGCGAAGCTTTCTTTTTTGTTTCTTATCCCCGACCAAGGGCGGTTCGAAATTCTGGATTCTTTGGGAAGACCGGCTGCCCTACTTTTTTTGATGAAAAAAGAAGCCTTCTTGGTTCTTCCATCCCAGAGAGCCTACTGGGCAGGCGAGGGGAAAGAGGCCACAGAAAGGCTTTTGGGCTTTGACCTGACACTGGAAGAAGTGGCGGCCATCCTTCAGGGAAAGTGGCAACAATTGACAGACTGGGAAAAAGAAACAGATGAGCGGGGGAGGGTTGCCCGGGCCCGCCGCGATGAAATGCGGATGGAAGTTGTGGAGTTTTTCGATGACACCAACCTTCCTTATCGGCTAAGGCTTTCCCTGGAAGAAGAGAAAGGAGATTTCAGAATTCTTCGCCTCCGGTTCAACCAGCCCTTGCGTGCCAGTACGTTTGAGCTTCTTTTCCTCCAGGAGGATTATAAACGCTGCACCTGGGAAGAAATAGAAAGGTTAATGAACCGTGAGGATTAGGTCATTTGCCAAGATCAACCTCGGGCTGGAGGTGAGAAAGAAAAGAGCTGACGGTTATCACGAAATCTTGACTCTTTTCCAGGCCATTAGCCTGCATGATAGCCTTGAATTCAGGGAAAATGAAAGTGGAGAAATCAAGCTTTGGGGCGATGACCACTCCATTCCCTGGGATGAGAAGAACCTGGCTTATAAAGCGGCTTTGCTCTTAAAGCAGACATGTGGTATTGCAAGCGGGGCTTTGATTCGCATCGAGAAATCCATTCCCTCGGGAAAAGGTTTGGGCGGAGGAAGTAGCAACGCGGCCATGACGCTTTTTGCCCTAAACAAGCTCTGGGGGCTCGGCCTCGGTCAAGAAAAGCTTCATTTTCTCGCTTCGCGCTTGGGAGCTGATGTTCCCTTTTTTCTGACCGGCGGATTCTGTTTAGGGGAAGGGCGTGGAGATGTCCTCACTCCTCTCCCCGACCTGCCACCATTTTATTGTGTCATTGTCTTGCCCTCCTTAACCATTTCCACGGCTGATATCTATGCTCGCGTACGCTTGACTTCCCCTCGCAAAGACAGTAAAATTAAGCGGTTTTTAACCCGGGGAGAGATCGGGCTTATAGAGAGATTAGAGAATACATTAGAAGAAACGGTCTTTGCCCTGCACCCTCGATTAAAAGAATATAAAAATTTTTTCCTGGCGAGGGAGGCTGTCCTTTCCTTGATGAGCGGCTCGGGCTCGGCTGTTTTCGGGCTCTACCAGGAGAAGGACAAAGCAGAAAAAGTGATGGCCGAGCTGGAAGGGACAGAGCGAGTGCTCCTGGCGGAGACCCTATCGCGGGAGCGATACTGGGAAGAGTCGACCGCTGGGGTGTAGCCAAGCGGTAAGGCAACGGACTTTGGATCCGTCATCCGGAGGTTCGAATCCTCCCGCCCCAGTTTTTTAAGAAATATTCCGGGCAGGTGGCTGTGAATTGCCCGGGCTGGAGAAGGAAAGGCCGATGAAAGTTTTTGCTGGGTCTTCTAACCGGGCCCTGGCTCAGGAGGTGGCTGATTATTTAAAAATCAGCTTGGGCAACTGTGTCTTAAGCCGGTTCAGCGACGGAGAAATCCACATCTACATCGACGAGAACGTCCGGGGAGAGGATGTTTTCATTATCCAGTCTGGATCTTTCGACGCCAACTTCCATTTGATGGAGTTGTTCCTTCTCCTCGATGCTTTCAAGAGAGCCTCAGCCGAGCGGGTTACGGCTGTCATGCCATATTACTGTTATGCGCGGCAAGACTGGAAGGACCGGCCTCGAGTTCCTATTTCGGCCCGGCTGGTAGCTGACCTTCTTGAGACCTCGGGCGCTGACCGTGTGCTGACAATGGACCTTCATTCTCCCCAGATTCAGGGGTTTTTCTCTATCCCGGTGGACAACCTGATGGCCGCGCCAGTGCTCGCCTCTTACATTTCGAGACTGGAGCTCAGGGATTTGACCATTGTCTCTCCTGATGCAGGCGGCGTCGGCCGGGCCAGAGTATTTGCCCGGCGCATGGGGGCAAGCCTGGCCATCATCGACAAGAGAAGACCCATCCCCAATGTCGCTCAAGTCCTCCATGTGATCGGAGATGTGAAAGAAAGAGACGTCGTCATCTTTGACGACATGGTTGACACCGGCGGAACCCTCGTCCTCAGTGCTGAAGCCTTGATCAAGAACGGGGCGCGGAGAGTTTTTGCCGCCTGCACCCATCCCGTGCTTTCAGGGCAGGCAGTCGAAAAGGTCGAGCGTTCGCCGCTCGAGAAGCTGATTGTCACCAACACAATCCCGCTGAGTGAAAGGGCGCGGATGAGCGAGAAGATCGAGGTTTTGTCTGTGGCGGGTCTTTTTGGCGAAGCCATCCGGCGTATCAACGAGGGAAGTTCCGTGAGCTCGCTTTTTGTCTGAGGAGGAAAATATGAGTGTGACCATTAAAGTAGAAAAAAGAGAGGCCATCGGGAAAAATGCTTCCCGCAGGCTCAGACGGCAGGGGTGGATTCCGGCCGTCCTTTACGGCGAAGGAACCTTTAATATTCCCCTGGCTGTGCAAAAAAAGGATATCATTTCAATCTTGAAGTCGGAAACGGGGGAGAATACAATTTTCAGAGTCGTCTTCGATTCAAAAACGCAAGAGGCAATGATCAAAGAGTTGCAAGTGGACCCTCGCACTGATGAACTCCTCCACGTCGACCTCATCAAAATTTCCATGGACAAGGCCATTAGGGTATCCGTTCCTCTCCTTCTCCAGGGGGACCCGGTTGGGGTTAAGGCAGAAGGAGGATTTATCGACTTCATGACCAGAGAGGTGGAGGTTGAGTGCCTGCCGGGAGATATCCCGGAAAACATCAAGGTCGACATCACCGGACTCCATCTCCATCAGTCGATCAAAGTGGGGGACATTCAGTCCCCGCCGGGGGTAAAAGTGATCAGCGACCCGGCAGCTGTGGTTGTGGTTATTAGCGTGCCTCGAGTAGAAGAGGTCGAGGCCAAGCCGGCTGAGGAAGAAGTCATTGCCGAAGCCCCCGAACCCGAAGTGATAAAGAGAGAGAGGGCAGAAGAGAAGGAAGAGGAGTGACCGTTGTGGGCCATCATTGGGCTTGGAAACCCGGGGCGAAGCTACGCCCGCAGCCGACACAATGTCGGGCACTTTTTCATTCGCTGTCTGGCCTCTGAGTGGGGTCTCCAGCTCAGGAAGAGAAAGATGCAGGCCCGGACAGCCGTGATCAAGCGCAGTGGCGAAAAGGTGGTCCTTGTCCAGCCCACTACCTTTATGAACCTGAGTGGTCTTGCTGCCCGGCAGGTCCTGGATGGATACGGAATTGAGCCGGACCGAGCGATTTTCGTTTACGATGACCTTGATATCCCGCTCGGCCAGGTTCGAATCCGCAAGGAAGGGAGCGCCGGCAGCCACAACGGCCTGCGCTCGGTGATTGAAAATCTTGGCACTAAGGCTTTTCCCCGCATCCGAATAGGCATCGGGCCTCTCCATGACCGGAAGAATGCCGTTCATTTTGTGCTTTCTCCTTTTGAAGCTAAAGAAATCCCGCTTCTCGAGGAGGGGCTTAAGAAAGCGAGAGAAGGATTGGAGATGATCCTTGACGGTCGCATTGACCAGGCGATGAACAGGTTCAATCAAAAGGAGGTCACCCGAGAATAGACGCTCCTTGTTCCTTCTTCAAAGAAGAAGGAGCTTTAGATCCATAAGGAGGTAACGATGAGGATCTACGAAACAGGGGTTGTCCTCGCCCCGAACCTTTCTGAGGAGGACACAGAAGCAACGATTTCCCAGATGGCCGAAATTGTCCGGCAACGCGAAGGCCGGCTCATCAGGCAGGAAAAATGGGGTAAAAGGAAGCTGGCCTACCCGATTAAAAAGTTTAACGAAGGGTATTATGTTTTTTTCTTATACGAAGGCAAAGTGGACATTCCTCTCGAGCTCGAACGGCGTTTCAAACAGAGCGACGCCGTCCTTCGTTACCTGACTGTCAAGAAGGAAGCCAAGCCCCGAGCTGGCCAGAAAATGAAAGCCCCAGTCGAAGAGAAAGAGGTTGCGGTGCCTGACGAAATGGCTGGCCAGGAGCACCCTGCCGAGGAGGTGGGGCCAGCAGGGAAACGCCAATAGGAGGAGAAGGTAGATGGCCAAGGAAGAAAGAACCGAAAAAGCAGGTTTCCGGAAGTTTTTCCCGCCGAAGAGAAAATTTTGCCGCTTTTGCCAGAAAAACGTTCGGGAAATTGATTATCGGAATGTGGACATCTTGAGGAAGTATATCCCCGAGAGGGCAAAGATCTCGCCCCGGCGCATCACCGGCACTTGCGCCTACCACCAGAGAAAGCTGGCTACGGCGGTCAAGAGAGCCCGGATCATGGCGCTGCTTCCTTATGTCGAAGATTAAGGTGCCAAGCATTAGGGAGGAGCGATGAAGGTCATTCTGAAACAAAATGTTGAAAATTTAGGTCGAAAAGGGGATATTGTGAATGTGTCAGCTGGCTACGGACGGAATTACCTGATCCCCAGGAAGATGGCCCTGGAAGTAACGGCTTCCAACTTGAAAATGGTCGAGATAGAACGGCAGTCCCTGAAAAAGAAACTGGAGAAAGAGCGTCTATCCTATCAGGAGCAGGCCAAAAAGCTCGGCGAGCTGGCACTCATTTTTTTCAGGAAGGCCGGGGAAAAAGACCTTATCTTTGGTTCAGTGAGCGCAGGCGACATCAAAGAGGCTCTGGCGGAACGCGGCTTTGACATCGAAAAAAAGAAGATTCTTCTCGAGGAGCCCATCAAGAGGCTCGGTAACTATACGGTGACAGTCAGAATTTCTCCGGAGGAAAAAGCGGACTTGAAAATCGAAGTGCGGAGGGAAGCATCCGGCGAAAAACTCGAGGGGGAGAAGGAAAAAGAAGGCGAAAAAAAGGCTTAGAAAAGGGTTGAGGGCAGGGAGAGTCCCTGCCCTTAACTGGAGGTTGGCCATGGAACTCGACCTCATGTTCTTGAAAAAAACGCCGCCCCATAGCCTCGAGGCTGAGAAGACGGTCCTCGGTGGAATTCTGGTTAACAACGAGAACCTCAACACGGTGCTTTCTGTAGTCTCGCCTGAGGATTTTTATAAGGACGCTCACCGCAAGATTTTAGAGAGAATTATTGCCCTGGTGGATAAAGGTCTTCCTGTGGACCTCCTTTCTCTGAACGAGGAGCTCGCGCGAGCCGGGCTCCTTGAGGAAGTCGGGGGAGCTGCCTACGTCTCTTCTTTGATGGACGGAGTGCCCCGCAGCCTGAACGTCGAGTATTATTCTCAGATCATCAAGGAAAAAGCGCTTCTGCGGCGTCTCATCATTTCTTCGGCCAAAATTATTGCCTCGAGCTATGAACAGAAAGAGGATGCCGACGTGCTTCTCGATGAAGCTCAAGCGGCGATCATCGAAGTGGCTGAACAAAGAGTGAAGCCCGGGTTTGTCCCGGTCGGCCAGCTGACGGGTCGGACTCTGCGGATGATTGCCGACTTGAGCCAGAGACGGGAAGCGGTTACCGGGGTGCCGACAGGTTTCCGTGACCTTGATAATCTTACCTCGGGCTTCCATAAATCCGAGTTCATCGTCGTTGCCGCCCGACCCTCGATGGGCAAGACCGCTCTCTGTTTAAACATCTCGCAGTATGTCGGACAAAAGACAGACTACGCCGTGGGCTTTTTCTCCATGGAGATGGCCAAGGAACAGATTATCATCCGCATGCTGTGTGCCGACAGCCAGCTCGATATCAAGCGGGTGAGGACCGGTTTTATCAGCGAGCGCGAATTTGAAAAGCTCAAGCTGAGCGCTGAAGCTCTGTCAAGAGCCCGCATTTTCCTTGACGAAACGCCAGGCCTGACGGTAATGGAGATGAAGGCCAAAGCCAGGCGGTTGAAAATGGAGAACAACCTGGATGTGCTGTTCATTGATTATATCCAGCTCATGCGACCTGGAGGCAGGTTTGAAAACAGGAACCAGGAGATGGCCTTTATCTCGAGATCGCTGAAGGAGCTGGCGAAAGAAATCCAGATTCCAGTGGTCGGCATCTCCCAGCTCAGCCGGGCGCCAGAAAAAGGACGGCGCGAACCTCGGCCCCAGCTCTCAGACCTTCGTGAGTCGGGGGCGATTGAGCAGGATGCTGATGTCGTCATTTTTATTTATCGGCCTGAGATGTACCATCCCGCTGACGAATCTTTGCGCGGCCTGGCTGAAATCAACGTGGCCAAGCAGAGGAACGGACCGACCGATGTCATCCGGCTGGCCTTTTTCAACAAGTATGCCCGCTTTGCTAACGCGGATGTTGATTTTCGGTATGCCGAGACATGAGATGAAGTCTCCAATTTGGTCGCCTGCTCTGCTTTCTTTTTTTGAACAACTGGGAGAGGTCGGAATTCTCTTTTTCCAGACGCTCCGGAATTTATTCAAGAAGCCATGGGAATACAAGATTTTCATCCGCCAGTTGGAGGAGATCGGCGTCCGGTCGCTGCCCGTGATTTCGTTGACGGCTGCTTTTGGAGGGCTCGTCTTTGGTCTCCAGACCTATTTGGGTTTCCACCGCTATATTGGACCTGGCTCAGAGGCTTATGGGGGGCCAATCATTTCGCTCGGGCTTTCCAAGGAGCTGATCCCGATCCTGGTCGGACTGATGGTTTCTGGCCGCGTCGGGTCGGCGATGACAGCCGAAATCGGGACGATGAAAGTCACCGAGCAGATTGACGCCCTGTTCAGCCTCGGTGCCCACCCGATTCGCTATCTTGTCGTTCCTCGCGTTCTTGCTGCCTTGATCATGCTTCCCTGCCTCACTCTATACGGGGACATTATCGGGATTGTCTGCGGTTTTTTCTATAACGTTGTCCTCATGGGGGTAAATAGAGTCATCTATCTGCAGAACTCGCTCCGTTACCTTGAGCTCTGGGATGTGGTGAGCGGGCTGATAAAAGCGGCGGTTTTTGGCGTTATCATTGCGGTCATCGGCTGTTGGCAGGGCCTCAAAGCAGAGGGCGGGGCAGAAGGAGTGGGGCGAGCCACGACCCGGACCGTTGTCTTGGCCAGCATCTCAATCCTCATCCTGAATTTTTTCTTGAGCAAGGCCCTTCCAGCCAGTGTCGGAACATGATCCGCGTTGTCGATGTCCATAAATCCTTTGGGCCGAAAAAGGTCCTCCGCGGAGTTAATCTCACCGTGGAAAAAGGCGAGACCATGGTCGTCATCGGCCAGAGCGGAGTGGGCAAGAGTGTTTTATTGAAGATGATCATCGGCCTCCTCAAACCGGATGCCGGGAAAATCTTCGTCGAAGGCGAGGAGATCACCCGCTTGAAGGAAGAAGAGCTGCAGCGAGTGACGAGGAAAATTGGCCTTCTTTTCCAGGGGGCAGCACTTTTTGATTCGATGACGGTAGCCGAAAATGTCCGTTTCGGTCTCGAACGCCACCGGTCTTATCCGCGAGAGGTAATTGACCAGATGGTAAAGGAGAGCTTGGCCCGGGTTGGTCTTTCCGGAGTTGAGAATTTAATGCCCCATCAGCTGAGCGGGGGGATGAAGAAAAGAGTTGGCCTGGCCCGGGCCATTGCGTATCAGCCCGATATCATGCTCTACGATGAACCATCGACCGGGATTGACCCCATCCGAGCCGATGCCATCAACGAGCTCATCAACCGGCTGAAAATGGAAATGGGCGTGACTTCCATGGTCATCACGCATGACCTGGCCAGTTCCTACAAGGTGGCCGACAAAATTGCCATGCTTTACGATGGCCAAATTATCGAAGTGGGAACGCCCGAGGAAATCCGTCGTAGCCAAAACCCCATCATCCAGCAGTTCATCCAGGGCAAAGCGGAAGGACCGATTAAGATTTTTTAGACAGCGAGAACGCCGATGCGAAGAGAAACAAGAATCGGGATTTTCTTGGGGGTTGCCCTCCTCATCCTGGCAATTTTTATTTTTATCGTCGGGGATATCTCTGTTCTCTTCAAGAAACCCGGGTATCTCCTTGTGGCTGATTTTGATACCACATCCGGGCTTGAATCCAGAGCTGCCGTGAGGATGGCCGGGGTGAAAATCGGTTATGTCAAGGCCATTCGGCTGGAGGGGAGGCGGGCCCGGGTGGAAATGTCCATTTTCTCTGCTTACCGGGTCCCCCGGGGTTCACGGGCGACCCTCGCCTCTCTCGGTCTCATCGGCGAGAGATATATTGAGATCATCCCGGGCGAAGAAGAGTCTTTCTACCGGGCGGGGGAGAAAATTGAGACATCGCCTTCAATTAGCCTGGATCAAGTCGGGAGCCTTCTTCTTTCGGTGGCTGAGGACATTCGCTCGGTAAGCGCACTGATCAAAGAAAGTGCGAGCCAGGAGTTCCGAGCCAGCCTCCATCAGACACTCCGGAACCTGGCCACCTTTTCCCAGAATCTGGATGATTTCCTAAGCCAAAACAGAGATGAGCTTCAGAACGGGATTCAGCATGCTTCCCGAGCAGCCGGAGAGCTCGACCAGAAGGTGAAAGAAGTTTCCAAGAGTATCGATGAAACAGTCCTTCTTGTTAAAGAAATGGCCCAAGAAAACAGGGAATCCATCAAGCTTAACCTGGAAAAAATAACCGAGCTTCTCCGCAGCCTGGAGGATTCTCTCCGGCAGCTCTCCGAGTCCCTGGAGAAGATTAATAAGGGGGAGGGGACCTTGGGCAAGGTCATCCATGACCCGAAGCTCTATGAGGAAGCGGAAAAGACTCTAAACACGGTCAGAAAGGCGGTTGGCCCGATGAGCAGGTTGCGGGCTGCTGGGAACTACCGACTGGACTATCTCGGCCAGACTCAGAAGGTCAAGGGGTTCCTTACCCTGGGGTTTTATTTGTCCGACCGCTATTTTGCTTACGGACAGGTGGTGGAAGACCCTTTGCTCGACCGCTTTAGCTACTCGGCTCAAGGAGGGTTCCGGCTGGGCTCCTTGGCTGCCCGGGCTGGCATCTTTGAATCCACCTTTGGAGTTGGGATGGACATCGTCAGCCTCAAAGATCGCCTTGTTTTCAGCCTGGACGGGTTCGATTTCCGGCGCGAAGGAGGACCACGTTTCCGGTTGTCCACCCAGTATTTTTTGCTTCGCTATTTTTATTTCGTCGCCGGGATGGATGAAATCACCCAGCCCTCGAGGCGAGAATTCTTTCTCGGGCTGGGGTTTGGGACACGATGAAAGAAAAAACAAAGACCGTTTTTATTTGCCAGGGATGCGGTTTCCGTTCGCTGAAGTGGCTGGGCCGCTGTCCGAGTTGCGGAGAATGGCAGAGCTTTATCGAGGAAGTGGAAGAAAGCGCCCCGGCGGTTTACTCTTTCCCTCCTTCTGAAGCAACCCTTTACCAAGATATTAAGGAAGTCAAGCAACAGAGGCTCAGGATTCCCGCCGAAGAATTCAACAAGGTCCTGGGCGGCGGGGTGGTGGCCGGCTCGCTCGTCCTCATCGGTGGCGAGCCAGGAATTGGCAAGTCGACTCTTCTCCTCCAGGTTAGCCGGGACCTCGCCGGTCAGGGATGGCGCGTGCTCTACGTTTCGGGAGAAGAATCGCTCGAGCAAATCAAGCTCCGCGGCGACCGGCTGGGCATCAAGGATGGCGAGCTTTTCCTCCTGGCTGAAACCAACCTGGAGCGGATCATCAACCAGGCCGAAAAGCTCGAGCCGCGGGTTCTGGTGGTGGATTCGGTGCAGACTGTTTTTTCGACGAAGCTTGTCTCAAGCCCTGGAACCATCAGCCAGGTGCGCCAAGTGGCTAGTGAGATTTTTCGCTTCGCTAAAAAGAACGCGGTTCCTGCGTTCCTCATCGGACACATCACCAAGGAAGGAGCGCTGGCCGGGCCCAAATCCCTCGAGCACATGGTCGACGTGGTGCTTCTCTTTGAAGGTGAAAGGGACCACAGTCATCGTGTGCTGCGGGCGCTCAAGAACAGGTTCGGACCCGTTTCTGAGCTGGCCATTTTCGAGATGGGAAGCGCGGGTCTCCAGGTGGTTCCTAACCCTTCAATTTTTTTCCTTAAGGAAAGACCGGCTGATGAATCCGGTAGTGTCGTCGTCGCCACGCTCAAAGGGACCCGGCCCTTGCTGGCTGAAATCCAGGCTCTCATT
>FWPV01015400.1_pt1 | contig 10992 bp, 6 predicted proteins | sample 2228371 | NCBI WGS metagenome assembly FWPV01 (sample SAMEA103939776, study PRJEB20133) | metagenome | reverse complement strand
CGTTGAGCTCGATAATCCGCATAAGTTACAAAGGGCAAATGTTTCCCAGATATCCACATCATCTTTATTCACACCCCCTTTAAACACAAACAGTGCTGAGCCGAAAAGAGTGGTAATTACAGTCATTAAAACTGGCCGGATTCGTTCTTTTGTTCCCTGGGCGATAGCTTCGCTTAATTCCAGTCCCTGGCGACGCAAAACATTAATATGATTAACCATAATAATTGCATTATTTACCACAACGCCCATAACCAGCACAACCCCGATATATGCTGCTGAATCAAAACTATATCCTGTTGCCACAAAACCCCAGCCAATGCCTACCAGAGCCAGCGGAATTGCACTCAGAATAATCAATGTCTGCCAGACGCTGTTATATAAAATTGCCAGAATCAGAATAATCAAACCAAAGGCAAAATAGACAACTTCCCGGAGCTGCTTCTCCTCTTTTTCGGTTAACAGCTGAATGTCTTTTGGCTTGATCTTTTTAAAACCGGGCGGTGGTTGCAGCGAATTATAAATCTGATCATAAAAATGATTTGCCTTCTTTGACGAACCGAGATAGTTCCAGCTGACCTGGGCAATATATTCCTGGTCTTCTCTGTAAATCGAGCGCGAAGCAAAATTAATCAGCTGAATTTCAACCAGTTCATTGAAATTGAAAGCCTGTCCCTCAAAATTAAAAAATATTTTTTTCAGAATATCCTGAAGTTCAAGATTATCTTCTTTTAAAGCGCTGATTTCAAGGTAATAGTCTCTGTCGGCGACGCGCAGGCGGCTACGAAAATTACGACTGCGCTGTAAATATTGCTCCAGATAAAATTGTGCCAGTTGTGGAGTAAGATGATACTGAGCTAGTTTTTCTTTTTTGAACCTCAGCTGATAATATTTTTGCTTTCCGGAAAACCAGCTATATTTTTTCGTGCTGATCTCGGTTTCAGAAACTCTCCGGTTGTGCATTAAAACATCTTTCAGTTCGTTACAAACAGCAAGCAATCGCTCAAAATTATAACCCTTAATAACAATCTGATAGGGCAGAAAACTAAAATCATGAAAACCAGAATAATATCCCTGAGGATCAAAACCAGAAACTGAAACGCCTACTCCGGCAAGATTAGTTGCCAGAGAAATAAGTTTTGACCGCATCAGATACGGCAGATCGGAATGAATTGTCTCCTGAGGAAAAACTACTTGCAGAGAAGCATAATTGTCAAATATTTTTACATTTACCTCTTTCTGCCCTGAAAAGGATAGCGCTTCCCGCTCAAAATTGAGAATCTCTTTCTTTGTATCGGAAAAACTCGTTCCCTCAGGCATATAAAGATAAACATTTAAAGTTTCTTCTGCTTGCCAGGAGAAGAATTTTCCAAAAACGATTTTCTTTTGCTGAAAAAATTGCCAACCGGAAAAGATTAAAAAAAGAATCAGAGGAATATAAACAAAAAGCGGATAGCTGATTAATTTTTTAAAAAAACCTCCTCTCTGAGTATCAGGCTTTATTTGTCTGACCTTTAAGGGCAGCCGGCAGCTAAAGGTTGGTATCAGCAGGTAGCTGACAAGAACCGAGCTGCATAACGCCAGGCTGACAACAATTGCTACCGGCAGATAGTAGGCTTTCAAGCGCTCCTGAAAAAGAGCAAAAGAGAAGAAGACAATAATCGTGGTTAGTGTAGAAGCCAGAACAGCAAAAAAGACCTCTTTCGCCCCTTTGACTGCTGCTTCGTAGCCACTTAAACCTTTCTGGCGCAGTAAAAGTATGTTATCAAATACCACAACCGCATTGTCCACATACATTACCAGACAGATTGCCAGCGCCGAGAGCGTTAAAATATTCAGGGAAATTCCTGAAAAATAAATGAGCAGAATTGTGGCAAAACAGGAGAAAAAGATCGAGGCAAAAATCAAAAGCGCCCCGAAAAAGCTTCGGATAACCAGAAACAGGAAGAGCAGGATGATTACAAGAATAATTGCCACAAGCTTCTTCAGTTCATTCAGTTTCCGGCTGATTTTCTCTCCTTCGCTCTGAATAACTTTAAACAGATAACGGCTTTTATATATTTTGCTATCTCTGCAAAAACCCTGGCTACATTATGCTCAACGGTCAGGCTGGATATATAAGGCTGTTTTATCAGGTCAACATTAAGGATCGCCTGACCATTAAGGCGGGCTTCCTGATTCTGTTCACAGTAACCAAAACTGACCAGTGCCACATCACTCAAGCGCACCGGATTTCTCTGATCACTATTGATAATTAAATCAGCCAGAGCACGAAGACTTGAGGGCTGATTGGTTAAATTGAGGATAATTTCCTGATTCAGATTACGGATTCGCACACTCGGTAACGAAACAAAATTGCGTTGCAGTGCATAATAGAGAGTGCGCAGGTTCACCCGGCGCAATTCCATTTTCTGAAAATCAGGAATAATTTTTACTGACACATCTGCTCCGCCCGTTATGCGCACCTCTTTAATTCCAAAAACTGACTTCAATCTCGGCAGAACATCCCGTTCAAATTCAAGACGCAGCAAATTAATATCGTCAACCTGACTGCTGCTTACACTAAACTGCATAAAAGATTCCAGCCGCAACTCATCCGGAACATAGGAAGTAACCTCAACTGACTGAATCTGAGGCGGCAGGTTGTTTTTTAGCCGGTTAATGCGCTCTTTAATCAGAATATAGGCAAGATCAAGATTCAGGCTTTTGTCAAGCTCAACCTCAATCTCTGCTCTATCCTGGGCTGACTCTGAGGTAAGTTTTTTAACCTCTTTCAAGGCGCTGATCTCTTCTTCAATTGGAAGAACCGCCCGGTTCAAAATCAGGTCTGCTGAAGCACCAGGCCAGATCACCTGAATAAAGAGTCTGGGCATCTTAATTTCCGGCAAGAGTTCCAGCGGCAGATTGAGCAACGAGTAGATTCCAAGAATGACAACCAGTAAAAAAATCATCATCGTCAGAATCGGTCTATCAATCAACAGTTTCATCTTCTATCCCGGATAATGCTCATCTGGCATGCGCCTGTCATGAGTGACAAGCTCATAGAAAACAGGAATAATTATTAATGTAAGCAGGGTTGAGAAAGTTAAACTTCCGGCAATAACTATTGCCAAAGGCTTCTGCAGCTCGGTGCCGCTTCCGGTCATATAAATCATGGGCAATACGCCAAAGATTGTTGTCAGAGTAGTTAAAATAATCGGTCTCAAACGGCGCCGGGTTGCCTGGATAATTGCCTGACGCACAGTCATTCCTTCCCGGCGGAGCTGATTGGCACACTCAATTTTTACAATTGCATCATTGACCACAATACCGCTGGCGACAAGAAAACCTATTCCGGAAATAATATTCAGCGATTGTCCGGAAAAAAACAGAAACAATAACCCGCCGAAAAGTCCCATGGGAATACATAGCATTATTATTAACGGGAAAATCAGGCTCTCCATTGTTGCTGCCATGGTCATAAAAACCAGGATAACAGATAACAAGAGCGCCAGTTCAATAGATTTGAACGACTGCACACGCTCTTCCTCCTCACCGCTGAGTTCAACACTTATACCGGCCGGAAGATTTACTTCGGCAAGCTTCTTCTTCAGCTGATAAGCAAAATCAGCTGTTTTCATACCTTCAAGGGCACTGCGGATGAAAAAGTAGCGTTTCTGATTCTGACGGGTCATTTCAGTAACCGTCTCAAGCTCTGTCAGCTCAATCAGTTCATCTAATTTATAGCTTCCCTTTTCAGTTGTTAAAAAGAGATTGCGAATATCGACAACTTCTCCTTTCTGGCGCAGGGGAGTTGTTAACACAACATCATAATTCTTCTGATAATACCTGAAAATTCCGGCATTTGCTCCGCGTAAAACCACTTTCAGAAACTCCAGCAGTTCTCTTTTGGAAATTCCATAATTTGCCAGGCTCTCTTCTTTAAATTTCAGAGCCAGAATCGCTTTTGTCTCCTGCACATTGCTGTAAGTCTCTTTAACGCCGCGAATTTTTTTTACCAGATCCAAAATTCTTCTGGTATAAATCTGGCCGGCATAAATGGTGTCAAAAAAAACCTTAATTTCCGCACCTTCCTGACCAAAAGAGAGATATTCAGAAAGGGTATTTCTCTCTGAATGCAGGATAAATTTATTTATGCCCTGAATTCCGCTCATCAGCTGACGGCATTTGTTCAGTAAGAGCTCTTTCCCTTTCAGATTTTCTGCTTCAATGAAATAAAATAAATAATTACTGCTTGCCTTTTCGGTCTGAAACCGGTTTGCCTGATCGTAACCGAGCTGACAGAAGAGGTTTTTCACCCCGGGCATCTTTCTTATCTCCCGGGCAATCTCCTGCCCGGTGCGCAGGCTCTCCTCCACTCCCAGCTGCTCCTGAGTAAAAGCCTCCAGTTCAAAGCGGCTGGTGCTGGTCGGTGGCAATAACTCTTTTTTCAAAATAAAAAACAGCAGCAATACACCGCAAAACATTCCTAACGAAAGTAAAAGAGCAAATTTTTTCCGGTCCAGAAAAAAGTGCTCAATACTGAAAACGATTCCGGAAAAACGCTCATAAAGCCGGTTAAAGTCGCCAAAAAAAGGTTTCAGTAATTTTATCAGAGATCGGGCAAGCCAGTTAAAAAATTTAACAATAATCAGAAAGAGATCGATCAGTCCGCTCAGCACAAATCCGATTGCCTTGAAGGGAAAAGAAAGGAGACGATGTAAACGGTTAAAAAAACCTCTTTTTTCTGAATCAGGATGATAAAACTGCTGCTCCTGACGACGCTGGCTGAATTGTCTGAAAAGCGTCGGCAAAAGTGTAAAGCTCACAATCAGGGCTACAATCAGAGCCAGGTTTATGGTCAGAGCCTGATCGCGAAAAAGCCGGCCGCTGATACCGTAAATGTAAATTACCGGAAGAAAGATTACCATTGTGGTCAGATTTGCTCCCACCAGCGCCGGCAGAACTTCAAAGGCGCCTGCGGTTGCTGCAATCTGACTCTCCTTCTTTTCCTGAAAATGGCGATAGAGATTTTCCACAACTATTATTCCGTTATCAATAAACATTCCCACTCCCAGCGCCAGACCTCCCAGTGACATGATATTCAGTTGCACCCTGGTCAAATACATCAGGAAAAAAGAAGCTGCTATTGCCACCGGTGTTATTGAAACCACAAGCAGAGGATCACGCAAATTCTGAAAGAAGAGCAACAAGATCAGGAAAGCAAGTATTGCTCCCTGAAAAATAGCGCTTTTTAAATTAGATATTGCTGCCTCAATCAGTTCACTATCCTTTCGAACAACAATCAGCTCAAAATCAGGAAATTCATTTTTCAGTTTAGTTAAAACCCTTTCTACTTCACGGCTCACCTCAACCGTATTGCCCGAGGCTTCGCGATAGAGTCCCAGACTAAGGCAGCGTCTGCCGTTAAACTGGATAAGACTCTGTTCCAATTTGGAATCCAGTCTGACAGTCGCAATATCCTTAAGCAGGATACTGCGGTTTTTATAAGACTTCAGCGGAATTTCGGCGAACTCCTCCAGACCGGTAATTTCTGAAACAATTTTTACCACAAAGCGTTCGCGATCCTTAAGCACTACTCCCCCGCTTCCCTGCTGGTTCCAGTCGCGCAACAGGTTTTCAATCTGTTCGTAGCGGATACCGTAAAGTGCAGCCCGGTAAGGATCAACTTCAATTACCAGCTCCTTTTCACCCCCGCCGCTGACTTCAACTCTGGACACACCTTTGAGCTGCTCCAGTCTTGGTTTAAAAAGCAGTTCAGCCATTTCCCGCAATTCACTCAGCTCTACCTGCTTCTGTCGTGCAAAAAGAACAATTTGCATCATCGGTCTGGACGCCGGATCAATATCAACAACAACCGGTGCCGGACAATCAGAAGGCAGAAATCGCCGGGCATCCTCAACCTTCTCTTTCAGATTTATCAGGGCGATATCCATCTGCGTTGACCAGTAAAATTCAGCGGTAATCACGGCAATACCCTCACGGATCACCGACTGAACTCTTTTCACTCCCCCGATTGCTCCGATAGAAGCTTCAATATGAACCACAACAAGGTTTTCCAGCTCCTGAGGAGAGACTCCGGGATATTCAACAATTACAGCCAGTTTGGGATAAGCCAGTTCCGGTAAAAGATTGACATTGAGCTGGGCAAGAGAAATAACACCGAGAATTACAATTGTTAAAAAAATAGTAACCGTGGTTACCGGCCTGCTGACAAAAAAATTAATAAATTTCATTGCTCCTCTTCCTGGACAGCTGTCTGATGTGCCAGAGCAAGATGTCCTTCAATAATAACCCGATCACCTGGCTTAACCTCTTCGGCTTCAATCCAGCACTCCTCTTCGCCCATAGCTTTTATAGTGATATACTTCCAGAGAGCAATGCCATTCTCAACAATAAAAATCAAAGGCCTTCCCGAACGCACAAGAATTGCCTCTCGGGGAACAAGCAGCACATTACGCATCACTTCGCTGGCAATATCAATATCAGCTTTCAGCCCGACAAGCAAGTCGCTTTTTTCGCTCAGATCAATAATTGCCGTTACCATCCGCTGCTGAATGTCAATTTCCGGAAGAAAACTTCTGACAACCCCTTTATAAACTTTTTCAGGCTGACTGATGAACTTCAGGCGCACTTCAGCTTTCGGTTTTATTTTTGCCAGTTCGCTTTCCAGAATATAGGCTTTAATAAACAGCTTGTCGGTATTCACCAGACGCAAAGCTTCCTGTTCGGCATTAACTCTTTCACCGGCAGAGACCCTGAGCAGGGATATTCTTCCGGAAAAAGGAGCACAAAGAGTGAGCTTTTCAAAGTTAAGACGGGCATTTTTCAGCTCCATTTCAGCCTGCGAAAGACCGGAAACTGTTTTTTGCACTTCATCCTGCAAAGCTCCCTGCAGAATAAACCGCTCCAGCAGAAGTGCCTCTTTCTGTTCCAGTTCCGCTTTATTCAATTTCCCCAGCCGAAACAGCTGCAGAGCCTGTTCGTAATCCTTTTTTGCCTGCAGGAGGTTTTCATCAGGATTGTTCAGTTGATCCTGAATCATTTTAAATTGCGAAAGATATTTAGAATAGGCCTCCAGTCTTCTGTTTTCTGTCTGTTGCAGTGAAATTTCCAGTTCCGGACTGCGCAATCTGAGCAGTATGTCGTTCTGGCTGACAAAATCTCCTTCCCGCACCAGAACCTGCTCAACAATTCCTCCGACAGCAAAACGCATGGTAGTCTGCTGATGCGCACAGACTTCTCCGATTGCCTTAAAACTTAAGAGAAAATCTCCTCTTTTTACTGCAGTTGTTTTTACCGGCATCTGAACAGCTTCATCCTGATTGGCAACCGCTGCCGAGACTGTCTCAAAGCTGCCCGCATCTTTTTTCTGAAGAACAAAATAACCGACTATTATTACAGCAGCAACAAATAAAAGGATTCTGATAACTCTTTTAAGCACATTCTCCTCCTTTTCAATCAAGCATCTTAATTTGCCCCATAACCTTCTCTTGAATAAAGATTATAACATATTGAAAAAAAAGTTTACAGTTTAATAAAAATTAACTTTTTGCTGAAAAGAAAACCAACAAAAAACACAATTTTCATCAGACTTTATTTTTTCACCTAAAAAGATTAAAATAGAAACAGCAAGGAGGATAAAATGGACAAAAAAAGTTTTTTAATCGGTTTTTTAACAGCTTCTATCCTGATGCTCACAGCTCTCTTTTTCATTTCCGCTACCCAGCAGAAAATTGATTCAGTGGTTACCAGGTCTCAGCCTTCACCGGTTGTTGAAAAATTAACTCAGCTGGAAGAGAAAATAAATCTTATTAATGAACGAACCGTAAAAATTGAAGCAAATACAGTTCAAACATATCAGGATCTGCACAGAATGTGGAAAGAACTTTATGAGCTTTGCAAAAAATAGCATCTTTATCTCCGTTTCTCTTCTTTTAGTCCTGGTGCCGGTATTTGCTGACAGGCTGGATAATATCCTAAAACTGGCTGATGAACTGCAGCAGACGGCAAATGCATATGCTGAAGCAAATTACCGCTATCTCTGTGAAATAAAACGCGAAATTGACAGAGAAGATCAGCTTTTTCTCTATCAGAGTTTTGGCTTTGCCCGTCAGGTTGAATTTTTCTTCCGTCTGCTTAATGACTGGAAATATACCCGCAGCGAAAACTATTTCCGGACCAATATTTTTAACTCTTTCAGTTCACTGGTAGAGCTTTTCTACGGCTTTAAAGGCCGATCAACGGATCGTTATCTTGTGCAGATGGAAAAAATTGTTCAGAAAATAGAAACTGAATTCAGTCTCTGGCCTGATAAAAAAAATCTGGCTTATCTGCATCTGAAATATATTAAAGCCAATGATCAGACAGTCTATTTAATTGAAAAAACCGGAACAGCCCGCTATTGCAAAAGACCCTTTGCCTCTCTGGAAGCTCTCTTCCGCTATAATTATCAGCTCAACCGCGGTCCTGATCCCTGGAAATATCTGGAAAAGCTTTCGCCTGAAGAGCTCCAAGAAATTCCCGAAGGCGAGCCCATCAATCTCACCTTTGAAAATCTTCTGGTAATGAGCATCACAAAGCGCCAGGACCGTCCGGTCTATCTGATCAAAAACGGTAAAAAATGTCCACTCTCCTCACCGGCTGCCCTCAACCGTTATGGCGGCTGGAAAGCAGTCTATGAATTGCCTGACGAGATTATCGCCCTTTATCCTCAGGGAGATGCCGTGGAATGACGATAACAGTTCAGAAGAAAATCGAACAATTAAAAAAAGAGATTCTCCGTCACCAGCATCTCTATTATGTTCTAAACCAGCCGGAAATATCCGACCGCGAATATGACCGGCTCTTTGATGAACTTCTGAAATTAGAGGCAGAATATCCTGAGTATAAAACAGCAGATTCTCCCACTCAGCGTATTGGCTCGGATTTAGACAACAGCTTTGAAGAAGCCCGGCTGCCGGTTGAGCTGCTCAGTCTGGATAAAGTTTATCAAATAAACGAATTGCTGGAATGGATGATTAAACTGGAAAAAAACGAAAATTCCTCTTTTATCGGCGAACAAAAGATTGACGGTGCCTCAATTCTTCTCCATTACAATCAGGGCATCCTTCAGGCAGCTTACACAAGAGGAAACGGCACAATCGGCAACATCGTTACCGAAAACATAAAGACAATCAGGCAGGTGCCCTTAAATGTTTTTTACAAAAAAGAATTTGCCGTACGCGGCGAAATCTATATTGACCGTAAAGACTTTGCCGAATTAAACCGGCAATTCGAAAACCGCTTTGCCAATCCCCGCAATCTGGCTGCCGGAACCCTGCGCCAGCTAAAATCAAGCAGCGTCAGCCGTATTCCTTTGCAGATTTTTGCCTACGACCTTTTTTTGCTTGCTGATTCTCCCTTCGATCACCTTCAATCAATTAAACTGCTCACCGAGCTCGGGTTTCGGGTTAATCAGCATTTTGCCTTCTTCTCCAACTCAGAAGAGAAGAAGAACCGTTTTGAAAAAATTTTTCCTCATCTGAAGGCTAAATCAATTGAAGATATTAAAGATTGGGTGGCCGATCAGTTGCAAAAACGCAGCCAGCTCGGTTATGAGATCGACGGACTGGTGCTTAAAGTCAATGAACCGGAAGTGCGTAAAAAGCTCGGTTCAACCTCTCATCATCCGCGTTATGCCCTGGCATTTAAATTTGAAGCTCCTGCCGCCCGGACAATAGTTAAAGAGATAGTCGTTCAGATAGGCAGAAACGGCAGGGTAACGCCGGTTGCCCTGCTTGAACCGGTAAAAATTGCCGGAACAACCGTTACCCGCGCAACACTGCATAACCAGGAGTATATTGCTCTGCTGGAGTTAAATACCGGCGACCTTGTTGCCGTTTCCAAGCGGGGAGACATCATCCCGGCTGTCGAAAAAGTTCTGGAAAAAAGAAATAGCGGTGAACCGTTTTTTAAATTGCCTTCCAGTTGTCCTTTCTGCAATTCCCCGCTTGTTATTGAAGGTGGGCATCATTTCTGTAAAAACGAAGATTGTCCGGAGAGAAAAAAAAGAGCCCTGATTCATTTCTGTTCAAAAAACGGCCTCGATATCGAAGGCTTGGGAGAAGAAACAATAAATTTTCTTTTCCGGCAGAATCTGGTTAAAGAGATTCCTGATCTCTATACATTTGATTATAATCAGCTGCTGAAATTTAAAGGCTTTAAAGAAAAAAAAATCCAGCACATAAAACAGAGCCTGGAACAGAGTAAAACCCGCGGTTTTGAACGCGTTCTACAGGCTCTGGGCATTGAAGGTCTCGGGGAAACAGGTATTAAAAGACTATTTAATGCCGGACTGACTTCAATTGATCAGTTCCTGCAAATTGCCGGCAACAATAATGTTGAAAAGCTAACAGCCATTGCTGGTATCGGTGAGTTAACCGCCCGGAATTTAATTCGCCAGTTGCAGGATAGAAAGCTCCGGCAGCTTATTGAGAAATTGCGTCAGCTCGGACTGCAATTTGTCTTTAAAAAAGAGGAAGTCGCAGCAAACGGTCAGGCTAAGATTTTCAGCAATCAGGTCTGGGTACTTACCGGAAGTTTTGCAAACTTCAGACCACGCCAGAAAGCTGCTCAGGAAATCATAAAAAGAGGCGGTGAAGTTGCCGATTCAATCAGCAGCAAAACCACCCATCTGCTTGTTGGAGCTGAACCGGGAAGCAAGCTGCAGAAAGCTCAGGTAATGGGCATAACCATTGTAGATGAAGATGAATTTTTAAAACTTTTGAGCAAATAAAAGGTTTTTTTTTTTTAAAATCTTTTTTCAACTGGAGATTAACTTGTCTTTTTAAAACAATCTGTCTGCAGGTTAGAGTAAAGATTTCTGCTAATCAGCAACAGCTTGCTTGACAATAGTGCCGGGCAAGGTTATGATAAAATTTACGAAGCGTTTAAAAGCGAGGTGAAAATGAAGCATAAAGAAAAAGAAGAATTGAAACATGATCTTTTTATTGA
>FWPV01015399.1_pt1 | contig 10992 bp, 6 predicted proteins | sample 2228371 | NCBI WGS metagenome assembly FWPV01 (sample SAMEA103939776, study PRJEB20133) | metagenome | reverse complement strand
ATCCTCATGACCAACAGTTGAGCCAGATTCAATTGCGGGCGTCTTCGCTGGGCCTTCAACTCCAACGTGGAAGCCGGCTCCGTGAAGGCATAGGCAACGACCGGCGTCAATCCCGCGGGACGATCCGGCGGCTGCGGTTGCGAGGGGATTTCCGAGAGAGAGATCAAGTGCAACCCGGCGCCGGGCTTGGCGTCCACCTGCAAGTACTCAGGAGCGAACAGCGTCACCCGACCGGTACTGCGTTCCACCGTCTCGGCCGCAACGCGGGGAAGAGGCAAGCTCCACTCCCGTGCTTCCGCCGGCCGGTCCAAACGCTCCGCATCCGGAAGATCGCGCCGCAACGCAATCTCCACCGCGGCCTGTCCTAAGGCCCGTTTACGGAGGTTGATCGTCAACCGATCCTTGCCATCCCCTTCGACGCGCCAGTCCGCGATCTCGACGGCCGGGGCGTTCTCCATCGCGCGACCCTGGACGCGACTCACCTCGAACCCCGGCGGAATCGCCCACTCCACTTGGAAAATGCCGGCACGTTCGATGGTGAAAACGCCCACCGCGGAAAGCTGAAGCACCCGGTCCGTCACGTCCAATTCCACGGTTTCATCGACGGTCACACGCGGCGACACCGGCTCGGCGATCAAAGCCAATTGATAGGGAACCGCGATATATCGATAGACCCAATCCCAAGACTGCTGCCGGTTCGAGGTGGGCAACTCCGACGGATCGGCCTGCATCAGCCCCCGCGAATCCGTAATCTCTCCGCGGAGGCCCTCGCCCAACCGGAGGGCCACGTAGCCCTCGTGTCGCCCCACTCCCACGGGCTGTACGACGGGCAACATCATGGTCTCGCCGGTTTTCGTGGGCAACGAATAGACTAAGGAAAGGCGTTGCGTTTTCCGTGCCGGCTCGAATAATTCGACGTCGATCTGCTGGAATTGGGGCGCGTCCTCGGGCAAACTCCGCGTCCAACGGCGAACGTTCGGATCGAACACACCACCCACCGTGCACTCCTTGGGCAATCGGATGTGTAGGGATGCCAACTCCGCCCGGCTGACCGAATAATCCAATTGCGTTTGTATGCGGGTCTCCGTGACGGCGACGTAGACGTCGGCGCTTGCTTGGACCGAGGCCAAGGCCTCCAACCCCGCCGCCCCTTCCGCGGTCGGTGTCCAGCGGATTGTGACCGAGGGTCCGGGCGAAGCGTAGGCCGTCACTTCGCTGCCGAGAGTTCGCTCCCCGCCCCCATCACCCGGCGCGTCTTCCGACGAAGCGGGAGCGGCATCGGTCGCACCGGACACCCGGTCCGGCGGCGTCGCGGCCGGTGTCACTTCAATGCGAACGCCCGACTCGCGCGTGCGCACATGCCATCGACTAACCGGGACCGACGGCGTCTCGAACGTGACGATCCGATCTCCGGAATCGCGGGTGATCCCCTTGGCGAATTCCAGTGTCAGATGCAGATCGCGCGGCTCCGAGTCCTCGTGATGAACCAGCAGGAAATAGCCCTGCTCGAAAATCAGGTCGGCCTCCGCACCGTCGATCGTCGCCCGCCGAACGGCTGCATCGGACATGCGCAGCGGTATCAAGTGCCACCCCTTGGTCAAGGCCACGACGTCCAACGTCATGGTCCCCGATACCGCTTCTTTCCCTAACTCCAACTCGGTGGACGCGGCTCGAACGAGGTAACCGACGGGAGGCGGCGGCTCGGGTTGAGGCTTTGAAGCAGATTGCGCGGCTTGCCACAATTCCCGAAATTTCTCATACGGCAAAAAGACTCCGCGTCCCTCTTTTTCGAATACCGCGCGAAATTTTTGGTAAGGCACGTAGATCGTCTGTTCGCGAATCACCGCCTCGCCCGGGGGGAACTCCTCCGTCGCTGTCGCCGTTGAGGGCGGCGAAATGGACGGGGCGGAGGTTCCGCTTTCTTCCCCCGGTACCGGAGACGCGACAATCGTCATTACCGTCGCCAAGCACCACGCCCACGCCGGCCGGAACCAGCGGACGGCACGGCTGCCGTGCGTTCCGAGCGTTGACATGATCCGCTGACCCTGCACAGGCGCATTCATAAAAACCATCCTCAACGAGTGATGACGGCCGACCGGCCCGGAAATCCCGCGGCGGCAGAGCGTGCCCCGATGCACGCCGCCTCACAATCAAACAAGCACAGCGCCGGCTAAGGCTGCGAAGCGGCCGCGCCTCCGGCGTCTAAAATGTAGCTCTCCGTCGGCCTCAGCGATAGTGTTTGCGCAAAAACCTCGCCGCCTTTCCCGCGTTTGGAAACTAACTCTCTATGGCGGCATTCACATCTCCCTACTCCGGCCTCACCCCGATGAGGAGAGCGATTACCGAACGCTTCAAGACAACCATTCCGCCGTGGGGCGTCTTCAGAACTTCCGGCATCCAAATCCAAAAACCCACCGAAATCGCTCGATCCGAGAAAAATGCAGCATATCGACCGGTGATTCGCGCAAGCTCACGCGGAGCTATGCACTTGGATGCCGTTACCAGAGGAAAAGTTCGAGCCGACCGGAGTTCAGCGCCGCCGGCTCGAGAGGCAGGCCCTTACCTGTGAGAGGTCTTCTGCGCGAATCGGTTAGGCGGACTAACGTCGGCCGGGCCGGACTGACCGCGCTGGAGAATCCGAAGTTCGTAATGAGAGCGGAAGGCCGATAGCGGGTTTGAGGTCTTCAGATCAAATCGCCCCCTGACAGAACGGACTCGAGCGGGGCTATGACTTCTGCTTGATTCACGATCTCCACGTCGCCCAGGTCGGAGAGCGCCGCTTGCGCCAGTTGCTTTTGGAAATAACTACAGACTTTCCCATGAATAACAAGCCGACCGTCATCAAATCGACATCGCAGGCGTCGCAAAGCTGGATAGCTACTGCGATCGAATCGCAGTTGAGCTGCCCGAGTCCATTCGTGTTCAAAAACCTGCGGCGTTGCCATCCCGTTGTGATTTCCCCGCGACACTTCCTCAGACATGATCCCCCTCCCTTTTCCGAATTCTCGAATCCGCCTTCTCGGTGGTCGCCGGTCGCACGGATACAAGGACTCTACGTTCATTCGTCCGCGTCCGTCACACCTCCACAAAAGAGGACGAATCTCTGATTTGATCCATTACTGACGAATCGGACAACTCGCATGAAATCTTTCGCCAGATGCTACAGCTTGCCCTGTTGTGCATATGTTTCTCATGTTGACGGACGGTACGTTTGATACAGCCATCGCGTCCGAAACGGTTTTCTCGAAGAGACGACTCACCGGACCTCGGGAGAAATGTGGGCAAGAAGAAATTCCGACGGCTTTGGGGGGCTGCCATTCGTCGATACCCAAGAGGTCCGATCATCATTCCATTTCGGGAATCGGTCCCCGTCGATGACGGCTCCAATTTGACCGACCAAATTGAGAACCATATCATTAATCCGGTCGTCGGTCGGGAATTCGGAAAAGTAGGTCTTCCCCGTGCCGACTCCTATCCGCATTCGATGTCCCGGTTGCTGTTAGTTCGAGCCAACGGCCTCATTCCCGAGAGGAGCAAGACGATGAGCCCTTCGACGCGCCGCGAATTAGTTCAGAGTGTTTTGGCGGGCCTGGCCCTAGGATCGCGGATGGTCTTGGCCCAAGAGAACAGTCCCAACGGTTTGCCGACACGTCCGCTGGGCAAGACCGGCGAACGGATTTCCATCATCGGATTGGGCGGTTGGGACATCGGTGCCGTCAAAGACCAAAATGAAGCCGTGGCCATCATGCACGAGGCGATCAACGAAGGGCTTACGTTCTTCGACAACTCGTGGGACTACCACAACGGCGGCAGCGAGGAGGTCATGGGCAAGGCCCTGTCCGTCAACGGCTACCGCGACAAAGTGTTTCTGATGACGAAAGTGTGCGGGCGAGACTACCGGACCGCCAAATCCAACCTCGAAGACAGCCTGCGGCGGCTGCGAACGGATCGGATCGATTTATGGCAATTCCACGGGATCCAATGGGACGACGATCCCGACCTGATTTTCGGGGACAACGGAGCCCTCAAGTTCGCCTTGGAAGCACAAAAACAAGGCAAAGTTCGGTATATCGGCTTCACCGGACACAAGCACCCGCGATTCCACCTCGCCATGCTGGCCAAGCCGTACGATTGGGCCTCGGTGCAGATGCCCATCAATGTTCTCGACGCCCATTACCAGAGCTTTCAAAAGCAGGTCTTGCCGGAATGCAACCGGCGCGAGATCGGAGTGCTCGGGATGAAAGCATTGGGGTCCCAAAACGGCCGTATTCCGCGGGACACCGGTATCGAAGCTACCACGCTGCGACGTTTCGCCCTATCGCTTCCGATCACCAGCCTCGTCTGCGGCATTCAGTCCCGAGAGAATCTCCGCCAAGACGTGCACATGGCGAGGAACTTCCAGCCGCTGACGGAAGGCGAGGTCGCGGCCTTGCTGGAACGGACCAAGGAGCCGGCGGCGTCGGGCGAAATCGAGCAATACAAGGTCGGTAACTACGGATGCGACTGGTGGCACAACCTCGAAAAGTCTCCAAGCTGAACGGACTTTCGTGCAGAAATACTTCCCCGGCGGCGTTCCACGGGTGAATCGTCGAGCGTGTCTTCCGGCGGGATGAATCGCGAGCGGAATGATGCCAAGCGTCGTTCTCGTCAACATGCCGTTTGCCAATCTCGCCTGGCCCAATCTCGGGATCAGCGTCCTCAAAGCGTCCGCGCTACGGCAGGGCATTCCTTGCCGCATCGCTTACCTGAACTACGATTTGGCGGAACTCATCGGAGCGGACGATTACCAATGGATCGCCGATTGCTTCGCCTTCGCGCTCGGCGGGGAACGGCTTTTTGCCGAATACTACTTCGGTGAACGAATTCCCCCGGCCGAGCTTTACGATCGCCAAGTCCTCCGGCGTACGGATCAGGAATTCAGCGATCTGGATTACGCCGCCTATCGACGCGTGGGGGAGTTCATCGGCCCCTTTCTCGACCGGTGTCTCCAGGCCGAACCTTGGAAGGAGTGCGCGGCCGTCGGATTCAGCGTCACTTTTCAGCAGACGCTTGCGTCGGTTTGCCTGGCCCGTGCGTTGAAGGCCCGTTATCCGGAGCTTTGCGTACTCTTCGGCGGAGCGGCATGCGAAGGGGAGATGGGCGAGCAACTGCTGGCCGCATTCCCGGAAATCGACATCGTCTTCACCGGCGAAGCCGATCTGACGTTCCCTCCGGTGGCCGCCCAAATCCTTGCAGACGGACGTTGTCGGCAACCGCCGCCAGGCGTCTTGGTACGCGGGCATTCGCCGTTCCATTCGCCGGACCGCGGGTTACAGGAACAAACGTCGTCACGCGACGTCGGCCGATCTTCAAGTCCCTCCAGTCCTCCACCGCAACCTGCCCACGACGGCGGTAGCGAAGCTTCTCCGCTCCTGCCTATGGCAGAGAAGCGGTATCCGCACGCCCCCCTCGTCGAGGATTTGGACGCCCTGCCCTTTCCGGATTTCGACGATTACTTTTCCCGTCGCGATGGGAGCCCGCTGCGTTACGACATCGAGCCGCAACTATTCTTCGAGATGTCTCGCGGTTGTTGGTGGGGACAAAAACACCATTGCGCGTTTTGCGGTCTCAACGGCGATTCCCTGCGTTACCGCAGCAAGTCGCCGGATCGGGTAATCGAGGAGTTGCGATACCTCTGGGATCGCTACCACGTCGTCCGGGCTTCGGCGGCCGATAACATCTTGGACCACCGCTATTTCGACAGTCTTCTTCCACGGTTGGCGGAAGCGGCTCTGCCGATCCGCTTCGCCTGCGAACTGAAAACCAATCTCACGCGTCGGCGGGTGGGAATGCTCTTGGCGGCCGGGCTTCGAGCGCCTCAACTCGGGATCGAAACTTTTGTCGATCGCGTGTTGAAAGAAATCCACAAGGGCGCCGGAGCGATTCAAAATCTGCAAACGCTCAAATGGTTCAGCGAAGCCCGCGTGGCGGCCGAGTGGAACATCCTCTACGGCCTGCCGGGCGAAGTGCCGGAGGATTACTCCTGGATGGCCGATCTGATCGAGAAGATCGTCCACTTTTCGCCGCCCCTGGCCGTCGGCCGAGCGCGCATGGACCGATTTTCTCCATTCTTCGAGCGGCCTGAAGCGTATCGAATGATCGGTAAAAGGCCGTCGCAGGCCTTTCATTACGTTTACCCGTTTCCCGAAGCGATGCTTTCGGGATTGGCCTATTATTTCGACTTCGACTTCGCCGACGGCCGGCAACCGGAGGACCACGTCGGCCCGCTCGTGTCCGCCGTGGACCTATGGCGGCGCCACCACGCCTCCGCCTCGCTGTCCATGCGGAGGATGCCCGACGGCACGCTGATTCTCACCGACACCCGACCGTGCGCCGCTCGATTTCAACGGCGGTTGACGGAGTGGGAGGCGGCAGCCTATCAATTCTGTGACAGTGGTCGCTCGCTCAGGGCCGTGGTCGAGTTCCTCGCTCGGAAATTCGCTTCGCCCCCGCTTCGCGAAGCCTGCGAATCGTGGCTGCGGGAATGTTGCCATGAGGGTCTCATGGTGGAAGTGGGCGGAACCTTTTTGTCCTTGGCCGTTTGGGTACCGGATCAATCCGATCTGGCGGCCATCGTCCTCCGCGATTCCGCCGCCTTGCCGACCGGCCGTGCCTAACGTGTGCCTGCGTCAAAGTGCGTGATAGGGCGGCAACAGCTTCGATCCCGCGGCAACGTTTCTCATAGGACCGTCGCTCGGCGGAAGCGTCATGCCGGGCGGTGCCTTGCTTGTGCCTGCTTGCAGCCCGGGCGAGGTCCGCGCCCCACGGGCCGCATAACGGCGACTGCGCCCGACGAATCTTACCGGATGGGACCTCCCTTCAACTTGCCGCGGAATACGGCTGCCGGCGAGAGGCAAACGGTTCTGCAAGACAAATGCCGCCGGTTCCACACAAGGTTAGGTTAGTTTTGTTGAGATCGAGTTTGGCATAAGGAGATGATGGAAATGGCCAAGGTTCTTGACATCGTGTTGCGTAGGAAGACGCTCTTCGCGTTTTGCGCCCTGTTCACAGCCACGCTCCTGCTGGGGGCGGCATTCGCACCGTGGGAATCCGCATCCGCTCAATTGAAGTTCGCGACTCCCAAGAAGGACGGAACGTCCCCCAACCATGAGTTCGCGAACCAACTATCAGCCGCCTTTCGCGACTGTGCCAACGAAGTTCTGCCTAGCGTGGTGATGATCCGTACGTTCTCCGCCCCGGCCGGACGCCGCAGCGGTCCAGGCGGCAGAGATCCCGGAGAGGGCATCGGCCCCAACCGGATTCCCAACCCGTTCCGCGGCACTCCCTTCGAGGACCTCTTCCAGGATCCCGACTTCGATGAGATGTTTCGGGGGATTCCGGCACAGCCGCGCGTAGTGGAAGGGCTTGGCTCGGGGGTCATCATCTCCGAAAACGGCTACATTCTGACCAACGCACACGTGGTGGAAGGCCAAGGGAAAGTGATGGTCCGCCTCCACGACGGCCGCGAATTCGAAGCCGCCGAGGTGAAGACCGACCCCAAGACCGATCTGGCCCTCGTGCGCATCGATGGCGCAAAGGACCTCAAGGCGGCGGTGCTGGGCGATAGCGATCGCGTTCAGGTCGGCGATTGGGTGGTGGCCCTGGGCCAACCCTTCGGCCTGGAGGGCACGGTAACGGCGGGCATCGTCAGCGCCAAGGGCCGAGGTCTCGGGATTGCCGCGCGGGAAAACTTCATTCAGACCGACGCCGCGATCAACCCGGGCAATAGCGGCGGTCCCCTCGTGAACCTGGACGGCGAAGTCATCGGGATCAACACCGCGATATCTAGCCGATCCGGGGGGTATCAAGGAGTCGGCTTTGCCATCCCATCGAACCTTGCGAAATGGGTGGCCGAGCGTCTGGCCGCCGATGGCGTGGTCCGACGCGGTTATCTCGGCGTAGCCATCCAACTTATCGACGCCAATCTGGCTGAGCAGCTCGGGGTTGATAGCAAGAGCGGCGTGGTCGTCACGGAGGTCTTCCCCCAAACGCCGGCCGAAGAGGCAGGACTGAAGTCCGGCGACGTGATCTTGTCCTTCGACGGCAAGCCCGTCGCATCGCCCAACGAATTGCAAGGTTTGGTGGAGGAGGCCTCGCTGGATCAGCGTCACAAACTGGAGATCGTCAGGGACGGCAAGAAGATGACGTTGGACGTGGTGGTCCGCGAACAGCCGGAGGACTACGGTTTGGCCCGGTCCCGCGGCGGCAGGGCCGCTCCACGCTCCCGTGATGCCGCCGACTTCGACAAGCTCGGCATCTCGGTCCAGGATTTGACTCCGGAATTGGCCGAAAATCTCGGCGTCAAAGCCGAAAAGGGCGCCGCCATCACCCAAGTCGAACCGGGCAGCCCCGCTGCCTTGGCGGGGTTGGACGCGGGGATGGTCATCGTCGAAGCCAACCGAAAACCCATCGCCGGCGTCGATGATCTGCGCAAAGCCATCCAAGAGCAACCGCTCAGCAAGGGGCTGCTGCTGCGTGTGCAATCGGCGCTGGGTACGCGGTATGTGGCCATTCGGGTCGCCGACTGACGAAGCCGACGCGTCCCATCTGCCGACGAGTTCCGGCGAGGGCTGGGTCGAATCTCCGCGATTCTCCCAGCCCTTTTCCGGTGCCGTCGGCGGCCGCGGGCCGTCGGACCGTAACAACCGCGAGAGCGACCGACCGTATACGGCCGCAAGCCCAAGCCGCCGTCCGCCTCGCCACGCTTCCCGACAAAGCGAGTTTGGCACGGAGCGGCAAGAATCCCCCTTCGGTGGCTCGGACCGGCAGGTTTCCCCACGGGCCGCCGGATGCTATAATACGCGGTAATCCGGATAATGGCGAAGACTCGGAAGCATTGTTTCTCGCCGGCGAGGACCGATTGTTTCGCGTGCTCTGCTCACAACGATCTCGCAGCAACACGCAGGACACATGTTCAAGAGGCCTGTAAGGCAGCCGTTGTTTCCACACCGGCTTGCCTTCGTTTTTTGTGGAGACCGTACATGGACGATCGAATTCCCATGACCCAGACGGGTTACAACAAGATTCGCGCCGAGCTGGAGCATCTAGAAACCGTCGTCCTGTCGGAAGTGACACAACGGATCGCCCAGGCGCGCGAAGAGGGCGATCTTAGCGAAAATGCCGAATATCACGGCGCCCGGGAAACCCAGGGAATGGTCATGGCGAAGATCCAATTTCTCCGGGACAAATTGTCCCGGGCCTACGTCATCGACCCTGCCCGCGTGCCGCGGGACGTCGTTGCCTTGGGAGCCACGATCACCCTCCGCGACCTAGACACCGGCGAAGAGGAGACGTTTACCCTGGTCGGGGCGGGCGAAGAAGACCTTGACGCTAATCGTATCCTCATCACCAGTCCGTTTTCGAAGGGATTCATCGGCAAGAAAAAGGGCGATATCGTCGAGGTCACGGTTCCGCGGGGCACGCAGCGCTACCAGATCCTCGATCTTCGCTACGAGGATTTAGACGACGGAGACGCCCAAAGTCCTTCGGAGGCGTGACAACGGTTTCCGGATGATGCGGGCTTGGTTGGGCGGAGAATGTCGAGCCGAGTCCCTTGGCAGCGGCGAGATCGGCGAAGTATGCTTGAATACTCGCCCGACGCTGCGCGTCAGCACATGGCGCCAGGCGGCGGCGGTCCGGTTTGAATAGGCCCGAGTTTCGTAGCGCATTCTCTCCACTTGCAACTTTCCCAGTCTCCGGTCTATGACGCCGATCACTGTCGAGCAAGTACGGGAAGCGGGAGTCGTCGGTGCCGGCGGAGCCGGGTTTCCCACCCACGTCAAGCTGGCGGCCCGAGCCGACACTGTCCTGATCAATGCCGCAGAGTGCGAACCGCTGCTTCACAAAGATAAAGAAGTCCTTCGCGATTATGCCGACACCGTGCTGGAAGGGCTGACGCAAGCTATGCGGCTAGTCGGCGCTTCCTGCGGTATCATCGGGATCAAAGGCAAATATCACGACGTCATCGAGTTGCTTCAGCCCCGTCTGCCGCGCGGCGTGGAAATCGTCCCGCTCCCCGACGCTTATCCCTCCGGCGACGAGTTCATCCTGGTTTACGAGGCCACCGGCCGCGTCATCCCGCCGGGCGGCATTCCGCTGCACGTGGGCGCCGTCGTGATCAACGTCGAGACGGCCAAGAACATCGCCGAAGCGGCCGTCCATCCCGTGACGGAAAAATACCTGACGATTGCCGGGGCGGTAGCGGAGCCGGTCACGATTCGGGTCCCCATCGGCGTCACCCTCGAGGATTGCGTCGCAGCCGCGGGCGGACCGACCGTGCCCAATCCCCAGTACTTGGTCGGCGGGGTCATGATGTGGTATCTGGAGGATAACCATCAGGCCCTGGTGGACAAGACCACCGGCGGCGTAATCGTGCTGCCGGAAGACCACGTCGTGGTGCGGCGACGGCGCCAAGATTGGTCTCAGATCGCGCGGATCGGCCGCTCGGCCTGCGATCAGTGCAGTTATTGCACCGAGCTGTGCCCCCGCTGGTTGCTGGGCCACCCCATCGAACCGCATCGCGCCATGCGCAGTCTCGGCTTCAACCTGGTGGGCGAGGCGAACTTCATCGGCACGTCGTTTTGCTGCGAGTGCAACTTGTGCAGCCTCTACTCCTGTCCGGAGGATCTGGACCCGAAGAACGTCTGCACGCAAAACAAGCGACGCTTGGCGGCGGAGAAACGTCGCTGGGAAGATCCGCCGTTCGTGCCCGACCGGGCCCAACGCCATCTGAAGAACCGCCGGGCGCCCACCGCGAGATTGATGCGGAAACTCGGCCTCACCGTATTCACCAACAAGGGGCCTTTGGTGGATCGTCCGCTCGCGGTGAGCCGGGTGGGAATCAAACTCAAACAGCACGTCGGCGCGCCGTGTCGTCCCACGGTCCGGGTCGGCGATATGGTGCGGCGGGGACAATTGGTCGGCGCTCCACCCGAGGTGAACGGGAAGCCCGCC
>FWPV01015398.1_pt1 | contig 10992 bp, 8 predicted proteins | sample 2228371 | NCBI WGS metagenome assembly FWPV01 (sample SAMEA103939776, study PRJEB20133) | metagenome | reverse complement strand
GCCGCCACCGCCACCGCCACCGCCGCCGAAACTGCCCCTGCCGCCGCCCCTGAAACCCAAGCTCACGTTGCGCCGCCCGCCGAGATGAAGATTCGAACCGGAAGGAACCGGATGCTGCAATGACTGCAAATCAAACCAAACCGCGCCGGGGTTGCCTGGTCTATGTCCTGATTGTGGTTTCGGTCCTCGGCCTGGTGCTGATTGCGGGGGCCTTGGTTGGCATGCGCTATGCCAACCGCATGCTGCGGGAATTCACCGCTGACACCCCTGAAGCGCTGCCCGCAGTCCAAATCACGCCGGCTGAAGCGCAGCAACTCCAGCAGCGCGTCGCCCGCTTTCGCGATGCCCTCCGCCGCGGCGCCCCCACGCCGGAGCTGGCGCTCACCGCCGATGAAATGAACGGGCTGATTGCGACCGATCCCCAATTCACCGCCCTGCGGGGCAAGGTCTTTTTTCAGATGGAGGGCGACCGCTTGCAGGGGCGAATCAGCGCGCCGCTGGACCAGTTGAATCTTCCCATCTTCCGGGGCCGCTATCTCAACGCCAAAGTGACGTTTGACGTTTCGTTGAACAATGGCGTCCTGCGCGTCAGCCCCCAGGACGTTCAAGTCAAAGGGCAGCCGCTGCCCCGGGTTTACCTTGATACGTTGCGCAAACAAAACCTGGCGGAGAGCTTCACGGCCGACCCCGGCGCCCGCGAATGGCTCGGAAAGCTCGAGGCGGTCCGTTTCCAGGAGGGCCGCCTCGTCATCGTCCCCCAAAACCGCCCGGCCAACTGAACCGCCGGGAGCGCCCGTCGCTCAAAACACCCGGAGGGCGTGGCCGGGACGTCCTTGCTCCCAGAGACAATCGCCTGACTGCCGGACATCTGCTTGCCTTGAAACAAGGAAGCGTTAAACATGACCGCGCATAACATGAAGACAACGTTTCCGCGCAATTCTCCAACCGATGGTTTTTCCGAGGCAGTCCCTGCTGCAAGGCGCCGCCGCCCGACCGCTGGGCTCGCACCGCAAGTCCTGGCACTCTCAGTCTGTTGCCTGCTTTTGTTTTCCGCCGGCGCGGCCAACTCGCCCTCCGCGGCAACCCAAGCGGCTCCCGACGCGAAGTCGCTCGCCATTCCCGATACGGACGAGGGCCTGCCCGGCGCGGGGCCGATTCGGCGATACGAGTGGTTCCGTAAATTATGGCTCGAGAAACGAACGGCCTGGCGTCAACGCGTCGCGCAGGATCAGGGCGCGCTGGTGTTCCTGGGCGACTCGATCACCCAAGGGTGGGGCGACGACCTCGGAGGCAGTTTTCCGGGGGTGAAAGTGGCCAATCGCGGCATCAGCGGCGATACAACCCGGGGAATCCTGATCCGGCTGCAGGACGATGTGCTCGCGCTTCGCCCCGCGGGGGTGGTGTTGCTGATCGGCACCAACGATTTGGAAGAAGGCGCGGAACCGGAAACCATCGCCGCAAACCTCAAGCTGATTCTGGCCGGGCTGCAGCGGCATAATCCCAACCTGCCGGTGGTGCTTTGCAAGGTGTTTCCCAGCTCGACCACGAAGAAACGGCCGGCCGAAAAGATCAAACGCATCAACCAGCTCTACGCTGAAGCGGTTCGGGGCAACCCGCAGGTCACCCTGGTGGATACCTGGACACTTTTTGCGAACGAAAACGGAGACGCGCGGCCAGAGGAGTTCCCCGATTTGCTGCATCCGAATCAGACGGGGTACGACAAGTGGGCGGCGGCGCTTCGGCCCGCCCTGACCAAACTGGGTTTTTTGAAAGAACAGCCTTAACCGCGTCGGCTGCATGAGGAGAGTGGGAATCACGGGGGGCGTGGGCATGGGCAAGAGCACCTGCGGCGCGCTGCTTGCACGGCAGGGCATTCCCGTCGTGGACACCGACGAGCTGGCGCGCGAGGTGGTCGCCCCCGGCACACCGGCTCTGGAAGCCATCCGCGCCGCTTTCGGCCCCGAATTCCTCACCCCTGAAGGTGCATTGGACCGGGGCAGAATGGCCCGGCGGGTGTTTGCGGATGCGGAGGCCCGGCGACAGCTCGAGGCCATCCTGCATCCCCCCATCCGGGAACGCTGGCGCGCGCAATTCGAGGCCTGGCGTCAAGCCGGCCGGCCCCTGGCAGTGGTGGTCATTCCGCTGCTGTTCGAGACCGGCGCCGAAGCGGAGCTGGATGACACCCTCTGCGTCGCCTGCTCCGCCGACACGCAACGCCACCGGCTCCTCGCCCGCGGCTGGTCCCCGGCGCAAATCCAGCAGCGCATCCAAGCCCAGTGGCCCATCGAAAAAAAAATCGCCGCCGCCGATTTCCTGGTCTGGACCGAAGGCGGCCTGGAGTTGCTGGCGCCGCAACTGGACCGAATTCTCGCCAGCATTCAGCAGCGCGAACCCGCCCGCGACTGGTCGCAAGACAGGCCCCTCCTTTCCCCCGCTTGTCCCAAAGCCGTCACGGAACCACGCCAACAATCACAAGAGGAACGGCCGGAACGCCGCGGCCATTCCGAATGACATTGTAAAGCTCGCCCTCGTAATACGCCGGGCCGGAGGACATTTCCTCCTGCAGCGACTTCATCGGCAAAATCTCCACACCCACGTCAATCCTGTCCCCAACGAAAAACGCCAGGTGCTTGACGAACAAATCGTAGGCCACAAACGCGTATTTCCCAAACTGCACTTCGAGCGCCACGCGATCCTTTACGAAGTCGGTCTGGTTGTAGCTGAAAATGGGCGCGGCCCCCGCAGCCTCGATCTCCCGCCTTTGCTCCTCGGGAGGCTTGCCCATGGTCTGTCGAACCAGCCTTTCATCCGCCGTGACCCAGTAATTCACCCGGCTTTCTTTCCATGAACGGCGTTCCAACAGATCGGCAAACCGCCTGTTCAAGTCTCTCGGGCTGTATAGCACTTTGCCCGGCATCGTCTTCTCCTTGCTGATCTTGGTCTTGCAGGCCGAAGCATCCACGGCACGGATGACCTGCTGAACCTCGTTCCAGAGCCGTTTGCGATGCACCAGCAGGAACTCCAGACCGTTCAGATGAGAGTACAGCCTGGCGATCCTCATTTTTTCGCCCCGTAGTGTGTCTGCTTTTCCCCCAGAGCCAGCACGCCGTTCAACTCCCCTTGCTTGAGCCAAGGCGCGGTGGTGAGCGCGCGTCCCGCATCCCGCGGATTGAAAACCGGGCGGTTCATGGGCCGAACTGGCAGCGTGCCTTGCAGGGCCTGGTGAATGCGGCTGCGTGCGATTTCCACGTACCGCGAGTGAGTTTCCGCACCCGCTCCCCGGCGGTCGTGGCGGAGCGCCGCAATGATCGAAGTGCCTGTGCCCAGAAACGGATCCAGTACCCAGTCATCCTCGCGAGTCAATGTCAACACCAGCCGCTCGATCAATTCTACCGGAAACTGACAGGGGTGCTCGGTCTTCTCAACATGGTTGCTTTTCACGTTGGGGATGATCCAGACATCACCAGGATTCTTCCCCAAGGGATTACAGGAATACTGCCCGGCCCGGGGTCCTTTGAAGTGCTTTTTGCCGGGGTACTTTTGCGGCACGCGCACAGGGTCGAGATCAAAAAAATAATCCTCCGACTTGGTGAACCACAAAATGCTTTCGTAACGCCCTGAAAATCGGCGGGTGCAATGCAACCCGTGCTCGAAGTGCCATACGATCCGGTTCCGGCACCGCAGTTTCAGGTCCTGGAAAATGGGAAAAAGCAGCGCATCCAGCGGGACAATCGCGCCATTATCCACGTAGTTGCCCACCTCCCAGCATACACTACCTGTAGCCTTGGTGACCCGGACGCACTCCCGAATCACTTCGCGTTGTTGTTCAACATAATGCTCCAAATGAATTCGTTTTTCGTACTCCTTCCCCAAGTTGTAGGGGGGGGATGTCACCACGAGCTGGAAGGTCTCATCCGGGATGCCCCGCAGAAACTCAAGGCAGTCGCCCGGAAACACCACGATCCGCTCCCGCCGGTCAAAAGCGGCCGCAATCTCAGGCAAAGGCTCGTACATAAGGCTCAAATGCAATTCCATTAAAGAATCAACGCCGGCGGCCGGCAAGCCCGAACGGATCGTCTTCGAGCCATCGCAGAGGCAAAGCGCCCCGCTTCAAACGAGCTCGCAGCCTGCGGCATCCAGCCGCCTCACTCCTTGCGCAGCCGGTAAAACCGCGTGGGCGGGTTGGTCTCGCCATCCACAAATTCAAACACCGCTCCCGTCGCCGTCAGGCTCGACAGATTGGTCCATGACCCCAGCGAAGACGACGCCTCAAGCACAAAACTCCCCGGCCCCCCGCTGAACCCCAACTCAATCTGCCCGCCCGGCAGCAGCCGAATCGAATCAATCCGCGGCCGCAAGACTCCTGCCACCGTCAGCAACGCGTCCGCGCTGACCGCCACACCGGCCACATTGGAGACCACGACCGAATAGGCGCCGCCGTGGATTTCCTGCACGTCGGCAATCACGAAAGCGCTGCTTGTGGCGCCCTCGAGGTCGGCTCCATTAAACCGCCATTGGTAGCTCAGGGGTTCGGTACCCCCAGCCTCAACGGTGAAGATGGCGGTGTCCCCCGCGTTCACGGTCTGACTCTGAGGCTGGGTCACAATGCCAGGCGGGACGTTGACCGTCAACACGGCCGGGTCGCTCACTTCCACTCCCGCCGCGTTGCTCACGATGACGGAGTAGATGCCCGAGTCCGCCGGCTGCACATTGTCAAGGGAGAAGCTGCTGCCGGTGGCGCCCACGATGTCACCGCCGCCCCGCTGCCACTGGTAACTCAGCGGCTCCGTACCGGTGGCGGACACGGCAAAAACCACCGTGGCGCCGGGGTTGACCGTCTGATCGGCCGGATGCGCGACAATCACCGGCGGCAGGCGCACGGCGAGGATGGCATTGGAACTGAGCACAGCCCCCGCCACGTTGGTCACCACCACCGCATACTCGCCCGCGTCCGAGGCTTGCAGATTATTCAAGGTCAGACTGCTGGCGGTTGCGCCCGCCAGCGGGGCGCCCTTGAATCGCCATTGGTATCCCAACGGCGCGCTGCCGGCCGCCGTCACGCTGAACGTGACGGCCGCCCCCTGGTTATTGGTCTGGCTGAGGGGCTGGCTCGTTATCGTGACCGGCTGGTTCACGGTCAACATCGCGTTCGAGCTGATAACCGAACCAAACGAACTGGAGACCACCACGGAATAAAGACCTGCATGACTCGGTTGCGCCGCCGTCCGCGTATAAATGCTGGCGGTGGCCCCCGCGATGTTTGCGCCGTTGAACCGCCACTGGTAGGAAAGCGAGCCCGAGCCGGTGGCGTTCACGGCGAAAGCGGCCGGCTGGCCCGCCAGCACCGTCCGGTTCGCCGGTTGCATCAGCACGACCGGCGGCTGGGAGGGCGTTGCCGTCGAAACGAACTTGACCGCGTCACTGTACATCCGCCCGCTGGTCGAGTTCAGTGTGCCCCCGCCATAGGCGAAGGTAATGGTCGGCACGGTTACTCCCGCATTCAACGTCATCGTCCCCAACAATTCCCACGTGTTTCCATTCGACTCCTGGAAGGCGGACGTGGACGCCGGCAGCCCGCTGCAGCCGGTTTGACTGATGTTCACAACGATATCATCCGATATGCTGCTTGCGCTGCCGTGGGTCACATAAACCGTGTAGGTCCCTCCCGCAACCGAGAGCGTGGGCCGGATGGTAAAACTGGGCGTTCCCGAAAACCCATAACGCGACCCGCTTCCCGAAAGTCCCGCCGCTCCGCTCTTAAGTGTCGAATTGGCAAAACTCACGTCCGAATACGGCGGATTGGGTGTAAGGCTGCCGTCCGGCTGCCGGCTTTCCACAATCCGCTCGTTCGTGAACGAAGCGGTAACGGATTTGTTCCCGTTCATCGTGATGACCAATGGATTGGCGGCGCCGCCGGCGTCCCCCGACCAGCCGCTGAAGAACTGGCTCGTCGTTGGCGTCAACGTCACGCTTGAACCCGGTGGATAGGTGGGCAGGTCGGGACTTTTGCTGACCGCTCCGGCCCCGGAGACGGCCAGATTCAGCGCGTAATGAACGGTCAGCGTCGCCGGCGGGCTGGTATCGCTGCCCGCGTTGTTGGTAACGCTCACCGTATAGCTCCCCGCATTCGCCGTCTGAACATTGTCAAGGATGAGCGATGGCAGAGTCGCGCCCGCCAGGTTTGCCCCGTTGAACTTCCATTGGTAGCTCAACGGACCCGTCCCTTGCGCCGCGGCAGTCAGCGTCACGCTCGCTCCCGCGGTCACGGTCTGGCTTTGCGGATACGTGGTGAGGAGCGGGGGAGAATCGGACGTCACGACACTGAGCACCGCGTTGGAACTGGTCACCGAGCCCGCCGAGTTGGCGACGCGCACCGTGTAAACGCCGGCGTCCGCCGGGGTCACATTGGTGCGCGTGTAAATCCTGCCGCTGGCGCCGGCAATATCCGCCCCGTTGAAGCGCCATTGGTAACCCGGCGGCGGATTGCCGGTCGCCGTCACCGAAAACACCGCGTCGCCCCCCACCACAATGCTTTGGCTTTGCGGCTGATGCACGATCGTCGGCGCGGCGGATTGCTCGAGCTCGAAGTCCTGCGTCGTCACCGCTCCGACCGTCACGGTCACATTGGACGAACGGGTCAGGTAACCCGGGAATCCCGCCGTCAGCGTGTAAGTGCCCGGCAGCAAATCCACTGTCCCAAAAAATCCGGTGGCGTCCGTGCGCAGCGTCCGGCTGACCGGCCCGCTGAGGATCACGGTGGCGTAGTCAAGGCCCGCCAGCGTGGCGGCATCGCGCACGTACCCCTTCAGGTGCCCGCGCGTCGGCGCGGTCTTCCACGTCATCTCGGGCGGGCTGACGGCGATGCCAAACACCGGCGGCGTGATGGGATCGTAAGGGCTGGGCTGGGTCAAGGCCGCCAGGAAGGTCGCCCGCGGCACGCCTTCGTCGTTGGTGAGCTTGTAGGCATACCCGCTGACTCCATCGGCGCGGTAACCGGCTGGCGTCAGCTCCCGGCTCGACCGGATCTGCAAAATTGAATCGTCTATGCTGTTCAAATACAGCGCCGGTCCCAGCGCCACCTGGCGGTTGTACCGGTGGTTCTTGGCAAACACGCTCCAGTTGTTCCACGCCGAGGCCCAAGTGTCCTGGTCGAAATACATCATCGGGATGTTCAGGTCCAAAATCCCCTCCTCCATCCACGCCCGCCAATCCTGCAGCTTGTCCGTGTAGGCCGCCGCCGAGCTGTACCACGCGCTGTCGGTCGTAACGCCCGGCGCAAAACAGATCGTGTCCGCCGAAATTCTGACCTGCGGCTTGAGCGCGAGGGCGGACAGATAAATCTTCCGTACCAGCGCCGTCACTTGGTCCCGCCGAAACTGCAGCCAGACCGAGTCGGTCGTCGAAGGGAGCCCGCTGCGGTTGTACAGCGTGTTGAATCGCTGCACCGCCACTGGGTTGTACCCCCAGGCTTTGCCCGAATACCGGATGTAATCCAGGTTGAAGCCGTCCACGTCGTAGCGCGAAATGATGTCCATGGCCACGTTGTAGGTGTGCGCCTGAACGCCGGGATGGCCGGGGTCAAAAACGTAGTTTGCCCCGTCGTAAGTCTCCCCCGCATTATTCTGCGTCAGCCAATCCGGATGCAGGCTCATGGGGTGGTTCGGCGGCGGGGACGCCGTCTGGCTGATGGGATAGGTCACGATCCAGGCGTGAATCTCGATCCGCGCCTTGCCCCCCGACGTGTCGTGGCCTTTGGTGATGAGGTCCTGCAGCGGATCGAAGCTCGCCGGCGACACATCCGTCGCTTTGGGTTCATACGGGCTGCCGTTGTAATACGCGTCCCCCCGCTTCCGCACCTCGACAATCACCGCATTGAAATTCCCCGCCCGCGCATCCGCTATCAGTTGCGTCACCTGGCTGGCGTCCTTGAACCCCGCCCCGAAGGCATCCACCCAAAGCGCCCGGAATTCGGGTGTTTGAGCCCAAGCTCCCAAGCCCGAAAGCAACACAGGAACGCAAAACAGAAGGCGGAACCGCAGGGGCCGAGCCAAGGCAGGAAACAACTTAAACATTCTACATTAGGATATGCCTTTTCCGTCCCTTGGGGTCAAGCGACAATCTGACCGCCATCCCACGCCAACCCGACCCCATGCCGGCCCGCCGCACCGGCTCCTCCGACGGACCGCCCGGCCGTTCAGGGGCGGGGATGATACTTTCGATGCACCTCGCGCAAGCGGTTGGAGGCCACATGCGTATAAATCTCAGTCGTGCTGATGTTGGCATGCCCCAACAGCTCCTGGATGATCCGGAGGTCCGCTCCATGCTCGAGCAGGTGCGTGGCAAAACTGTGGCGCAGCATGTGCGGCGTCAGGTTCCGCCCAATCTGGGCCCGCTGCGCCCGCCGTTTGATCCGCAGCCACAGGGTCACGGCGGCAAAGGGCGTGCCGCGCCGGGTCAAAAACACGGTCCCCGGCGAGCGCGGCCGAACCAACTTGGGCCTTCCGGCGTCCAAATACCTTTGCAGAGCGGCCACCGCCGGACGCCCCACCGGCACGACCCGTTCCTTGTTTCCTTTGCCGATGACGGTGATGAAACCCGCCTCCAGATGCAGTTGCTCGAGCCGCAACTGCCGCAACTCCGCCAGGCGCAACCCCGACGCATACGCCAGTTCCAGCACCGCCTGATCACACAGGCTCGAGGGGGTCTCGGGCGCCTCGGGCCTCAGCAAACGCTCGACCTCCTCGCCCGTTAGCGCCTTGGGCAGCCGCTTCCACCGCCGCGGCAGCGACAGGCTTTCCGCCAGATTCCCCGGCAGATGCTTTTCGGCCTCGGCAAAGCGGTAAAAGGCTCGGAGGGCCGCAATCTCGAGGTAGAGACTCTCGCTGCTCAAGCGCCGCGCCGAGTCCTCGGGCACCCGGGCCAGCCGCCGCTGGCGTTCGTGCTGGAGGAAAGCCATGAGGTGTCGGAGCTCGACCTGCCCCCAGTCGGTCAATCCCTCCTTCCGCGCCCAGACCAGAAACTTGCGGAGGAGCGCTTCGTAAGTGCGCTGGGTATGTTCAGCCTGCCCCCGCTCATGGCGCAGGTGCTGGAGAAACTCCTCGACCAGCGCTTCCATTCCCTAGCCGCTTCCAGAAGTCCGCCTAGAGCTTCCTGCCGGTGAGCCGTTCATACGCCTCGAGATACTTTGCCTGCGTCCGCGCCACCACTTCCGGCGGCAGGGCCGGCGCCGGCGGGGTCTTGTTCCAGTCGAGCGTCTCGAGGTAATCCCGCACGAATTGCTTGTCGAAACTGGGCTGCCCCTTCCCTGGCGCATACTGGTCGGCCGGCCAGAACCGCGAGGAATCCGGGGTCAGGACCTCGTCAATCAGAATCAACCTCCCGTCCAACAGCCCAAACTCGAACTTCGTGTCCGCAATGATAATCCCCCGCTGCCGCGCGTAGTCCCGCGCAAAACGGTAAATCTTCAACGAGGCGGCCCGCGCCTCCTCCGCCAGGTCCGCCCCCACGATCCGCGCCGCCTCCGCGAACGAAATGTTTTCATCATGGCCGGTCTCCGCCTTGGTTGCCGGCGTGAAGATGGGCTCCGGCAACTCCGAGGATTCCTGCAAACCCGGGGGCAGCTTGATTCCGCACACCGTCTGATTCTGCCGGTATTCCTTCCAGCCCGACCCCGCCAGGTAGCCTCGCACCACACACTCGATGGCCAGCGGTTTGGCCTTCTTCACAATCATGCTCCGCCCCGTCAACTGCGCCTTGGCAAACTCCAGGTTGGGCGGCAGAGGGTCGCCGGCCCGCGAAATCAGGTGGTTCGGCTGGAAACTCTCCGTCTGCCCAAACCAAAAATACGAAATCTGCGTCAGCACCTCTCCCTTCCGCGGAATCCCGTTCGGCATGATGCAATCAAACGCCGAAATCCGGTCCGTCGCCACCAGCAACAGACGGTCCCCCAGATCGAATATTTCCCGCACCTTCCCGCTCTTGAGCTTCTTCACACCGGGCAAATCCAGTTGGAGCACAGTTGAGTTCATCGCCCCCAATATGCGAAAACCCGCCCCCCGGGGCAAAGCGGAAAGTCAGAAGTCTGAAGGGGCCCGCCGAAACACGTAAAATTCAGCCCTTGACACGCACCCGCCTGCCTTCTGGGTGGTATCCCCTTATGCTCGGTGAGACCCAAAACAAACTCTCCCTCACCCGTGCGGCGTGCAGCACGCCCGGACACGCAAAGGCAATTTCTTATCAATTCAATATTTGTTGATACCTCTCCTGCCCTTGCAAAAAAAGTTTCGTCTAGGCTTGACAACCTTGGGGCTCTTCAGTAGATTAACGAAACTGCGCAAAGTAGCAGTACTCCTCCGGAGTTGGGATACCTTCAGCGCAAGCCCGGTTGGGCTTGGCACCGGTAAACACCGGTGGTTCCGGGGCGAGGCAACATAAAAAAAAGAGCCAATCCCAGCGCTCGACATAGGATATAAAATGAGCAAAAGCTCTATATCGGCTGCCGCATCCCCTGTGGCAGGTAATTCACAAAGCGAAAACCCCATCCGTGTCGCCTTTCCGGTTGACAAGGAGTGCATCCGCAAGTTCACCATCCAGGACAATGGCCGGGAGATAACCATCTATCACCTCTACCCGCGCCTCTCGGACTGGGCGGGGCGCAAGCTGCCGGATGAAGTGAATCCCCGCAGCCACGACGAGGAGGCATTAAAATCTTCGGTCGCGCGCAGCATCGAGACCACCATTCTCGACTCGCCGGAGGATTTCTACTTGGCCAACAGAGGCTTAACCATCCTAGCGCACGACCTGCGCTACGACCCGCAGAAGGGAACCGTCGAAATCACGGTGGTGAATAGTGACCTCCAAGGTGTCGCCGACGGCGCAACTACCGACGCAGTCCTCGCCAAGGTCCAGCGCGACATCGCAGCCGGCACAGCGACCTCTGAAGCACTCCCCAACGGGGTGACGATGGAGCTGCTAGGTCAAGGGCGAATACAC
>FWPV01015396.1_pt1 | contig 10993 bp, 10 predicted proteins | sample 2228371 | NCBI WGS metagenome assembly FWPV01 (sample SAMEA103939776, study PRJEB20133) | metagenome | reverse complement strand
CATAGTCTTTCAGTTCATCGCGCGCGATCGCGATGTGATCAAGCCCGGCGAGGGCTTCTACGACCAGTTCTACATCCGCGACGGCTCCATGCAGCTCTGGTCGCTCGAAATCGCGGGATACCTGGAGGAGACGCGGCGCTCGGCCGAGCACTTCCCCCGAAGGCGCGAGCGCCACCAGCTCGGGAGTCTTCCCGGAGGTCAGGAGAAGGCTCCCATCCGGGCTCAGCGCCACGGCCTGCGGGCGCATCCCCGGAAGTTCCACCTGAATGCCCGCCGGGGTGAGCGTCTGGTTCACCGGGAGCACGACCCGGCCGCCTTCGGCCCTCCCGACCGGCTCCGCGCTCGGGGGGATCGCAGGCGGCTCCCTGCACGAGACGGGCGCCAGAGCCACGGCCGAAAGGAACGCGAAAGCCCGCGCGCCCCCTGTCTTCCATTGCGGCATCGGCAACTCCTCCAAGCTGGATGCGGCCCAGCGGTCCCGGCTCCGCCGGAGACCTCAGAGCCGCGAAAGCATCCTCGCCGTCACGAGCGTCACTCCCGATTCCGTCCGCCGGAACCGCCGCGCGTCGGCGGCGGGATCTTCGCCCACGACGAGCCCTTCCGGCAAGCGGCAGTCGCTGTCGACGATGGCCCTCCGGATCCGGCAGTGGCGGCCGACGTCGCAACCGGGAAGGATGACCGAATCCTCCACGAGCGAGAAAGAATTCACGCGCACGTCCGAAAAAAGGAGCGAACGGCGGACTAGCCCGCCCGAGACGATGCAGCCCGATGAGACGAGCGAGTCGACGGCCATCTCTCCGCCAGTTGTCATCGAAGACGAACTTGGCCGCAGGTCTCTGCGGCTGGTACGTCCAGATCGGCCAAGCGAAATCGTACATGTCCAAGGCGGGGGTGACCTTCGTCAAATCCAGGTTCGCCTCCCAGTACGCATCGAGCGTCCCCACGTCGCGCCAGTAGGTCTCCTTCGTGCCCCTGTTAGGAATGCAGCTCAAAGCGAAATCGTGCACCATGGCCCGGTGGCGCTTCACGGCGTACGGAATGAAATCCCGCCCGAAGTCGTGGGTGGAGTCATGATCCCGCGCGTCGCGGAGGAGCTGCTCGAAAAGGTACTCCGCGGTGAAAACGTAGATGCCCATGCTTGCGAACGCGCGGTCCGGCTGGCCGGGGATGGCCGGGGGATCCGCAGGCTTCTCGAGAAACTCCGCGATCCTTCCATCTCCCCCCGGGATCACGACGCCCAACTGCCGAGCCTGAGCCCTCGGCACGGCGACGCACGCCACGGTGACGTCGGCGCCACGCTCGACGTGTTCGCGGATCATGGCTCCGTAGTCCTGCTTGTAGACGTGGTCTCCGCCGAGGACGAGCACGTATTTCGGCGAGTGCTCCTGGATGATCCTGAGGTTCTGGAAAACCGCGTCGGCGGTGCCCCTGTACCAGGATTCCTCCGAAGTCTGCTGCTGCGCCGGCCAGACCTCGACGAACTCGTGGAGCTCGTGTCTGAGAAACCTCCAGCCTCTCTGAAGGTGGATGAGAAGCGTGTGCGCGCGGTACTGAGTGACGACCCCGATGCGGCGCACCCCGGAGTTCACGCAGTTGGAGAGAGAAAAGTCGATGATCCGAAACTTGCCGGCGAAGGGGAGCGCGGGCTTGCTCTGCTCCTCGGTGAGCTCGTGGAGGCGCGCGCCTCTCCCTCCGGCCAGGACGACGGCCAAAGTGTCCTTGAGCAGGCGCGAGACCTCGCGCCTCGCCTCGGGGGTTGCTTCCATCGCTCGCTCAAAGCCGCGGGGGAACGTCGAAACGAAATGAGTCTGAGGAAAGACTCATTCTGCCCGTACCGCGCGGCGCGCGCAAGCGGAAGGGGGAAAGCGCCGCCGGAAAGACCCCTCGTCAGCACTTCGGACCCAGCGTCACGAAGAGCTGGTACACTTTGTACGAAGACGCGTTCTGCGGGTAATAGTAGAGGAGGATCCTCGTCGGGAGCAGCTTGTAGCTGGTGCTGCAGTCCGTGCTCGTAGAGCTCGGGCTCCCGTCGATATCCGAGAGAGGCCCGAAACTCGAGGGCAGGCTCGCCTCGTTCACGTAGAACATGACGTACGCCCACGCGGGGTCGCCCCCGTACCACCGGAGCGTCGGGACCTGCACCCAGCGGCAGTTATAATCCGCGTACAGAGTCGAGAAATTCTCGTTCCGCAGCGTCTCCACCAGGTTCTCGAGCGCGACTCGAACTTCGTCTTCTTCCGCGAGCTCCCCCGAAGCCCGAACCGTCGAGTAGAAGGTCGAGAAGAAACCCAGCAGGCCGATCGTGATGACGGAAATCGCGATCACGGCTTCGAGGAGCATCGAACCCGATTCTCGTCGGATCATCGCTTCACCTCCGGAGGCTTCTTCGCTCCTTGGAACGGTGGCTCCGCAAGCAGCCTCTCGGCCTGCTCCTGCAGAGCCAATCTCTCGGCGTGGGCCTCCCACGCTTCGATGTCGTCGCCGAATCGACAGCGCGTGAGCACTTCCAGCGCCGTCACGATGAAATTCCGCACCCCGCGGTCCTTTTCGTTCCGAAGCAGGCGCACGAGGGCTGGAATCGATTTCTTCTCGCCCCAATGCTGGAGAGTCTTGATGGCCATCTTGCGGTTGTTCGGCTCCGTCTCTCCGGGGAGGTATTCTAGGAGCTTCGCGAGGCCGGCGGGCCCGAGGTTCCGGATCGCCATGACCGCGGCGAAGCGGACGGTCTTATCCGGATCTTTCAGCGCGGCCTCGGCGACCGGGAGGTCCCGCTCCGGATCTCCTTTCTCCCCAAGGGCCCTGAGAGCGAAGCTCCTCGCCTGCGCCACTCGGCTTCGGGCGCACTCATGGAGGACGACCCGGCTTTCGGGGAACCCCTCTCTGAGGATCTCGAGAGCTTCGAGGAGATTGTCGAAGTCCGTCGAGGTCTCGAGGATCCGCGCCGCGGCGCGGTACTGCTCGAGCAGCTCTTCGTCGACCTCGGCGTCTCCGGCCGCAGCCTGGGGCTCGGCTTCGGGGGGCTTCGCCGGGGCCTCCGCGCCGAGGAGGGCGGCGCCCGAGACGGAGAAGATAGCGGCGATCAGAAAGCTGGTGCGCATGCCCGTCCGCTCCGTCACCTCTCGTCGTAGTAGACCACGCTGTATCTGGCCGCGAGCATGTCTTCGAGACGCGCGAGCACGGCGGAGCTGTAGAACAGGTCTGCGGTTCCGCTCACGATCACCTCGCTCTCCTCCGGGTCGATCGCGGTGATGCTCTGCCCCACCATCACGGTCCCGTAGGTGTGGACGCCGGCACCGCCTCCTGAAAGCCGGATGTCGCCGCGGACGATCATCACGCCGTAATAGGTGAACTGCCCTGTGACGGTGAGCGTCCCGTCGACCAGGAGGACTCCCGCGCCCTGGCCTTTGCCCGAGAAATGGAGATCCCCGTTGGCGTACGTCACCCGAAGGTCGCCCGCCGCCCAGTTCCCGATGTTGGTTGTGCCGTCGGGAATGTTCGCGTACGTTCCCGAGGCGAGCGTCACCGACGCCATCCTCTGAAACGTCTCGAAGATCGTGTTCAGATCCACCCCAGTCGTCTCGCTCAGAGAAGGCATTCCGCCCGCACCGAGGATCTGGTCGTAGTTCTTCGAGCTGATCTGGCTCAAGAAATTCGCCTGATTCGCTCCCGGCGGAGTCCCGACCAGGGTCGCGATCCCGGCGACGGCGGGCCCGGGCCCGGGTGTTCCGTCCGGGTTGTGGTCGTTCCCGTCGATGAGAAACGAATTGCCTTTGAGGTCGAGGACCGCATCCGGCGAGACGAACACGGATGCCACGCGCGGAAGCGTGGCGATCGTGCGCCGCACGTACGTGTCCACGATCGCGCTTCCCCACTGGCTGGTCGCGGTGGAGACGACCCGGAACACTCCGGGATACGCGGTGCTCCCCGTGTACACGAAGATCAAGGCGTTGAGGGACGTGCCCACGGCGACGGGGTAGATATTGGGCTCCCCGTAGGTGGGGATCCCGTCGCCCTCGCCCAAGTCGCCGGTTCCGCCGACGCCATCCGCGCCCACATCGTTCGCCAGCGACCAGTACTCGGTGCCGATCTTCCCCCCGGTGCCGGTCACCCCGTAACCCAGGTCGTGGATGGCCATGGAGAGCCCGCCTTCCGCGTACTTGTGAAGATCCGAGTACGAAAGGAAGTGCGATGAGGCTTGGATGTTCTTTTGCACGACTGCGAACTGAGCGGCGGCGAAAGCTATGAGAAGCGTCACCACCAACAGGGCGACGAGCAACGCGTTGCCGGCGCTAGGACTTTCCGACTGGCGAATCGTGCGCATAGATCGCTTGGCACCCCCTCTCAGTTTCTCGGGTAGACGGTGACGCTCTTCGAAACCCGGAGCGGTGTGCCCGCCTGACCCGAACCGAAATTGGCGACGGTGATCCGGAATCCAGTCCCGCTCTGCGCGAAGCCGGACCCATTGAGGTCGATTCCGCGTGAGAGGAGCAGCTCCTGACCCGTGGAGACGTTGGTGCGGACGAGCTCGCCCTCATCGACGAGGCCGTTCCCGTTGTCGTCGAGCCCGTTGTACGTCTCTCCCGGAACGAGCCGAAGCTCGAAACGGAACGTATCTCCCGGCAGGATCGATGTTCCGTCGAAACCTCCCGGAACGGTCAAGACGAGCGTCCTCCCCGAATCTTGGACCGATACGCTGGAGCCGATGGAACGCCGCACCGATTGCGCTCCACAATGGCGTTGAGGATATCCACCTCCCTCGTGCACCTCGTGGAGGCGAGAACCGCAGAAACGAGCGGTGCCCCGATCGCTAGGAGCACAGCCGAATAGAGAGCCACCTCGAGAAGCGTGACGCCCCCGAGAGCGAAGCCCGGCTCCGCTCGCTCCGCCGGTCCTCTCAGGCCGCGCGCTCTCTTTCCACTCTCGGCATGCATGTCGTACCTCACCCGGCAACTCCTCCCAGGTACCGAGAATGCTCGGCAATCCGAGCGCCGGGCCTTTGGTCGAGCCCGGTTCCGGCCGAAGTATACGATGCTTGAAAGGTCCCAGGCCAAGAGGACGGTTTCCATGGGAACGAAAGCTATCGCATGCAAGTCTCTGTGGTTTCTGGCTTTAGCTGCCTTCGCGGCCCTTCCGTCCTGCGGCAGGTCCGGGAGCGCCGGCTCGCGTTCGGGCTGGGTTCCGACGGAACGTAAGGACCCCAACGAGGTTGCGATCCCGCGACTGCCCTGGGAGCCGCCGGGAACCCCCGAGACCCACGTCTCCATGCCCGAGCTGTCCAAAGAGTTGATGGAGAAAGTGGACGTGAAGATCGAAGAACTCGCGGTGGATCCCCTCGCGCTGCGCGTACCCTATTCCCTTCCGAAACACGCAGCCGTGGCGATCAAAGTGGCGGTCCGGAGCGACATCCCGAACCTCCTTCTCCTCGTGGATCCCAGCCGATTCACGCTCGAGAGCGAGAAAGGCCAGGCGATGCCGCAGCGCTTCTCGAACTGGAAAGACCCCCCTCTCGCCACGCAGCACTTGAAGACCGGGGAGACGGTGAGCGGCTGGATCTTCTTTCTCGTCCCGAAGGCGGAGAGCAAGTTCCAGTTGAAGAGCGATCTGAGGAGGGAGCCGCCGATTGCGATCCCGGTCGACCTCGCGACGGCGCAGTGACCGCCCGAAGACTCTCACGCCCGGGAGGGCCTAGCGCGACAGCGGCCCGGGACCGTAGCTCTCCTCTTCGGAGGGGAAACTCCCCTCGAGCACGTCCCTCCGGTACGCGCGCACAGCCTGAAGCGCGAGGGAGTAGAAGTCCGCGTACTGCCGCACGAATTTCGGCTTCGGCCCGGGCTGGAGCCCCAGGAGGTCCGCGATCACCAGGATCTGCCCGTCGCACTGCGCACCCGCGCCGATCCCGATCACGGGGACGCTCAGGCGAGACGCGATCGCCTCTCCGACGCTCGCCGGAACGCCTTCCACGACCACGCAAAAAGCGCCGGCGGCTTCGAGAGCCATCGCGTCTTCGATGAGTTTCGCGCTCGACTCCGGGCTCTTTCCCTGCACCTTGTAACCGCCCAGCGCGTGTACCGACTGCGGCGTGAGACCCACATGGCCCATGACCGGGATGTCGTTCTCCACGAGGCGCCGCACGAGCTCGGCTCTCCGCTGGCCGCCTTCGAGCTTGACGGCTTCCGCGCCGGCCTTGACGAATGCGACCGCCGACTCGCAGGCCTGCTCGAGGCCGGCCTGGTACGTGCCGAACGGCATGTCCGCGACGATGAGGGCGCGGCGCACGGCCCGCTTCACCGCCCTCACCGCCACCAGCATTTCATCGAGTGTGACGGGAAGCGTGTTCTCGTATCCGAGCGCCGTGTTGGCCAGGCTGTCCCCCACGAGCACGAGGTCCACCCCGGCTTGATCGGCGATCCGTCCGGTCAGAGCATCATAGGCGGTGAGCGCAACGATCTTCGTCCCGGTGAGCTTCCTCGCCTTCAGCCTCGGAACCGTCACCTTCTGCCCAGCAAGCTCTTCCGCGCTCCCGATCTGGCTTTGGTCGAGGCTCTTCGTCATTTCCGCGCGCTCCCTGCCGGCTCCCCGGCGCTCAGAGGGCTTTCCGCCGCGTTCGGAGCGGACGCGAGGATCCGGTTCTCGCGGTCCACGCTTAGGACACGGGGCCGGTGCCGTGCGGCTTCGGCCTCCGAGTACTGCGCGTAACTGGCGATGATCACGCAGTCGCCTCGTCTCACTCGGTGGGCCGCGGCGCCGTTCACCTGGACGATTCCGGAGCCGGGCTCCCCCCTGATGGCGTACGTGACGATCCGCTCGCCGTTCGTCACGTCGTAGATGTGGACCTGCTCGTGCTCGACAATATCTGCAGCGTCGAGGAGGAGCCCGTCGATCGTGATGCTCCCCTCGTACTCGAGGCACGCCCCGGTCACCGTAGCTCTGTGGATCTTGGATTTGAGAAGGGTTCGTTGCATTTGGTTTGTCTCCCGCTTCTCCCGCTCCGCTCGGACCCCGTGAGGATATCCCTGTGCCGGCCATATATCCAATAAATAGTTTGTATGGCGAAGAATTGCCCCTTACAATAATTTCTCGCGAGGTGGCGTCATGGACCTTCACAAGCTGCGGGGTTTCTACGCCGTGGCGGAGAACTTGAGCTTCACGGTCGCCGCGCGGAAGCTCCGGCTCTCCCAGCCCACGCTCAGCCTGCAAGTCAAGGCGCTCGAGAAGGAACTCGGGGCGCAGCTCATCGAGAGGCGCTCCAGGAAGCTCAGGCTCACCCGCGAAGGCGAGGCGCTCCAGGCCTTCGCGAAGCGGATCTTCGACACCGAGAGCGAGATCGAAGCGCTCTTCCGGGACACTTCCCAGCCTGGTCCTTCCCGCCTCATGATCGCCACGAACCAATCCGTAGCGGCGCACATCCTCCCTCCGCGGCTTGAGATCTTCACGGCGCGCTATCCCAAGGTGGAGATCAACATCCACAACCTCCGCACCGCCGACATCCTCTCCTCGGTGCTCGATGGCTCCGTCGATATCGGGATCGTGCTCATCGATCCGAACCACCCGGGCCTCACCGCCCGCAAGGTGCTCCCGTACGAAATGGTCCTGATCGCTCCCAGAGACCATCCGCTCAGCAGGCTGCGCTCCGTTTCGCTCGCGGACATCGCCCAGTACCCATTCATCTCCTACACGAAGGACACAGAGACTCGCCGGCTCATCGACCAGCCCTTCGAGCAAGAGAAGCAGAAGATCAGCGTGCGCATGGCGCTCGGGAGCACCGACCTGATCATCCTCTACGTGAGCCTCGGCTATGGGATCTCGATCATCCACAACCTCAATATCGACGAGGCGAACCGAGTGCACCTGCACGTGCGGCCGCTCACGCGGTACTACGCGCGGCAATATATCCACCTCGTCTACCGAGAGGAGATGCTCACGCCGGCTTCGCGCGCGTTCCTCGAACTCTTCTGATCCGCCGAGGGCCCGTCCGCCCTCGGTTGCAATGCGCATCGGCGATCCCTATCATCGCTCGCTTCGGGTCCAGCGAGGCGAAAAAAAGGCGCGCATGCTCCGAGAGAGAAGATTCGACTTCAGCGTCACGTGCGTGATCCTGGGAGGCGGAGCCGGCACCCGGCTCTACCCCCTGACGCACCGGAGGGCGAAACCCGCCGTGCCCCTCGGCGGCAAGTTTCGCTTGATCGACGTGCCCGTCTCGAACTGCATCAACTCCGGGTTCAACCGCATCTACGTGCTCACGCAGTTCAACTCCACCTCGCTCCACCGCCACATTTCGCAGAGTTACCGCTTCGACCGCTTCGGCCGCGGATTCATCGAGATCCTCGCGGCGCAGCAGACCCCGGAATTCCAGGAGAGCGCGGACCGTTCCTGGTACCAGGGCACGGCGGACGCGGTGCGGAAGAATTTGCCCAGGTTCCGGGAGGCGGGAGGGGAGGATATCCTGATCCTCTCCGGAGACCAGATCTATCAGATGGACTATCGCGAAGTCCTCGCGACCCACCGGGGCGAAAGGGGCGATGGGCCCGCGGACGTGACGATCGCGGGGCTGCTTGTGGGGCAGGATCGGGTCTCGAGCCTCGGCGTGATGAAGATCGATCCTTCGGGCAAGGTTCTCGCCTTCGTCGAGAAGCCCAAGAGCGAGGACGTGCTGCGGCAACTCGAGGCCCCGCGCGATCTGGCGGCGAAATACAACGTCGCCGACCAGGCGCCTCCTGTGTACCTCGCCAACATGGGCATCTACGTCTTCCGTCTCGACGTGCTCGAAGAGGCGCTCGACAACGACTTCTGCGACTTTGGGAAAGAGGTCCTGCCCAGCCTCCTCTCCGCGTACAAGGTCCGAGCGCACCTCTTCTCCGGGTACTGGGAGGACATAGGCACTATCCGCAGCTTCCACAGGGCCAATATCGAGCTCGCGGGCCCTTCGCCGAGGTTCCACTTCTACCTCGAGGACGCGCCGGTCTATTCCCGGGCTCGGCTCCTCCCGCCGACGAAGATCGGGAACGCGACCCTGAGGGATGCGCTCGTCGCGGACGGGTGTTTGATCGAGTCCGCGATCGTCGAGAACTCCGTGATCGGACTCCGCTCGGTGATCCGGAAAGGCTGCACCATCCGGAATTCCTACATCATGGGCGCGGATTTCTACGAGTCCGGAGACGAGGAGGCCGCGCGCGCCCGCGGGCTCCCCCGGGTCGGAATCGGCGAGGGGACGCGCATCGAGAACGCGATCGTAGACAAGAACGCCCGCATCGGGCGGAACGTCACGATCGTGAACGCGGAGGGGCACACCACCTACGATGACGGCTGCGTCGTCATCCGGGAGGGGATCGCGGTCGTGCCGCGCTGCGGGGTGGTCCCGGATGGCTACTCGATCTGACGCCCTTCGCACGCAAGAGAAGCTCCGGAAAGGTCGCCCCGGACGTTCGAGAGAAAAGAGACTGAAGCGTTCGCGATTTCTTGCCGATAACGCGCGATGGGAGGTTCGAAGCTCCGCTCGGGCTTCGCCGCTCAGCAATGTTCCGCCCCTGAGGAGGGAGTCTTCCAGCGCATGAGAGTCGCAATCCTCTGGCACATGCACCAGCCTTCGTACCTCGAGGCCGACACGGGGAAGTATCGCTACCCTTGGGCCTTCCTTCATGCGGTGCGGCACTACCACATGATGGGCGTCCTCGCCAAAGAGCGGCCCGAGATGGCCATGACCATCAACGTGACGCCTTCGCTCTGCGAGCAGCTCCAGGACTACTCGCAGGACGAATTCCAGGACAAGATCCTCGACGCGATCCGGAAGCCTGCGGACTCGCTCGACGGCGAGGATGTCCGCATCCTTCTGGCCCACGCCTTCAAACTGAACGTCGGGACCATGATCGCGCCGTATCCGCGCTACCGAGAACTCCGCAACATCCTCGAGGAGGCCTCTTCGAAGCGGGTGCGCGCGGACGAGCTCAGAGACCTCCAAGTCTGGTATCTCCTCACTTGGACCGGCGAGCCTCTGCGCCGAGAGCAGGCGGTCGCGGATCTCTTCCGCAAAGGGAAACGCTTCAGCGAGCAGGAGAAGCAGCTCCTTTTCGAAGTTTGCCACCGCACGGTCAAGGAGGTGCTGCCGCTCTACCGGGAGCTTCAGGACAAGGGCAAAGTGGAGATCTCCACGACGCCGTACTACCACCCGATCCTGCCGCTTCTCATCGACTGCGAGGTGGCCCGGGAATCTCGCGACAACGTCCAATTGGAGGGCATTTCGTTCCGCTTCCCCCAGGACGCGAAATGGCACATCGAGGAGGCGAAGCGCTCCTATGAGGCCCTCTTCGGAAGGCCCCCGCGCGGCATGTGGCCGGCCGAAGGCGCGGTCAGCGACGCGGCTCTGGACATGCTCGGCGCCGCAGAGTTGGAGTGGGCCGCAACGGACGAAGGCGTCCTCTCGCGATCGCTCGGTCGGTTTCCCCTCTCGGAGGAGGACCGACACCAGCCGTACCGGTTCCGCGAGAACGGCGTGGTCCTATTCTTCCGAGACCGCGAGCTCTCGGACCGCATCGGGTTCGTGTATGCGTCCTGGAACCCGGTGCACGCGGCCGACGATCTCTGCGAGCGGCTGCTCCAGATCCGCAATCGTCTCGGGCGAAAAGCCGCCTCGGCCTGCGTCTCCATCATCCTCGACGGCGAGAATCCCTGGGAATACTACCCGGACTCCGGCGTAGGTTTCCTCAGAAGGCTCTACGAGCGCTTGACCTCGACCCCTGGCTTGGAGCCGGTGCGCATGGCCGAGGTCGCCGCGAGCGACAAGGGCCGCTCTAGGAGGCTCGACCACCTGGTTCCCGGCTCCTGGATCGATGCCAACTTCGACACCTGGATCGGAAGCCCGGAGAAGAACCGAGCCTGGACTTTCCTGAGCACCGCGCGGCAGAAGCTCGCCATGGCGGCGCCCGGGGAGAAAGTCCCGAGGGAGTTCTACCGCGCCGAGGCGAGCGATTGGTTCTGGTGGCTCGGTCCCGGCCACGAC
>FWPV01006074.1_pt1 | contig 10993 bp, 7 predicted proteins | sample 2228371 | NCBI WGS metagenome assembly FWPV01 (sample SAMEA103939776, study PRJEB20133) | metagenome | reverse complement strand
TCGACCAAAATGCGGCTGCTTGTGGTCTTGCCGCCCACCGTGGAATAGAGCTTGACCAGATAGTAACGGCTTCCCTCGCGCTCGAACAGCTTGGTAGCCTCGATGCGGCCAAAGGGGAGCTTGTGGCCGCCGGTGAGCGATTTGAGCTGCTCGATGAATTCGCCCTCGGTGATCGGCCGCCCGTAAATGTCGGTAAGGTAGGTTTTGGAGGTGAGCCGATAGACTTCTTGGTAATTCCCTTGGCCCAAAGCGCCAAAGTACGTTTCGATCGTTTTGAGGGAGGTGGCGCCCATCACCTTCTCAGAATAAAAATAGTACACCTGGTAGCCGACCAAGGCCACCAAGCCGAGGATGATCAAGACGCCTAGTGCGCGTATGCCTGTAAAATAACGTTTCCACATATCCGGCCTTTCTGGATGTTACCTCGGCGCCTTGCTCGTGCCGCTTCGCCGAGGGGGTTGGGTCACGGTCGCCCGCCCGACGCGGCGCGTTCGTGCCACCGGGGCGGGCTGGGGTGGCGTTGCCTCGGCCTCTGGGGCCGCGGTTTTGCCGCCGCGCTTTGGGGAGGGCTTGGTAGGCTCGGCTTTTGGGGCGGGTGGCGGGGGAACCTCCTCGCTTTCCGCCTTTTGGGCTCTGGCCGACCGACGTCGCGCCGGCGCGGGCGGTTTTGCCTCCTCCTTTGGGGCGGCTTTCTCAGGTTCTGGGATGCTAACCTCGGCCACGGCGGGTTGTGCTGCTCGCTTGCGCGCCGCCCGCTCGGTCGCGCGGGGTTGGCGCGTTGGGGCTTTTTCCGTGGCCGGCTCGGGCGCCGCAGGAGCTTGGGGGGCCGCGGGCTTGCGCCGTCTGCCGGGGGCCGCCTCGGGCGCCGTTTGGGGCATGCCTGCCAAAACGGCAAGCGTGCATAGGGTGTCATCGCGCACCTGAAGCAGCGCGCCCGCGCGGCTCCTGGTCACGACGCGCCCCCAACTGGCCCGCGCCAGAGCGGGCACCTCCGCGAGGCGAACGCGCTGCATGGCGCCCGCCGTGCTGCCCAGGAGCAACTCCTCGCCCGGCAGGGCAACCTTTGCAGCTACGATGGGGCCGCTCGTGGCGAGCTTGTCGGCGTCGGTCGTAAGGACGCCCACGCCGCCGCGCCCCTGCAGCGGGTATTCATCCAGGGATGCGCGCTTGGCAAAGCCGTATGCCGTGGCCAAGACCAGTTCCCCTTTGGGGCGCACCACGTCCAACGCCGCGACCGAGTCGCCATCCGCGAGCCCGATGCCGATCACCCCGCCGGCCGAGCGCCCCATTGGACGGACCTCGTCTTCCTTGAAGCGAATGGCGCGGCCCCGGGCCGTGACCATGATCAACTCTTGGCCGCCGCGCGTGCGCACAACCCAGCCCAGCCGATCATCCTCCGCCAGGCCGATCACCTCGGCCCCCGCGCTCCCCAGCGAAGATAGCTCCTCCAGGGCCAAGCGCTTGACCTTGCCTTGGCGCGTCGCCAGACAAAGGTAACCCTCCGCATCGGCATGGTCGAGCGGGATCATGCCCACCACGCGCTCCCCCGCGCCGAGCGAGACGAGGTTATGCGTCGCCGCGCCGCGTGCTTGCTGTGTCGCATCCGGCAATTGGTGGGTGGGCACTTTGAACGCCCGTCCTTTATCCGAGAAAAAGAGCGTCGCCGCGCGCGTGTTGGTTTGCACAAGCTCTTGGAGGACGTCGCGTTCCGTCGCCAGCGGGCCGAGCACATGGCGCTCGATGCCCTGCGGGCCGCGGTAGGCGCTCACGGGCAGACGTCGCACCGCGCCGTTGCGCGTGAGCGAGACGATCACATCCTCGTCCGGCAGCATATCCTGGGGACGGAACTCCTCGGCGACGGCTGCTTCCAGGATACGCGTGCGCCGCGCATCGCCAAAGCGCCGCTTGAGGTCGAGGACGTCTTCCTTGATCAGGGCCAGGATCTTTTTCTTGCTCGCCAACAGGCCGCGCAGATATTCGATCTGTTTGCGCACCTCGGCGTGCTCTTCTTCCAGCTTGCGCCGTTCCAGAGCGGCCAGACGGCGCAACTGCATATCCAGGATGGCGCGCGCCTGGATCTCGGTCAACTTGAAGCGGCTCATGAGGTTCTGCTGCGCCGTCTCGGCCGTGCGCGAGCGGCGGATGGTGTCAATCACCGCGTCGAGGTTGTCCAGGGCCAACAGAAGCCCTTCGAGGATATGGGCGCGCGCTTGGGCCTTCTCCAGCTCAAAGCGCGTGCGCCGCACGATGACCTCGTGGCGATGCTCGATATAGTGCAGCAGGATGCGCTTGAGCGGCAACACGCGCGGCACGCCGTCCGCCAGGGCCAGCATGTTCATGCCCAAGGCGGTCTGCATCTGCGTCATTTTGAGCAGCTGCGACAGCAGGCCCGTTGGCTCGATGCCGCGCTTGAGCTCGACCACCACGCGCATCCCGCCGCGGTCCGATTCGTCGCGTAGGTCGCCGATGCCTTCCAGCCGCCCGTTGCGCACCAGCTCGGCGATGCGCTCCACCAGGCTCGATTTGTTCACCTGATAGGGCAGCTCGGTGATGATGATCGCGCTGCGCCCGCCGCTCAGGTCTTCGATATGTGCCTGTGCGCGCACGATGATGCGCCCTTTGCCCGTGGCATAGGCTTGGCGGATGCCCTCGCGCCCCAGGATAGTGCCCGAGGTGGGGAAATCGGGGCCTTGGATGAACTGCATCAGCTCGTCCAGCGTCACATCGTCGGCCGTGTCATAGCGATCGATCAGGTAGGCGATGGCGTCGGCCACCTCGCCCAAGTTGTGCGGGGGGATATTGGTGGCCATGCCGACGGCGATGCCCATCGTGCCGTTGATCAATAAGTTGGGCAGTTTGGCGGGCAGGACGGCAGGCTCTTGGAGCGAGGCGTCAAAGTTGGGGATGAACTCGACCGTGTTCTTATCCAGGTCGAGCAGCATCTCCTCGCCCAGGGCCGAAAGGCGCGCCTCGGTGTAGCGCATGGCCGCCGCCTCGTCGCCGTCCACCGAGCCAAAGTTCCCCTGGCCGTCCACCAGCACGTAGCGCATCGTGAAATCTTGCGCCATGCGCACGAGCGACTCGTAGATGGGCGCGTCGCCGTGGGGGTGATATTTACCCATGACCTCGCCGACGATGCGCGCGCATTTGCGCGTCGGCTCGTCGTGGCGGATGCCCATGTCGTGCATGGCGTAGAGGATGCGGCGCTGCACCGGTTTGAGGCCATCGCGCACATCGGGCAGGGCGCGCGCGGTGATCACGCTCATGGCGAAACTCAGATACGCCGAGCGCATCTTTTGCTCGATGTCTATGCGCTGTACGGTCCCGACTTCCATACTCTCCTCAAACCGCGAACGTGCCTATGGGTAGGCCAACGTCTATTATAGGCTCGGCGGAGCAGACTGGCAATTCGGCCCGACCCTGAACGAAATCGTCGCGCGGTTGACCACCCTCGTGCAGCGTGATACACTGGCGCCCGACCCCGATGGCTGTTCGGGCAAGGGACGGAGCATTGGCCATCTTGCACCGTTTTTGCATGACATAAATCATTGCCACAGGAGGTGCGGTTGTGCGCATCACGTCGATCGAGTATATGAAAATCTATGTGCCCTGGAATGCCCTGTTGGCCGATCCCATGCGTCGCTGGCGCGCGCTCAGCCATACCACGCCCGAGGATGAGGACGCCTACGTGGTCATTCGCATGATCACGGATCAGGGCCTTGTGGGGCTTGGCGAAGGGGGGCGTTCGATCGCCGAGGCCCGTGAGATGGGGCAAAAGTACATCGGCCAGGACCCAATGCGGCTCTCGCTCTACGACCAGGAGCCGCCTTTTTTGCACGCGCTGGTAGATATCGTGGGCAAGGCGTTGGGCGTGCCGGCGTGCTGGGTGCTTGGCGGCAAGTATCGCGAGGCGGTGGGCGTGGCGTATTGGTCGCCCTATCTCCCGCCCGACGAGACGGCGCGCCACGCCGAGGAGGGCGCCAAGCTGGGCTTCAAGGTGCATAAGATCAAGGCCCGCCCGTGGGACGCGGTGGATCAGGTCAAGGCCATTCATGCCGCCGTGGGGCGGTCGTTGGCGATCCGCATTGATCCCAACGAGACGTTTGCCCTGCCCGCCACGACGGTGCGCATAGACCAAGAGATTCAGGGCTACAACGTCGAATGTCTGGAGGATCCCGTGCCCAAGGCGCGCCCCGAATGGTACGCGCTGCTGCGCCAAAAATGCGCCACGCCCCTGGCCATCCACACCAGCGACACGCGCCTGATTCTGCACATGGCGCGCCACGACGCGATGGACTATGTGAACGTGGGCGGGCAGCCGAACCGCGCCAAGGCGGCGGCCACGGTCGCCGAGGCGGCCGGCTGCCCGGTGTGGGTGCAATTCGAGGGACATTGCCTGGATATTGCCTCGGCCTTTAACGTGCACATGGCCGCGGCGATCCCCAACGCGACGCTGCCGGGCGACATCTTGCCCTTCTTGCGCGAGGGCTATATCACACAGCAGGCGTTTCAGCCGAAAGATGGGCTTTTACCCGTGCCCGAGGGCGCGGGATTGGGCGTGGACTTGGACGAAAAAATGGTCCGCAAATATCGTGTCGAATAGAGGAGAAGAAAGTGAAGATTGCTCGGTTCTCGTGGCGCGGCCAGGTCAGATGGGGCATCGTACAGGGGGAGATGTTGCACGCGCTGGAAGGCACCCTTTGGCAGGAAATGCGGCCCGGCGCGGCGCTGTGCCCTATCTCGGAGGCGCGCCTGTTGGCCCCGTTGGAGCCGACCAACAAGGTCATCGGTTGCGGCCTGACGTTCAGGCGCATGTGGGAACGCTATCAATTTCATCACGGCCCGCAGCATCGCGACGGCCCGGCCATCTTTATGAAGCAGCCCACCACCAACATCGGGCCGATGGACGCGATCGTCTATCCCGATGTGGCCGAGCAGGTGATCTACGAGGCCGAGGTGGGCGTCGTGCTGGGGCGCAAGGCCAAGAACGTGCCCGCGGAAAAGGCGCTGCAGTACGTCGGCGGCTACACTTGCGTGAACGACGTCACGGCCAACGTGATGAAAACCACCGAGCTCCCCATCGTGAGCACGCGCTTCAAGCTGTTCGATACCTTCTGCCCGATAGGGCCGGTGATCGAGACCGATCTCGACCCCTGCAACGCCGAGATCGTCTGCCGCATCAACGGCCGCGAGGTGATGCGCGGCAACACGCGCGACCTGGTGATCTCGATCGCCGAACAGGTTGCCTGGGTGAGCACGGTGATGACGCTCTATCCGGGCGACATCATCTGCACGGGCAGCCCCGCCGTGGGGCCTATCCGCGTGGGGGATGTGGTCGAGGTGGAGGTGGAAGGGATCGGCGTGCTGCGCAACCCGGTGGTGGCGAATGATCACAATCTATAGCTCGATCTATGACCGAATGGGAGGAACATGACGATGAAGAGCCGTGCCGCGTGCTATGGTACGCTGAGAAAAGCCCTTGAAACGATGCCCATCGTGGATTGTCACGATCACACGGGCGCGTGCGGCCCGCATTACAAAGACCCCATCCAGGCGCTGGTGGCGGGCTATTTCCCCAGCGATGTGCAGAGCGCCACCTCAGAGCAAGAGTGCGCCGCCATGCTCGACGCCGCGCGGCCCCTGGAGGAACGCTGGCCGCTTCTGGAGCGCGCTTGGAGGCGCACCTGCCACACCGGCTATGCCCAGGTCACGCGGCGTGTGCTCAAGCGCTTTTACGGCGAGGACGCCCTGACCCTGGACGCGCTGCGGCGCATGCAGGACAAGCTGCTCAATCTGGAGGACCGCGCTACGTTCGAGAGCATCCTGGCCGAGGCCAACATCGTGGCGCGCATCGAGGATAGCTGGCCCGACGTCAAGGCGGTGCTCGACGGCACTTATCAGATGAGCCCCCGCGGACGGCTGGCGATCTCGCTGCCGAGCTATCACGCCATCCGCGACTATGCCTCGGTGCAGCAAATCGTCGCGCCGCTGGGCATCCACGTGACCAGCCTGGACGAGTACCTGGACGCCTGCCGCCGCATCTTTGAGGGGCACAAACGCTACGGCGCCGTCGCGTTCAAGGATCAAAGCGCCTACACCCGCACGTTGGATTACGGTAACCCCACCCGCGCCGAGGCCGAGGCGGTCTTTAACTGGTTCATGGAGGATCCGCGCCGCAGCGCCGCTTATCCCGACGGCACCAAGCCGCTGGACGATTACCTTTTCCACGCCTTTATGCGCATGGCGCGCGATTTGGATCTGCCCGTGCAGGTGCACACCGGGCACATGGCGGGCATCCGCAACGACATCGCCAAGACCAACGCCGTCGGGCTGACCAAGCTCATCGAGCTGCACCGCGACGTGCGCTTTGACCTCTTTCATGCCAACTGGCCCTACGACGGCGAGCTGCTCTACCTGGGCAAGAACTATCCCAATGTGGCGCTCGACTTTTGCTGGACCAATATCATTGATCCCATCTATTCCCAGCGCCTCTTCCAGCAGGCCCTGGCGACGGTGCCCCACGCCAAGATCCACGGCTATGGCTCGGACTATCTCGGCAACGCGGATCGCGCCTGGGCGCACGCCGCCATCGCGCGCGACAATATCGCCATCGCGCTGGCCGAGATGGTGGAGATGGAGTATCTCTCCCTGGACGAGGCCCAGGAGGTGGCCTACGGCTGGCTCTTTGCCAACGCCAACGAATTTTTCCGGCTGGGGCTGTGAAGAGTTATAGGGGCGAGTCGCAAGTCGCCCCCATGCGTTAGGTATGTGCTAGCGCGCACCGCAGGCCTGCAAACAAGCCTGCATGTGCCCGCGCGCCTCGGCGGCGATCATGGCGCACTCCACCAGGCTGAGGTTCTGCGCCTTGGCGCCGATCACCTCCAGATCGAGCGGCCCGCGGTAGCCGCCCTCGTGCAGGACGCGGATATATCCCACCAGGTCAATATCCCCGCGCCCGTTGGCCTGCTCGGCGGGCTTGCCGGGGCCGGCCTGGCGACCCTTGCAGTCGCGGATGTGCACGTGCTTGACGCGCGGCAGCACGGCCTTGATCGCCTCCACGGGGTTCTCGCCCGCGCGGTAGATGTGCGAGGGATCCATGTCAATGCCAAAGGCGGGCGAGGTGATGGCCTGCATCAATCGCAGCGTGGTGGGCGTGTTGTAGATCGCCGCGCCCACGTGCGCCTTGACGCACAGCGTCACGCCGTACCTCTCCGCCATCTGCGCGAGCTTGCCCAGCGAGTCCACCGATTGCTGGAAGCTGGCCTCGTCGCCCGTCTTGCCGCCCGGGCCACAATTGATGATGGGGATGCCGATCTCCACCGCCGCCTGATAGGCCTGTTCCATCTTGGCGGGGTCCTGCGAGGGCTGCTCCATGGCCAAAAGCTCCAGGCCATAGTCCTTGGCCAGGCGTTTGATCTCCGGCGCGGTCTCGCGCCAGCGCGCCAACACCAGATGCTCGCTCATGCCGTCAATAGCCGAGATTTCGATGCCGTCATAGCCCGCCAGCGCGATGTGCTTGAAGGCCGTCTCCATATCGAACGCGCCGAACAGAACGGAATTGGCTCCCAGTTTCATAGGATCTCCTTAAAGTAGAAAGATGGAGAAGAGATGAGCAGAATGGATAGCGCAAGAATGCGTTTTCGTGCGCATCTCTCAGTATTTCACGTGCACCACCGTCTCGTTCTCCAGCGACTCGATGGCCGCCTGCAGCACTTTTTGCGCGCGCAGGCCATCCTCGCCCGAGCCGTCAATCTCCTCCGGGTCCACCTCGTCGGTGATCTGCTGGAGGAACTTGTGGATGCGCCAACGGAAGGTATCCTCGAAATCGCCGAACCCGCCGAAGGTGGGGTCGGTGTAAACATGTTTGATCAGATCGCCGGCGGGATAGAGCGTGGCCTCGCGCCACATATCGTCCAACACAAAGCGCCCGCCGGTGCCCGCCACCTCACAGCGCTCCATGGGGTGCCCGCGCTCGATATCGTAAGAGCCGGTCAGCCCGCCCACTACGCCGTTGACGAACTTCATGTTGAAATGCGCCGTGGACCAAATCTGCCGACCGGGGGCCTTGGTGGCAAAGCACTGCACGGCCTCGATGTCGCCGCAAAAGTAGCGCATCACGTCAATGGTGTGCGGATGCAGCGCCTTGATCTGAAAGTAGGGCGAGCTCTCGGTGGGGTTCTTGATCCACATCGCCATGTTGATGAACAGCAGATGCCCCAGCCGCCCCTCGTCCAGCCACCTCTTGGCCACCAGCGTGGCCGGCGTGAAGCGATGGTTGAGGTCCACGCCCAGGCACAGCCGTTTCTGGCGCGCCTTGGCCACCATCTCCTCGGCCTTGCCGATCTCGTTGCAGATCGGCTTTTCCACCAGGACGTGGCAACCCGCGTCCAGGGCCTGCATCGTCGGCTCATAGTGATCGCTGCCGTACTCATAGCCGCCCGTGGCCACGCTGACCACGTCGGGCTTGAGTTTGGCCAACATCTCGGGGGCGTCGTAAAAAGCGGGCACGCCCAGCCGCGCGGCAGCCTTGTCGGCGCGGTCTTTGATGATGTCGCATACGCCCACCAATCGCGCCAACGGATCGGACTTGTACATATCCGCGTGGCGGTTGCCGATGGGCCCCAGCCCGATGACACACACTCGCAACATGAAGTATTCTCCTTTGTAAACGGGTATGGGGTTGGGGGGAATGCGTGTGTAGCGGATTACAGCTCTATGCCCTATCCCCTAAACCCTATCCCCGACCTACTCTTCTGCCAGCACGACGATCGTATCGCCCGCCGCAAAGGTGATCGGTTTCGACTTGTCCGGGTTGATCACCACGCCATAGTTGCTGGCGGCGTCGCCGGCTTTGGCCTTTTGGCGATAGCCGAAAGCCACCTCGCCCCGGCGGCGCGCGGCCTCCACCACCGTGTAAAAGTTCACCGGCACCCCGAGCTTCACATAGGCAGAGGCCGGTTTGAGATAAATCTCGGACCCTTGCGCGTCGAACAGGTCGGCGAATACGGCATTGAGCTGCTTGTTCTCCGAGATTTGCGCCAGCATCAGACTGATGAGCTTGTCCGAGACGATAAAGTCGTCGGCGCGCGTGACCTCCGCCAGGTTGCGGTTGCGCACGTCGAGCATCTCGCTCACGATAGAAAAGCTGTGCTCGCTTTTGTCGGCGATGTCGCGCAGGTGCAACAGCGTGACCAGCGTCCTGGCATCCGCCCTTTGAGCATCCAGCGTGTCGGAGCAGGAGAGCAAGATGACGTGATGATAACTGGGAATATTCAGAGCATCCAGCGTGCGGCGGTCGGTGGTATCCCCCATCTCGCAGGTGACGGTCTGGTTGGGGTTGATGAAGCAGGAACGGCTGACCTCGGCCGCTGCCTCGGAACAATCGGTGACCACCCTGAGTTCGGAGCCGGGGGCCACATAGTTGGCCAGCTCGTTAATGACCGTGGGCGCGCGCCAGTTCCACCCTAGAATCAGCGTGCGCGTGGGCTTGGCAGGCTCGGGCGAACCGGCCCGGATGGCGTCCTCCTGAATGCCCACATCGCTCAGGCCGGAGAGGCGCACGGTATCATCATCTTCCGAGATGGCGATGATCGCGTCCTCCTCGCGGATGACCGTGTCCATCGGCGGGTTGAGCGTGGGGATTTCGCCCCGGCAACATAATCCGATCACGGCCGAGTCCTCATACGCCAGCAGGGCCTCGCCGAAAGTCTTGCCGACCAGGGCCGGCTCCTTTTGAAAATAGATCTCGTCCCCCTCAAAGTCCATCAGATCGGTGTATACGACCGAGAGGTCCGCCTGATGACACGTTTGCGCGATGATGCGCGCCGTCACCTCGCCGCCCATCACCAGCTCCAGCTCTTTGCCCCCCACCATGCGCGCCACCTCGGCGTTGCGCGGGTCGTGCAGCTCGGCCACGATGTGATACGGCTCGGCGCGGCGACCAGGGCTATTGACGATGGCCAGCACGGTTTTGATCGTGTTGCTATCGGGATCATCGTGATCCTCCGAAAGGACGATGATCGAGCGGCAGGTGGCCAGGCTGACAAGCTCCAGATCGCCCTGCTCGATGGGGCTACCGCTGCGGCAAACGACGCGCGTGTTGCGCAGGTTCCCCACGCGGGCGCGGATTTGATCCTCCATCTCCACCTTGTCCTTGTCCGCCAAGATGACGATGCTGGGGTTCTTGCGGTTTTCGTTGGCGACGACCAGCTCCGAGACGATGGTAAAGATGTGCTCCGACCATCCGAGGATCACGGTGTGGTCGCGCTCGATCACCTGAGAACGGCCTTTGCGCAGTTCCTCCACTTTGTTCTCGATGCCGGCCGTGAGCACGCCGATTAGCGTACTAACCACGAACACGCCCCCCAGCGTCACAATGAACATAGCGAATAGAAAGGGCCATGGCCCCTCGTCGCCGCCCATCGTGCCGGCGTCGAGCGTGCGCATCAGGCTCATCCACATGAGCTTGGGCAGGTCATAGTCGGGAACGACGCGAAGCGCGTACACGACCACGGATACTACCAGTATCAGCGCGGCAGACACGGATACTACCAGTATCAGCGCGGCAGATAGCAACGCCAACCATACAATCAGGCCAATCGCGCCCTTGGACATGGTATTGTCAAAGGCATAGCGCAGCCGATCCATCAACGAAGGCTTTTTCATACTCGTGTCCCTTTGCCGAGGGTCGGGTACAGCGGCGGCCCGTCGAACATTGGAGGGACAGCGGCCCCCATATGCTGTACCCTATCCCCTGCACCCTATACCCTCACACCGTAACGACGCGCTCCGTGCGCCAGGATTCGATGATCGCCTCGATGATCTTTTGCACGTGCAGCGCGTCCGCGCCGGAGGCGTCTATTTCTTCCGGCTTGACCTGCGCGATGTTCTGCTCCACCCAGCGCCCGATGCGGCTGGCAAAGGTCTCGCTGAAGCTCATCATCCCGCCGATGTAGCTGTAGGTCTCGACCTCGCGCGAGCGGCGCGGATAGAA
>FWPV01012943.1_pt1 | contig 10994 bp, 8 predicted proteins | sample 2228371 | NCBI WGS metagenome assembly FWPV01 (sample SAMEA103939776, study PRJEB20133) | metagenome | reverse complement strand
CCCGCACGGGCTTCGGCCTGTTCAGCCCGGTGCTTCCAGCACCGGGCACCGGGCCCGATACCGTCGCGCCCGGCGTTTCGCCTCGAATGCCGGGGTTCCTGGCCCGCCGGCGGCGGCCCGCGCGGGGCGAGGGGTCTCCGTCCCGCCCGCCGAACTGGACAGGCCATCCGTTTCGCCCTATACTCGCGGGCATGATCTACCTTGACGACCTGCTGGCGGCGACGGGCGGGCGGCTATGTGGGCCCGCCCGCGCAACCGTCTTCGATGGGTTCTGCTTCGACTCGCGGCTGGTGCGGCCCGGGCAGTGCTTCCTGGCGGTCAAGACCGAGCGCGCGGACGGGCACGAGTACATCCGCCATGCCTGCGCGGGCGGCGCCACCGGCGTGCTCTGTCAGCGGCCCGTGGGCCTGGCCGACCTCGACGTGACGTGCATCGTCGTGCCCGACACGCGCCTGGCGATCCAGGAGTGGGCGCGCTACGTCCTGGCCAAGGGCCGGCTGGAGATCGTCGGGATCACGGGGAGCGTGGGCAAGACGACGGCCAAGGAGGCGATCGCGGCCGTCCTCAGCGCGCGCTATCCCGTCTTCAAGAACCGCGCGAACTTCAACGGGCTCTACGGCCTGCCCATCGCCCTGGGCGAACTGCTCCCCGAGCACAAGGTCGCCGTGCTGGAGATGGCCGCCGATCACTTCGGGGAGATCTCCCGCCTGTGCCGCATTGCCCCGCCGCGTGTGGCCGTGGTGACCACGGTCGAGCCGGCCCACCTGGAGACGTTCGGCACGCTCGACGTCATCGCCCGCGAGAAGGGCGACCTGGTCGCCGCGCTGCCGGCCGACGGGCTGGCGGTGCTGAATGCCGATGATCCCCGGGTCCTGGCGATGCGGGAGCGGACGGCGGCGCGCGTGCTGACGTATGGCACGCAGGGGGGACGCAACGGAGCGGGGGCCGCCCCGGGCACCCTGGCCGGCGACGGGCTCACCCCCGATGTGTACGCCAGCGCCATCGCCGTGACGCGCGAGGGGGTGCGCTTCACCGCGGAAACGCCCGCGGGCCGCCACCCGGTGCAGATCCCCCTGCTGGGCCGCCACCAGGTGTATGCCGCCCTGGCCGCCATCGCCGTGGGGCTGAGCAAGGGCATCCCCATGGTGGATATCGTCGCGGCCCTGGCCGCTCTGCCGGCGTTGCCGGGACGCCTCAACCCCCTGCCGGGCCGGCGCGGCAGCCTGATCCTCGACGACACATACAGTTCGAGCCCGGCAGCCGTGGAAGCGGCGCTGGAGACGCTCGCCGCGCTGGAGGGGCGCCGCAAGATCGCCGTCCTCGGCGACATGCTGGAGCTCGGCGAGTACGAGTCGAGCGGGCACGAGCAGGCCGGCCGCCAGGCCGCGGCGATCGTGGATCTGCTGGTGACCCGGGGCGAGCGGGCCCGCCGCATCGCCGATGGCGCGCGCGCCGCGGGCCTCAAGAACGACCAGATCGTGGTGGCCTACACGGCGGAGGATGCCGCGCAGGCCGTGCTGGACCGCCTGGGGCCGGGGGACATCGTGTTGGTCAAGGGCTCGCTGGCGACCCGCATGGAGCAGGTGGTCCGGCTGCTGATGCACGAGCCGGCGACGGCCCCGGCGATGCTCGTGCGCCAGGATGCCGCCTGGCAGCAGACGGTGACGGTCAGCCCGGACCGGCCGACCTGGCTCGAGATTGACCTGGGCGCGATCGCGCACAATGTGCGCCGGCTGCGCGAACTCGCCGGGGGCGCGCAGTTGATGATTTCCCTCAAGGCGGACGCCTACGGGCACGGCGCCGTGCAGGTGGCGCACACAGCGCTGCTCAACGGCGCGACCTGGCTGGGCGTCGCCTGTCTCAGCGAGGGGGCCGCCCTGCGGCGGGCGGGCGTTACCGCGCCGATCCTGGTGCTCGGCTATACCCCGGCCTGGCAGGCGCGCGATCTGCTGCGCCACGACCTGACCGCCACGGTGTACGACCTGGACGTGGCGCGGGCGCTGGCGCGCGCTGCGGCCGCGCTCGGCCGCCAGGCGCGCGTCCACGTCAAGGTGGACACCGGCATGGGCCGGCTGGGCGTCTTTCCCGGCGAGGTGCTGGAGTTCGTGCGTGCCCTGCGGGAACTGCCCGGGCTGGTCGTGGAGGGGCTCTTCACGCACCTGTCGGTGGCCGACGGCATCTCCGAATGGGAGACCGCCTACACGGCGGGCCAGTTGACGGCCTTCGACCGCGTCACGGCCGAGTTGCACGCGGCGGGCATCGAGATCCCGATCATCCACGCCGAGAACAGCGCCGCCTTGCTGCGCGGCGCGAGCCCGGCAACGGCGGCCGCCAACCGCCTCGTGCGCGTGGGCATCGCCGTGTACGGCCTGGATCCGTCGCCCGCTGTGCGCTGTCCGCCCGACTTTCGGCCGGCGCTGGCCTGGAAGACGCAGGTGGCGCAGGTGAAGGAACTGCCGCCGGGAAGCCGGGTGGGCTACGGCGGCGCCCACGTCACCGAGGGGCCGGCGCGCATCGCAGTGATCCCGGTGGGCTACGCCGACGGCTTCCGGAGGTCGCCGCAGAGTTGGCGCCAGGTGCTGGTGCGCGGGCTGCGGGCGCCGGTTGTCGGCCGCGTCTGCATGGACCAGGCCATGATTGATGTCACGGCCATCCCGGGCGTGCGCCAGGGGGATGAGGTGGTCCTGATCGGCCGGCAGGGGGAGGACCGCATCACCGCCGAGGAGGTCGCCGCCTGGCTGGGGACGATCAACTACGAGGTCGTGTCGGCGATCCTGGCGCGCGTGCCGCGCGAAGGGGTCGCCTGAGGCAAGTGGCGGCGGGGACGGCGGGCCGCCGCGCGAGCCTTGCCCGCCCATCCGCCGCGGGGTGCGCGATGTCAGAAACAGACGATAACCTCTTCCGGGTGCGCTATGACGACTGCGACGCCTACGGCCACCTGAACAACGTGGCCTACGCGCGCTATGTCGTCGAGGCGGGGCTGCGGGCCGACGCGGCGGCCGGCTACGACCCGGCGCGGTGCGCGGCGATCGGCAGGCGGTGGCATACGCGCCGGCTGGAGATCGAGTATCTGCGCCCCGTCCGCTACGGCGAGACGGTGCGGGTCGTCCCGTGCGGCGCGGAGGTCGAGGCGGCGACCCTGCGGCGAGCCTATGCGCTGCACGTGGAGGGGGCAGACGGCCCCGTTGCCCGGGCGCAGGTCGAGGCGATCTGGCTGGACGACGCCACGCAGGCCGCGGTGCCCGTGCCGGATGATCTCCGCGCGGCGCTGGCCCGCAACGGCGCACTGGCGAGAGTCGAGCCGTGCGGCGCGCTGCCGCCCCTCCCCACGCCGCCGCCGGGCGTCTTCACGATCCGGCACCGGGTGACGTGGCAGGATCTGGACCTGACGCGCCGCGTGCCCGCCGTCGCCATCCTCGCGTGGAGCGAGACGTGTGGCATGGCGGTGGTCGCAGCGCACGGCTGGCCGCCGGCGCGCATGGTCGCCGAGGGGTTCGCCATCATCTTGCGGCGGAACCGGCTCGAGTAACTGGCCCCCGCCGCGCTGGACGACGAACTGGAGATCGCCACCTGGGCCTCGGACGTCCGGCGCGCCACCGCGACGCGGCACTACACGGTCCGCCGCGCGGCTGACGGCGCGCTCCTGGCGCGGCTCGACGCCCTCGGCGTGTGGGTTGACCTGGCCAGCGGCCGACCCATCCGCATTCCGCCCCGGCTGCTGGCCGATTTCGCGCCGAACCTGGTGTAGCGCTGGGCTGGGGTGATCCCGGCCCGGGGGGCGGGCTTCGCCGATGTTGCCGCCGGTCCCCGACCGACGGCAACCTAGCGCCGCACCAGGGGCAGAAAGACGGCGTACTGCCCCAGCGTCACCCGGATCGTCGCGGCATCGGCCAGGGCCGGATCTCTCGTGTCGCTCGCGAGAAGACGGAGGCGGTAGGCGCAAGGCTGGACATCCGACCCGGCAGGCGCGAGCCGCAGGACGCCGGTGCCATCCCCCCTGTCTATCACGCTGGCGAAGCCCGGGCCCTGATCCAGGGTCAGCGCGATCGGATCCCCATCCGGATCCGCTGCCGACAGGGGGATTTCCGTCACCCGGCCCACGAGCGCCACCGCATCGGCCGGCGCCAGGAGGTCGGGCGCCTGGTTGGCCGGGGCCGATCTGGCAATCCAGACGCGCCCGAAGTAGTTCGTCCGGCCGTCAGCCCAGAAGTGATCGGCGAGGCGCAGGTCGGCCCCCACGTTCTGGCGGCCCCCGAAATAGGCATCGGTGAGGTGAAAGGTGTGACGCCGCCACCGGCCCGTGTCCTGCAGTTGCACCGGCGGGGCGAGGGTGTAGGGCCCGTTGACGCCGTCGTACTCCAGCAGCCACCCGTCGTCGCCGCCGTCGTAGTACTCGACCGTCACCCAGACCTCGGAGGGCGTCGCGCGGATGAAGGCGTCGTTCACCTCCAGGTAGATGTAGTACGACGGCGGGTCGGTCGTGCGGTCCGGATAGGCGGCCTCGCGCCCGGCCACCGGTGTGACCAGCCAGGCGCCGTCGGCGTAGTTGAAGGCCGGCCTCAGCCCCCGCGCATAGGGGTAGCGCCCGAGGTCGAGCCAGACGGCGTTGGCCTGGCTGTAGTCGCTCGCCCGCCAGCGCTCGATGTGCCGGGCGGTGGCCGTGATGTAGGTGCGGCCGTATTCGCGGCTGGCCGCGATGTCGGTCCCCTCGTGGAACTCGTTCCAGGTCTCGATGGAGACCAGCGTCGCCGCGGAACTGGCGATGGCGTCCCAGCCCTCTTCGTAGAAGTCCCCGCACTGCCGGTCGCGCACCCTCGGGTCGGGGCGGCCGTAGACGGCGGTCTCGTCGTAGCCGGGGCCGACGCTGCCGACGTGCCCGATGACGGCCGGCCCGTACAGCGCGACGCCCCACTGGTAGGCGCCGTCCGTATTCACCCCCGTCCAGGACACCTCCCGCACGATGTAGGGGGTCGTCCCGAACCTGGCCTGGAACTGCTGCGCCGCGTCGTCGAAGGTGCTCTGGTTGTAGGCGGCCACGAACCCGGCAGTATACAGGAAGACGATGGGGCGGCCGTCTATCATAGCCCACAGGTTCTGCGGCACCAGGGCAAAGAAATCGGCCATCATGCCGTAGAAGAGGGCCTTGCCGGCCGGGGTCGTGAGGTCAGGCGGGACGCCCCCGTTCTGGTCACGCAAGGCGGTCGTGTCATAGAACATGCCGATCTTGGGGGGACTGTACCCGCCGGCGATCAACTCCTGCTCCGCCGCGACAAGTTTCTGGAGGCCCGTCCGGCTCCAGTACAGTTCGCGGCTGCTGCCCCAGTAGACGGGCAGCACAACATCAATGCGCGCCGCCATCATGTCCAGCAACTCGCGGCGGTGCCAGGCGACCTCCTTGTAACTGTAGTTGCTCAGATACGCATCCGGCGGATGGTCGGTCAGGGCATCGGAGCCGTCGGGGTCCACGAAGTGCAGGTTGGTGTAGATATCGTACCAGTAGAAGTAGTAGGCGGCGACAACCTTATCACCCGCGGTCGGGGAAGGCGCGGCGGGGGGAACGGGCTCCCCCCGGGCGGAAGTCATACCAAGGGCCAGCGCCGCGACGGAAAGCGCAAACATCACCTTCTTCATTTGGCCCTCCTCGTCCTCCCACCGGCTCGCGACATCCGCCGGCGCCAGGTCAGGCTGCGGGACGCAGTGCGTCAGGGCGGCTCTCTGCGCCGCAGGCCCGGCCTGCGAGAAGCGTTGCTGGGGGTTCCCGCCTGAGGGAAATCAAGGCCCATAAGCAGCGCTTTCTTCGAACAAGCGCCACTGTGTTTGTATGCCCGAGTGTTCCACGACATGGTCAGGTATGGGAAGTCGCTCCAGGGCGCGGGGCTCAACCTTCACCGCACCATTGCCGTATGACTTTCCAATCGCAGCGAGATTGGCTACGGTATCAGGGTGGCTCAGAATCCTCCAGAGGCATTCCAGGTATTCATTGTCTTGACGTTTCGCATACACACAGAGAAAGCCGGTAAGAGGAACAACCCGGGCCGTGTTGCGAATGAATCTCGAATTCCTTCGTCCCAGATAGGCGAACAAGAAAGGCGGTGCGATTCGCGACTCCGTCTTGTACCAGGGCTTTCTCTGTGAAATGAGAGGTCTTCGCGGCAAGCCAAGCGCCTCGCCCTTTTTCAGGTATTGTCTCAGGCTTTCGGGATATGTCTCAACCGGGTCACCGTCCAAAGCGAGAAGGAAAGTCGGTCTTCCTTCCGCTTCGAGCATGTCCAATACCTCCTGAGTGATTTCGTCAGTCGGCACATCCCTTGTTCGCCCGACGGCTCTGGTAAAGTAACTTACCGGAATCCCTGTTTGTTTCACCTGTTCAGCAGTCATGAAGAAGAAGTCATTCGCCCCTGTTGCCACCCCGCGAACAACTCGCGCAAAGTCACCGAGGATGTACCTGCTGGTCTTGCCCGAAAAAGGTGGTCTCGAAAGCCCCGTCATAAGACCTTCGGACAGTTGCCTTTCAGTAATACTAAGTTGTTGCGGCCTTGTTTTGAAACCCGAGCGAACCCAGTTCTTGAGAGCGTCTGTGTCCGCTTCGTAGCACCTGACCCAGAAAAAGCCCTCTCCAGGGATGGATCTCCTGAGGAAGAAGACAACGGGATTTGTATCTACATTGGGAAACGGCGAAGCCTCTGGAGCAAAAGTGATGACAGCATCCAGTGCGTAGTTGAGCAAAATCCAACGCCACAAATCATTCGCGAATTTCCCCTCGCAGGTGTCCGCAGGCATGATGAAGGCCAGCCGTCCATCCTCGTCCAGCAAAGCCAGCGCTCGAACCAGAAAGTAGACATGGAGACCTGCGCGTCCGTCCAGGACAGTCCCCATGGTTTGCAGACTCAGGCGCTTCAGTCGCTCCTTTGTCTCGAGGGAAAGACGATGATGGCGAATATAGGGTGGGTTGGCGACGATCGCTGCGAGTCTCGTCTGAGGCGGGCAAAAGACGAAATCGCGAATCTCAACGCCTGCGAGATCACCCCTATGCAACCCCTGGGCCAGCCCTTGCTCCAATGCCGTCGGGTCAATCTCCATTCCCGCCAGGGACAAAGGCAGTCCCCGCTCCTGTGCTATCTTCTTGGCAGCCCGAAAGAAAGCGCCGGCTCCCACGGCGGGGTCGAACAACAGGCCGCCTTTGTCCGAAAGCACATATTCAACCATTGCCTCGGCAATCCAATCGGGGGTCCAGAACTGCCCCTTCTCACGAAGTTGCTCTCTGGCCGCTCCCCTTGATGGGATGTTCCGAACGCTATCCTCTTGCATGCGCCAACTTCCGTAGAACATCCAGGGCTTCTTCTCTCAGGGACATCGCGCCGCCTTCGAAATGGACGTAGGGCAGAATGTGGCCATTCCGGTCAACTAGGGTCATCTTCTGCTGTGAAGGGCAGTTCGGATAGGCCACCAAGACCGTCTATCATCTTCTCAACAAGAGCCTGGTCCGCTTTCCTGAACACCAGCAGGTCTGGGCGTTTCAGTTCACCCAGCCCCGCAGCGTCCAATCGTTCGAAATAGAGCTCAAACGCTCTTGGATCATCGTCGGGGGCGGTCCCGCTAGGGCCGTAGGGTACTGCAAGAAACTCGCGGGTCTCGTTGACTGCCTGAATGATCCGTTCTTCGCTCCACACACCCTGCGACCATCGCATGAGAAAATCGCTGCCGCGCAAGCGACGGGGATTGAGCAGGAAATTCGACCATTCGACGGCCGTGTATCCGCGCAGTTCAAACTCGATATCCTCGGCGCAAGCGCATAATGTCTTGTCGAAGATGTGCATGTGGTTCCCGCTCCCTGAGGCAAATTATACCACAGATCGCGGCTGCATTCCTTCCGACAATTCGACGGGGTCAGACCGTGCTGGCCCGCCCCCCGCCCCCCGCGCGGCCCCTCAGGCGGCGATGAGGCCGTGGGCGCGGAGTGCGGCCAGGATGTCGTTCACCGCGGCGCGGCAGGCGCCGTCCTCGGCGCTGCCGGTCTCCGCCAGGTCGGCGATGGCGGCGGCCTGGGGGCCGACCACCTGCACCCCGCCCACGCGGTAGCCGCCGGCCACGTCGAGCGCGCCGTCGGCATCCAGGCTCAACTTCTCGACTTCGTCCTCGTCGAGGACCTGCACGATCTTGGCGGCCTGGTCCGCCGGGCACCAGATGAGGAGCTGCACGTCGTCCTTCGTGTTGCCGGTGATCTCGAGTTCGCCGGCGACGCGGGCGACGCGGTTGCTGTTGACCGTGATGCCGCCGAACCCCGCGCCCGCCTCCCCCAGCGCCTTGTCGCAGGCCGCCAGCGTGATCGCAGCGACGTTGCCTGTGCCGGTGGTGCGCGGGTAGGCGTAGAGGAGGACCGTGCTGCCGCCGGCGCCGTTGTTGACTCCAGTGAGGATGGCGCCCACCTTGCCCTGGGCGCTCCGCCAGCGGAGCGCGCCGGAGTTGAGCCACGTCCCCTGGAGCAACGTGATCCCCTCGCCGTAGTCCTCGGCGCTCTCGTCAATGACCTGCACCCAACTGTTGCGGGTGCGCAGGCTGCCGGCGATCTGCAGGTCGGCCCCGGTCCACTTCAGGTAGAAGTGCGCGTTGCCGACGTTCAGTTTCGCCAGGCCGTCGGCGTCCACGCCGAGCCAGAAGCCGGTGTTCGCGTCGTCGGCGTAGGCCGTCTTGCCGGCCCGGATCACGCCGCCCGGCACGACCTCCAGGATCGTGCGGATGACGGTCGTGAGGCCCCAGCGGGTCGGCTGCTCGGCATCGCCGCCCGGCGGCCCCCAACTATCGCGCCTGTGCCAGGCCATCTTCCCCCTCCTGTGTAGCGCGCCATCTACAGGCCGATCTCGGGCCAGGCCACGCACCCGCCAGGGCGCCCGGCCAGCCCCTGCAGGTGGTCAATGACCTCCCGGTAGCGCAGCCAGGCCCGCCGCGCCTCCTGGCCCAGTTGCGCGAGGACGATGCTGACGCTGCCCACCGAGCACGCCTGGTCAGTCTCCAGTTCCCAGTGCGCCCGAAAGTCCACGCAGGCGATCAGCGCCTCCCAGTGCGCGGCGGGGACGGTGATCTGCGCGTCGTCGGCGCCGGGCGCCGGGATGGCGTGCAGCCCGTGGTAGGTGATGACGGCGCTCTCGCCAGTAGTGACGGGCTCGGCGAAGCATATCTGTCCCTGGTACTCGTCCTCGTCGGCGGCGAGGTCGTCGGGGACACCGAGCAGGGCATAGACCGGGCCGCCGCTCGCGAACTCCCGCGACCAGCGCGGCGCCGGCGTCAGGTAGCGCGGCGGGTCCTCCCCCGCCGGGTATTCCACCGAGAGAACGCCCAGACAGCCGTGACCTCCCGGCAGGGGGTAAGTCTGCGTGCCCGTCGTCAGGGCGATCGTCGCCTGCAGCAGCCGCGGGAAGTCGGCGGAGTAGAAGCGGATCGCGTCGGCGATCCAGCCGTCGAGGGTCTCGTCGGGCCAGTCGGCGGTGCTCGCGAGGAGCGACCGGCAGTCGGCCCGCAGATCGGCAAGGGTCGTGCTCATGGTGCCTCCGGGGATGGCGGATTCCCTCGCGCGGCCTGCGCGTTGCGTGGAGCGGCAGGCCGCGCGTCGCGTACGGGGGGCGTCTGGCAGTCCATCGGCTAGAGGGCGGTCATGGCGGCATGCAGGGCGGCGAACTGCGCAGCGGTCAGGACGGTGTTGTAGACGGCGAGGGCCTGGATCGAGGCGCCCGCGCAGGTGCCCCCGTAGCCGTTCAGTTTCCCGATGTAGCACTCGATGGACGTGCCCGACCAGGACTGGCCGCCGGGCGCGCCGTCGGGTATGCCGTTGCGGTAGGGCTGGAGGCCGGCGCAGCCCAGGGTGCCGGTGTGCATCCCGCCGTGGGCGCGGACCATGAAATAGCCGTTGTAGTAGATCGAGTTCGTGCCATCGTAGCGCGGGAAGCAGCCGAACCGGGCGTTGCCCCCCACGTAGGCGCCCCACAGGCCGTAACTCGTGCCCTGCGGCGCATTGGCGAACCGGACGATGTGGCTCATGCCGGCGACCGGCACAAAGCCGGTGGTGAGGAACTGCGATCCGGTGAAGGTCCAGCCGGTGGCGGGGTGCCAGGCCGGCGCAGTGCCGGGCGCCGCGTCGCAGGTGCCCGGGTTGGCGAGATTGATGTAACTCTCGGCCTGGCTGGCCGCGCCGACCGGCTGGTAGGCGATGACGCAGTCCGCCGGCGCGATCCCGCCGGCCAGGTACCACGGCGCGCCCCCCGACCGCGCCCGCACCAGGCCCGGCGCGTGCATCAGATGATCCATGTGAGCCTCCCGCGGCGCTGGCCGTCGGGTGCGTTGCCCGTGCGCCCGCAGCAACGCACCCGGCGATCGCGACCGATTTCGCGATTGGGCGTGATTTTTCGGCGCCCCGAACGACTATATGGATAGGAAGGGATGCCCATGGCACTGGACGACGACACCAAAGCCGAACTCCTCGATCTCGCCGCCGATACGGTGCTGGCGGGCGATACGCGTCGCGCCCTGGTGCTGGCGTCCGCCGACACGGAGATCCTCGACCTGATCCGGCTCATCCTGCTGCTCAGAGCGCGTCTACGGAGTACACCACGGAGTTGAGCACCAGCGGGTTATTCTCCCCGGCCAGCAGGCCGCGCTCGTGGGGAAAGACCAGCGCCACGCCGTCCCCCTGGTTCTGGCCCAGGCAGCGCAGCAGCGCCGCCGTGCCGGCCTTGAGGATCATCGTCGTCGCCGTGCTCGATTCGTTCTGCAGGATCAGCGCGCTCACCACGATCTGCTTGCCCGCGCCGGGCGCGCTGATCAGCGTGTTGTCGCCGCCCGTGCTCACGACCCCGGTCGCCGTCTGCTGGGCCACGTTCGGCGTCACTGGCCAGGCCATTCCGCGCCCCCTTTCGGCGCATCGGCGCGCGGGCCGGCCCGCCGTCTCCTCGGCCGAAAAGCTCTCGATATCCTGCCCGGTGTGCACGAACACTTGATCGGCG
>FWPV01013766.1_pt1 | contig 10995 bp, 7 predicted proteins | sample 2228371 | NCBI WGS metagenome assembly FWPV01 (sample SAMEA103939776, study PRJEB20133) | metagenome | reverse complement strand
AAACAATAGGTGAAGTTATGACGTCCTACGCCTTGGGGCTGGATTACGGTTCTGATTCGGTTAGAGCCCTGTTGGTAGATGCCCTGACCGGCAAAGAAGTGGCAAGCAACGTGGTCTATTACCCGCGTTGGAAAAAAGGCTTGTTCTGTGTGCCTGCCAAAGACCAGTTCCGCCAGCACCCGCTGGACTATCTGGAGAGTCTGGAGCAAGTAGTGCAAGGCCTGTGGGACAAAGCGCCCGCCGGTGCTGCCGCCCAGGTGGTAGGTATAGGTTTTGATACCACTGGTTCCACCCCCGTGGCGGTGGACAGCGAGGGGGTTGCCCTCGCGCTGAAGCCCGAGTTTGCTGAAAACCCCAATGCAATGTTTGTGCTCTGGAAAGACCACACCGCGGTGAAAGAAGCGCAGGAAATTACCGCTGCTGCTAACACCTCCACCGAGAATTACCTGAAGTACGAAGGTGGTATTTATTCGTCGGAATGGTTCTGGGCCAAAACCCTGCATGTACTGCGGGAAGACGCCGCCGTCGCCAAAGCTGCCTACCTTTGGGTAGAGCATTGCGACTGGATGTCTGCCGTACTCACCGGCACCACCCATCCATCCAAATTGCGTATGGGCCGCTGCGCCACCGGCCACAAATTAATGTGGCACGAAAGCTGGGGCGGTTATCCACCCAATGATTTTTTTGTTGGCATAGACCCGCTGCTGGATGGCTTGCGCGACAAGTTGCCCGCTGAGACGTTTACCTCTGATCAAACCTGCGGCCAGTTGATTGGCGAATGGGCCGAGCGCTTGGGGCTGTCAGTTGGCACACCGGTAAGTTTTAGTGCGTTCGATTGTCACATGGGTGCAGTGGCGGCCAACGTAAAACCCGGTGTGCTCACCAAAATTATGGGCACTTCAACCTGTGATATTACCGTCGCTACCTACGCAGATATTGGCGATAAATGCATCGCCGGTATTTGCGGCCAGGTTGATGGCTCTGTCACCCCCGGTTTTGTCGGTTTGGAAGCAGGCCAGTCAGCCTTTGGCGATTTGTATGCCTGGTTCCGCAATCTGGTGAATTGGCCGGTACAAAATCTGTTGGCCAATTCATCGCTGTTGGATGAAGCAACCAAACAAAAGCTCGCGGAAGAAATTGAAAACAACACCATCGTTGCCCTGAGTAAAGCGGCCAGCGAAATTGCGATTGGTGAAAGCGGCATTACCGCACTGGATTGGGTAAACGGTCGCCGCACACCGGATGCCGACCAAACCGTTGCTATGGCAATCGCCGGTTTAAAAATGGGCAGCAGCGCGCCGCATATTTTCCGTGCCCTGGTTGAAGCCACCGCTTACGGCGCACGCGCGATTATCGAACGCTTTAAACAAGAAGGTGTGGCGATTAATTCCGTAGTGGCGATTGGCGGTATTTCCAAAAAATCCGATTTTGTCATGCAAACCTGCGCCGATGTATGGAACTGCCCGATTGAAGTATTGGAGAGTGAACAGAGCTGTGCTTTAGGTGCAGCAATTTTTGCGGCTGTTGTCGGCGGCGTATACCCAAGCGTTGAAGCTGCGCAAAAAGTCATGGCATCCAGCGTATGCAAAACCTATCAGCCCAATGCACAAGCGGCGGTAGTTTATGAAGGTTTGTATCAACAATATTTAAAACTCGCTGCTTTTGAAAATACTCGCGCAGGAGGTAAAGCCTGATGAGCTACACCGAATTAAAACGCGAAGTATTTGAAGCCAACATGGAGTTAAACCGCCGTAACCTGGTGGTCTACACCTGGGGCAATGTATCGCAAATTGATCGCGCCAAAGGTGTGATTGCGATCAAACCCAGCGGCGTGGCCTATGAAGTCATGACGGTGGATGACATAGTGGTTGTGGATTTGGAAAATAAAATCGTGGAGGGCAAGATGCGCCCGTCTTCCGATACCAAAACCCACACCCATTTGTATCGCCATTTTGAAACTATTGGCGGAGTGACTCACACCCATTCCACTTACGCCACTGCCTGGGCGCAAACCCAACAAGCCATTCCCTGTTATGGCACCACCCACGCGGATTACGCCTACGGCGAAATTCCCTGTACTGCGGTGATGAGTGACGCGCAAATCGAGCGCGATTACGAAGAGGAAACCGGCGTACAATCGCAGCCCGATTGAAGTGCCCATGGTGATAGTGGCCGGTCACGCGCCATTTACCTGGGGTAAAAACGGTGCCGATGCGGTTTATCACGCGGTGATTCTGGAGGAAATTGCGCGCATGGCTTATTTGACCAAAACCCTGCAGCAAAATACACCGCCATTAAAACAGTGCATTGTGGACAAACACTACTTACGCAAACACGGAAAAAATGCCTATTACGGGCAAAAATAAACTTTTATGTAGGTTGGGTCGGGCCGCGTAGGCAGCCATGCCCAACAAAAAAATTGAAATCACAAAAAATTGAAAATATTTCCTGAGGAAAACAGCATGAAAATTTATGGCGACAAAGAAGTTTGGTTGGTTACCGGCTCGCAACATTTGTACGGTCCCGGTGTGTTAAAACAAGTTGCAGAGAACAGCCAGAAAATTGCAGCAGGTTTAACCGAGTCCAACAATATTTCTATCAAAATTGTTGCGCAAGAAACGGTGAAATCACCCGCAGAAATTTTGGCAGTTTGCCAAGCGGCTAACAGCAACCCAAATTGTGTTGGTCTGATTTTGTGGATGCACACCTTCAGCCCCGCAAAAATGTGGATTGCCGGTTTAACAGCGCTGAGCAAGCCTTACATGCACCTGCATACCCAGTTCAACGCCGAGCTGCCGTTTGCAGAAATCAATATGCACTTTATGAACCTCAACCAGTCGGCACACGGTGACCGCGAATTTGGTCATGTGAGCACCCGTTTGCGTCAAGAGCGCAAAGTCGTTGTTGGTCACTGGGCAACTGAGTCTGTGCAAAAACAAATCGACAGCTGGTGCCGCGTGGCTATGGGTTGGTACGCCAGCCAGAATTTAAAAGTCGCCCGTTTTGGCGACAACATGCGTCAAGTGGCGGTAACTGACGGCGATAAAGTTGCTGCACAAATTAAATTTGGTTACGAAGTTCACGCCTACGGTCTGGGCGATTTGCAAAAAGTGGTAGATGCGGTGACCGACGAACAAGTTGCTGCACAAATTGACGTCTACAAAAAAGAATACGATGTAAACCCGGCGATTTTTGACGATGCGCATCAATTCCAAATGCTGAAAAACGAAGCGCGTTTGGAGCTGGGCATGCTCAAGTTTTTAACCGACGGCGGTTTTGGTGCATTTACTAACTGCTTCGAAAACCTGACCGGTTTAACCAACCTGCCAGGCCTGGCTACCCAGCGTTTAATGGCAGCTGGTTTTGGTTACGGCGGTGAAGGCGATTGGAAAACTGCGGCCATGGTGCACATTTGTAAAGTCATGTCCAAAGGCCGCGCAGGTGGATCATCCTTTATGGAAGACTACACCTATCATTTCGGTGCGGTTGATCAGGTGCTGGGCGCGCACATGCTGGAAGTTTGCCCAAGCATTGCTGCAGCAAAACCAAAACTGGAAGTGCATTTGCACACCATTGGTTGCCGCAACGACATCGCACGTTTGATTTTCACCGGCAAAGCTGGCCCTGCACTGTGTATTTCACTGATCGATATCGGCACTCGTTTCCGTGTAATTATTAACGAAGTGGATACCGTAAACCCACCACAAGAATTGCCTAACCTGCCAGTGGCCAAAGCCCTGTGGGAGCCACGCCCCAATTTGGAAATTTCGGCGGCTGCCTGGATTCAAGCCGGTGGTGCACACCACAGTGCTTACACCCAGGGTGTAACGGCTGACGAAATTGTGGATTACGCGGAAATGGCGGGCATCGAAGCGTTGGTGATTGGTGCTGATACAACCGTGCGCAATTTCAAAACCGAATTGCGCCACAACGCAGCTTACTATCATTTAAAAGATGGTGTTTAAGCACCTGACAGACGGTGTTTAAGTAGCAGTTATTTTAAGGGCGCAATTTCTTGCGCCCTTAAAATAAAAATGTGCTCTAATTTCTGCCTCAACGGCAAACAAGAGAGCAAACGATGTACGACCAATATACTGCGCTGATTTTTGATATGGACGGCACCCTGGTAGACAGCGGCCAACTCCATGAGCATGCATGGACTGCAACACTGAACAAATACGGCATTCCCATTGATCGCCCCTTTATGCGGTCACTGGCTGGTGTGCCCACCAAGGGAACAATTGAAATCCTGCTGGAAAAATTTGGTATTACCGCCAGTGCCAGTTTGGATGAAATGAACGATTTCAAAGAACAAGTAGTGCACGACTCCATGCACCTCTATGTAAAGCCGACGGCATTGATTGAAGTCGCCCAGCGCTATCACGGCAAAAAGCCCATGGCGATTGGCACTGGCGCCTACACCGAGGAAGCCAAAAAAATTCTGGCACTCTGCGGTTTGGACAAATACATAGACGCCGTAGTGGGTGCCGATCAGGTACAAATCCCCAAACCGGCCCCTGATACTTTTTTGCGCTGTGCTGAGTTGCTGGGCGTAGATCCGAAAAAATGTGTGGTATTTGAAGACTCCAAGCTCGGGCTGCAGGCAGCAGCAAGTGCTGGCATGGTGGGTATCGATGTGTTGTTGGTACACGCTGTGGAAAATGATTATTTTTTGTAATTAAGTAGGTTGGAAGAGCGCAGCGACTTCCGACAGTTTTTCCAAACAAGCTTCATGTTGGAAGTCGCTGCGCTCTTCCAACCTACGCATGTATTTCCGCTTTTTTCCTCACGCAGTAAAAATCATAAGACGAGAAAAATAATGCAAACACAACCAGAGTTACAAAAGTTATCCGTAACCGAAAAGATCGGTTTCGGCGCAGGGGATATGGCGTTAAACGTTGTTATTTCCTCTATGATGTTAATCATCACTTTTTATTACACCGATATTTTCGGCTTAAGCCCTATGGACATGGGCATTTTATTTTTCACTGTTAAAGTCGTTGGTGCCGTGTCTGATTTAGTGATGGGCCAAATCACCGACCGCTTTACTTTTTTACAAGGTCGCTATCGCCCTTGGTTACTATGGTTGGCCGTTCCCTACGCGGTCAGCGTGTTTTTTGTTTTTACCACACCCAACTGGGAATACGACGCTAAATTAATTTGGGCTTATTCCACCTACATAATGATGACCTTGATCACCTCGGGTGTGGGTATTCCCTATATTTCATTGCCCAGCGCACTCACCAGTGACCCTAAAGAAAAATTATCGGCCAATGGCTACCGTTTATTCCTTGCCAAAATTGGCGCATTTATGGTGGCCGCTGTGGTTCCGGTGGTGTCGGGTATGTGGGAAGACAAAGCGCTGGGTTATCAAATTGCTATGGCGATTATGTCGTTTATCGGCGCCGTGATGTTTTTGTTTTGTTATTTCAAAACCACCGAACGTGTAACCCATGTTGTTGAGCCGCAACCTTTGTGGGCGCAGTTTGTGCAACTGTTAAAAAATGACCAATGGTTAATTTTAGTGGCGGTGTGTATCACCGGCACCATCGGTTATGTGATTCGCGGTTCGGTCGCTATTTATTATGCCAAATATTATTTGGGGGGCGATGATGCACTGGTATCAGCTTTTATTTCTACCGGTGTTGTTGCTGCTATTTTGGCGATGATTGCGTCCACCTGGATTACCAAGGTTTATTGCAAAATTAATTTGTTCCGTTACACCCAGTTATTGGTTGCGCTATTAAGCCTCGCCATTTATTTCATGGTTGGTCGCGATGACGTAGTGCTGGCGTTTGTATTGTATTTCCTGCTGTCCTTTGTAGTTGACTTACATGCCCCGGTATTCTGGTCGATTATTTCCGAAACGATTGATTATGGCCAGGTAAAAAATGGCAAGCGCGTGTCCGGTTTTGCTTACGGTGGAATTTCGGTAGGGCAGAAAGCGGGCATGGGTATCGCCGGGTTAATGGTAGGTTGGTTGCTTACCTATTTTGAATATGTTCCCAATCAAGCGCAGTCCGATTTTTCCATGATGGGCATAGCCTTGATGCTGTCGATTATTCCGGGCGTTTTTCACGGTTTAATGGGGTTGCTGATGTTTATGTATCGCATCAATGACCGCTATTACGCCGAATTAAAGCGCACCATGATTGTGAAAGGTTATATCGCACAGCATTAAAGCCGCTGTGCATAAAACAAAAAATGTTTGGAGAGAATCTGTGAGTGAATTATTAAAACCCCTAATCCCCCAGCGCGCCGACCCGTTTATTTATAAACACACCGACGGCTATTATTATTTCACTGCATCAGTGCCAGCTTACGACCGCATTGAATTGCGTCGCGCCAAGACTATTGCCGAATTAGCAACAGCACCAACTGTGGATGCCTGGCACAAGCCCGACACTGGCCCTTACAGCGAATTGCTTTGGGCACCGGAAATTCATTTCAATAAAGACCCTGAATCCGGTGAATCAGCCTGGTATGTGTATTTTGCCGCAGCGCCCAGCCGCGAAATTAAATTCGATTTGTTCCAGCACCGTATGTATTGCGTGCGCAACAAAAACGCCAACCCGCTTGAAGGCGAATGGGAATTTATGGGGCAAATCGACAGCGGTATAGATACCTTCTGTTTGGATGCCACCACCTTTACCCACAATGGCGTACTTTATTATTTGTGGGCACAAAAGGATGTAAACATTCGCGGCAATTCCAATTTGTATATCGCCCCAATGAAAACGCCCTGGCAATTGGCGGGTGAACCGGTGCTATTAAGCAAGCCGGAATTTGAATGGGAAATTCGCGGCTTCTGGGTAAATGAAGGCCCGTCGATTTTAAAACGCAACGGCAAAATTTTTATCAGCTACTCCGCCAGCGCCACCGACGAAAACTATGCAATGGGTTTGTTGTGGGCCGATGAGAATGCGGATTTATTGAATCCAGCCTCCTGGACCAAATCCAAAGAGCCAGTGCTCTGCTCGGATATCCCCAATAAAATTTTTGGCCCTGGCCACAACAGCTTCACCTACGGCGAAGACGGCGACACAGTGATGCTTGTTTACCATGCGCGCACCTACACCGAAATCGAAGGTGACCCACTCTGGAACCCGGATCGCCACACCTTTGTAAAACCGCTGAAGTGGGACGACAAAGGCATGCCGGTGTTTGGTAAGCCATCGATGATTGATTAAAACTTTTCTTAATCGGAATCTTGAAAGCCTCGAGGTTAACCGCCTCGGGGCTTTTTTATTGCTTGGGATTTCGCTAACGACTGTTTTTATAACTGTTTATTGGTGAGAGTAATTTTGTTGATGAGAGTCGCACTTTTACCTTTACGCCCCGCATTGACTGTGCGAATATTGAGTGATGGTAATATTGTATTACATATATGTTTGCAATTATTGCCACGTTAACGACATTCGCCCGGAGGTATCTCCTTCGCTGACCTTTCAGGTCGATTCCGGGAATACGATGAATAAGTAATAAAAATACGAGAGAGGTTTATCCCCATGAAGCTCAAAAGCCTTGCGCTAGCCATGAGTGGTCTGCTGATTTTAGCGGGTTGCGGTGGCGGCGGTGACAACGAAAAATCCTATGCCGGTGTCCCAGCATCTCCCGAGCCTGTCTATGCCAAGCCTTCTGTAGCCAGCGGTCTGCCGTTGACGGCCGAGGGTTCTGTTGCCTGGGCTGATATAGGAGTGCATGACCCATCTGTCGTGAAGGTGGGCAGTGATTACTACATTTTTGGTTCCCATTTGGCGGCTGCGAAATCCAGCGATTTGATCAACTGGGAATATGTTTCCGTGTTGTCGGCGAATGACCGCGTGGATGAAAGCCCGCTGTTCAACACCTATTCAACCGAAATTTCCGAAGGCATCGCCTGGAGCGATGGTTTCAAAGGCAACTGGGCTGCCAATGTGATTAAGGCGCCCAATGGCAAATATTGGTTCTACTACAACCACTGCGCGCAGGTAGAGGCCGACAATGGCGGTTGCTGGAACCGCTCTTACCTTGGCTTGGCAGAAGCTGACGCCATTACCGGCCCCTATGTGGATAAAGGTGTATTCCTGCGCAGCGGTTATCGCAATGCCGGCGAATTCACCAGCTTCCCTCTGGATAACGGTCAGACCACCTGGAACGGTGCAGTTGACCCTAACGTCATCGACCCGACTGCGTTTTATGACAAAGCCGGCGGTATGTGGATGGTTTACGGCTCCTACTCCGGCGGTATTTTTGTACTGGAAATGGACAGCGCCACCGGTAAACCCAAGGCTGGCCAGGGTTACGGTACCCATTTGGTGGGCGGTGATTTCCGCGCTATCGAAGGGGCTTTTGTGATGTATAGCCCGGTAGCCGATTACTACTACCTGTTCTATTCCGTGGCGGGTTTTGCAGCTAACGATGGTTACAACATTCGTATCGCACGTTCCAAATCGCCACAAGGCCCATACCTTGACCCGGCCGGCAACGACATAGCCGATGGCGCTGGTCTGGAAGTGGGCGGCAAGCTGTTGGGCGGTTTTGAGTTCACCCAAACCTTGGGCGAGGTTGCTCCCTCCTGGGGCTACCAATCGCCCGGTCACAACTCGGCGTATTACGATGAAGCGACCAAGCGTCACCTGTTAGTGACCCACACCCGTTTCCCATCCACTGCAACCAGCTACCCGGGCAACATAGAGGCGCATGCTGTGCGCACTCATGAGATGTTTGTGAACCAGGAAGGCTGGTTGGTCGTGTCGCCACAGCGCTATGTTCCGCTCAATGGCAATAATGTGGTGGATGTTGCCGAAGTACCGGGGCACTACAAGTTTGTGAACCAAGGCAAGGGCGTGAACAGAGCGGCGATTAAGTCCGGTTATATCACCCTGCATGAAAACCGCAGTGTCAGCGGCAGCGACAAAGGCTCATGGATGATCATGGGCGATGATTCCATCAAACTGGTATTGGATTCAGGCACCTATTTTGGTGTGCTCAAGTGGCAGTGGGATAACGGCACCAAAGAATTGGTTCCGGTGTTCTCCGCCATGGCGCGCGATGGTGCATCGGTGTTTGGCACCCGCACTGACCGTTTGGCAGCAACCTCAGCAGCGTTAACTGCAGTAGCCGCGGCGTTGGATATCAAAACCGAATTGACCCTGGCGGACGAAGGTTATTCCCTGCCAACCCTGGGTAAAAGCGGCACCAAAATTGACTGGGCGAGCAGCAATGAGTACTACATTGACTCAAAAGGTAATGTGTTTATTCCCACCCCTGATTTGGGCGACCAAACCGTAACCCTTACCGCAAACCTGTCACTGGGCGGCCAGACCACCAGCAAATCCTTCACTGTAAACGTGAAAGCTCGCCCTGCATTCAAAAACGCCGTAGCGCACTATCGCTTTGAAAATGCGCTGACAGACTCTATGGGGAATTACGCGGCGGCCAAAGCCACAGACAACAATTTGTTCAATGTGGATGCCACCTCGCCCAGTTTCACCAGCGGCTATGCAGGCAGCCAGGCTTACGATTTCAACGGCGCCAACGGTGTGCGTTTGCCGGATGACATTATTAAATCCAGCGAATACACAGTGTCTTTCTGGATGAAGGCCGAGAACCTGACGACCCACACGCCCGCCTTCTTTATGGCGACTGACTTTGATCACTGGGCAAGTTATATCCCCGGCAATGCCTGGTTTACGTCAACTTCATTGATTTGGAGTAACTACATGGGCAACTGGAACCAGGTGGTTAACTCCGCAACAGCTCCGCTGAACGCATGGCAACATGTTGCGATCACCTATGCTAGCGGCATGATGAATTTGTACATCGATGGCGCGTTTGTTGGTGCAATGCCGCGCGATGATATTTTCAAAGACGGTGGCTTGTTTGCGCTGGGTGTTAACTTCGGTTGGGATCTGCCGTTTGTTGGTCAAATCGATGACTTGATTGTGTACGACTATGCCTTGAGTACTCTGGATATCAACGGCGCGGCCATTAACAACCTCACGGATCCATCACAATTCGCTGGCTTCGTAAAAGATGCGCTGGAATTGGGTGATTTGTCGGCGGTGCGTGAAAACTTTGAACTGCTGCGTGTAGGCCCATTTGTTTCAGGAATTAGCTGGACTTCAAGCGATGAAAAATATCTGAAACCTACCAATGGTGTTGCCGTTGTTACACAACCTACTGCAGACGAAGGCGACAAAACGGTGACCTTGACCGCGCATATCAACTATCAAGGTTTTACCGATACCAAAGAATTCCAGGTCACTGTGAAATCACTGGCACCGGCTGAATATAGCTTCGAAAACAGCTTGGTATCACTGAACGATGTTGCACCTGCGGGCACAGTCACGGGTGATCGCATCGGCAATACTGGTGGTGCTATCAGCTATGTGGAAGGTGTAAAAGGTCAGGCGGTGAACCTGAACGGTACATCCGGTATTCGTTTGCCCGATAACCTCATCACCACCAGCAGCTACACCATTTCGCTCTGGTTAAAACCAACGGCCTTTACTGATTACACCACCGCTTTCTTCGGTGGCGCTAATGCCAACTACTGGTTGAGTCTGGTTCCGTCCATGGCGGGCACTGCAAAAACCCGTGTATGGGCAAATGGCCCGTCGTTCTATGACAACGCGGAGTTGAGCAATCGAATTCCTGCCGGTCAATGGACGCACATAGTGATTATGGTGGACGGTGAAAATAACAACACCATCAAGCTGTATGTAAACGGTGTGCTGCAAAGCGAAGCTACCGATTTCCGTCGGGTAATGACCGTCGCGGGTGATACCAACGAATTTGCGCTGGGCGTGAACTATTGGGATACCCCCTACAACGGTGCAATTGATGAGCTGAAAGTATTCACCGGCACCATCAGCACTGAACGCATTAACTCTCTGTATCAGGAAGGTTCATCTGCACAGTAATTAGCAGGGGCGGGGGGACAGCTTCCCCTCGTTGTTGAAGCTTTTTGATTGAGTTAATGCCTTCATCATTAACTCAAAATTTAAAAAA
>FWPV01015395.1_pt1 | contig 10997 bp, 8 predicted proteins | sample 2228371 | NCBI WGS metagenome assembly FWPV01 (sample SAMEA103939776, study PRJEB20133) | metagenome | reverse complement strand
TGAATGGGAGGACTACTGGTTAAGTTATCGTTCTAGTTATTTGGAATTGCCTAAAATTTGAATTGCACTCGAAAATTTCTTTCCTTGAATCACCATCAGTTTTTTAGATCGGATCAAAAACCACACTACATAAGGTAAACCAAGGACTGATACAAAGATTATACCAAGAAATTCTTATCACATCTTTGATTACATGTATGAGTGAAAATTCCTTCCTATTTGTTGTATTATAAAATCTAGACCATCGATAACCTGACTTCTCAAAAAGTAAAAACAATAATCCCATACTAACTATTACCAAAAAGAATATTATCTCTACCCTATCCTGTGTAGGCTTACTCAATACTAAATGTCTGAATCCAAAAAGTGTCTTAAGGTCTCGTATCCCTTTCTCTATCTGTATCCTCTTTTCATAGATAAGCTCTATTGTGTCATCCAAATCTGACACCAAAAATAATGGCTATTGCTATCAGAGTTAATGTCTTAATTTTAGGGTTGCTTACAACATCCTTGAAAATCTCCTCAACTGTTTTTATAATTTTTAAGGAGGTATATATTTCTCTGAATTTTCAACCCCTTCTCATACATTATCTTCTAATTCCTGTCTATATCTATATCCTAAAAAAACTGATGGTGGATCAGGGATAAGGGGAGATTTCTGATCCATTTGCAATATAAAACTTCCTGTTTGAAAATCGCTCTTTGATCCTGACATTCTTCTCGTCTCCCAAATCCCTTACGTATACTATATTTGATTCAAAAAGTGGGTGATTTTCTGCGAAAACGCTTCCGTAATACGATCTGACAAATATAACTGCATTTTCAATATTCATTCTACTGACAGCATTTTGCACCTTGCGGTTAACTCCCCAATAATTATTTGAATAAGTCTTTACTAATGCTGGCAAATTAGAGCTAAACCCAATACAAAAACAGAGTATAATGATAATTGCAAAAATACCTTTAACTCTCTGTAAATTCTGCGTTTGGAAATACTCTTTGAAAATACTGGGCAAGGCAATTATTCCACGTGAGGAGAGTATTATAAATGCATAAATAGATTCAAACATAAATCTTGGACCAAAACACCAATCCTGAAACCAATAGAAAAAATAAGCAAATGACAACGAAGACGCAGACCCTAGCAATAGTAAATCCCAAATTTTTATACTAGGGGACATAATCCCCAATAAAGCAAAAAACAATGCAGGCAAAGGTATCTCAAAAAGATATTTGTTAATGGCGTTTAGGTTGTTAAGTGTTTGTATAACCCCCCTTTTAGGCGTATGTGGCTCTCCCCAACCGCTATGTCCAAATCCGGGCTCGTGATTTTTTCCCCAGAGGACAACATATCCAAAAGTGAATGGGTCGCCGTTAGTATAGTAATTAAATGTTAGCAATAAACCAGCCATAATGACAAAAGCGATTAACATGGAAAGGCAAGCGATGGTAAAACGACTAGAATCACTATGTATTGAAATTCTAATCCTTCTTTCAGCCCAAAAAAGTTTTATAAGTTTCACTATTGCGTATATTGCATAAGGGAAGGCGATAGCACCTGCGGTCATCGGTCTAATATTCAGTGCATATCCAATGGCAAAGCCACAAAGCAAACCATCCCTTACTCTTTTTTGATTAACCATACGCACAAATCCAAGCACGAATAATGATATAAAGAAAAGTGTAGTTGTATGATTCATAAATTCGGATGACATAAATATCAAAAAAGGCGACAATGAACCTAAAATCGCACTGAGTCTGCCAACGCGGTCATTGAACATTTCTTTCCCTAAAAAGTAAAAGATGATGATACATAACGAACCAAAGAATGGGTTAATGATCCAAGGGGCATGGATGATGTGACCAATGCTCATAAGGAACGAATGACCTGGGGGATATTCAGAATACCACCAACCATTATTGATCATGTGAGTGAAATCAAAAAATTCCCTCGGCTCAGGTGAGGGAACCTTTAATCGCCCAAGAAGGAATATCTTGCCATGAAATACTTGATCTATACTATCCTGAATATGAGGTATATGCTCAAAAATAAAGAACGAACATATATTTGTTGTAATAAACACAAAGGCAAAAAGCGAAGACATCAATATCCATATCGGCATTGTTTCAAACCAATGTTTTATCTTGTTTCCAAATCCACTTAGCAAGCGAACAAAAAAACTGACAATTGGAAATGATCCTATAAGAAACAAAATCAATCCTGATGATCCAAGCATTAAATATAGAACTATCCCCCAACCATTAGGAGTTGGCTTTAATGTAAAGGCAAGATAACCGATTGAGACAATTGCGATGATCAAACGATATGGCTTTTTGATCAATGCCCTGATCCATTGCATAGAAATTGGATTGACGACCAGTGATCCAACCAACAAACCTAATAAGGATTTAAAATATGATGAAGCAGAGAAAGAGGCTGAAAATGAATGGAACTTGACATTGATCAGAGTTTTATTGCTCAACGAACTTTGGACATATTTCATACTCCAAGGGGCTTCGTGAAATGCGCTTAGTATAATAATTGCGATGCCTGTTAGGGCTATCATTGGACGCCATATAAACTGCAAAGGCTTAAATGGGATGGAAATAAGCAACAACAAAATGCCCGTCCAGAAATAGATTATAAAATCCCATTTTTGGGCTTGCCATCTTGTTATCTGCCTAACATCATCAAAGTTTATATGTCCCCATCCGCCAGTATTATTGTCAACGAGCTGGATTACCGCAGTTTTTCCTTTGAACTTTGACACGTCCCATGTCCAACGTGTCATGGTCTCCGAATTATTGCCCGTTGCAGTCATTACAACCTTACGATCAACGATGAGATTTACACAGGTAGAGCCATTTCCATCTGGTTCAACCCAAGGATGATTGCCAGCTCCGACAAGGAAGGTGATCAGATCCCCTTGAATAGTAAATGGGTCTGACGTAAGAGTTCCTATTGGTTGATCGCCTTGAATATCCCCTGGTTTTTGATCGGGCTTGCCTTGATACTTTTCATATCCCCCGATCCACCATTTCCCTTGATGTCTTGAAGATTCACGGTTGCGTGCCTTCGGATTGTCGCCCAGTGTTGGTTGATGGTCAAATGCGTCTCCTGTTTTCGTCCAACCTCTGAGGTCCCCTATCTCGAAATCGGGGTTTGTGATATCATTGTTCACAAATTCGGATGGGGCAAGCATCACAGATATCACATACCCTATCAATATTAAGCTAGCGATAAATATTATTATCCTGAATATGATTGTTACATCTATTTTATTGAATTTTAACTTCTGTCTTAGCATCAGCAGATTCGTAAACTGCACAGAGCATTTTGAGGACTGTAAGACAATTTTCAAACGATGATATTGGCGTCTTGTTATTTAATATGCAATCCGCAAAATGGAAGAATTGAGTTTGAGCATGGATATTATTAATATCAGGAACAGAGGTAGATACTCTCCCATCTTCGGATTCTCCACAAACAGCGAAGGGCCACATAGTTGCACCGCCTTTCGTCCCCATCACTCTAAGCCCGATCACTTCATTTGGGACAAATCCAGCCCAGCCATTGTCTATGAGAACGCTTGCCCCGTTCTCAAAGTGAATTATCGCAGTTGCAAGGTCTTCAACGCTAAATTCATCAGGAGAAGGAACGCGATTCCAACCGATCGCACCTTTGCCCAAAGGACCAAATTTAGCATAGGTTGCTCCACTGACTCTTGTTGGGCTTGGACATCCCATAAGCCACCAAAGGACATCAAGGAAATGGACGCCATTATCGATCATAGGTCCCCCGCCAGATAACGGTTTTCTTGTGAACCATCCTCCCATACCGGGTATTCCTCCTAGTTGCCTCAGATATGTCGTCCAGCCATAGTAAATTTCGCCTAGTTTTCCCTCATCTAGCAAACGCCGAATGTAAACAGCTTCATTGATATATCTGAATTTCATAGCAACCATAGCGACCAATCCCGATTTTTTTGCCGCGGATACCATTGCTTCGCCAGCAGAAACAGTGTTTGAAAGTGGTTTTTCGCAAAGGACATGCTTTCCATGTTCAAGTGCATAGATACTTATAGGCGCATGAAGGTAATTTGGAACACAAACACTTACAGCGTCAACTTCTTTATCTTCACAAAGTTCTTGATAGGAAGTATAACCTTTAACTCCGTAATGCTCTTTTGCCCAAGCTAATTTTTTTTCATCCGCATCACATACAGCAACTAGCCTTGTATTAGCAGTTTGCATCCAACTATCCGCATGCCATCTGCCAACTCCCAGACCTATAACAGCCATATTTACCTTGTCTGTCTTTTTATCCATTAATTTTTCCCCTTTCAAATTAAATTATATAAGTTAAACAATCGGTAGGATTAAACAGAAGGCTTAATCCAAATGGCATCATTCATATATGTTTTGACGTATTCATAGGACATATATCCACCTCTGCTGTTTCCACTGGAATTCCTAATAGCAAAGATTCCTCCACCAGGTTGTCCTGGATCGTCTTTATAGCCCTCAATGAGAACGCTATGACCGTCAAAAACTTCTGATGATGGGCACATTTGAAGCACATCATTTTCCCATTTTGCGTCTTTGGGCCAACGAAATCCTCCGCAAACCGGAAACTGATCTGCTATCGTCCTTTTAATTTCTATAAACTGCTCATCTGTTAAACCTGTGCTGACGTCCCATTCTTTGATCCAGTGCATCTCCAATCTGATTGACAACGCTTGCTTTGCTTCTTGTAAGACCTTTTCCGATGGTTGTAAATCAGGGTTAAATTCAGCGAGATATGGCATATTGGATTCTGCACAGATGCCATATTCTACATATCCGTTCCATAATTCTGAAAAGAATCCGCCATCAGTTTTTCTATTTGCAACTTTGTGTGAAGCCCAATTTAGAAATTCGACACTCAAAATCGTTCCTTTTCCTTGTTGCACTGCCAATGCATATTCTAGCGCTCCGACAACTGTAAAAACTGAGCACGTCCCTCTATTCCTTTGAAAGCGAACAGGCAGACCAAATTCTTCAAATTTACTGTGTAAGTTCACGAATGTTGGGAGATCCCTCAAGTTTTACCTCCTAATCTATAAAATATTGAAATAACTGAAACACTATTTAAGCAAAAAAGGTATGTCGTTGCGGATAGGATATTTTCTATCACACACAGAACACAATATCTGATCATCTTTCCACTGAACCTGTCCTTTACAAACTGGACAAACGATTATGTTTTGTATATCTTTCAGAGTTTTTCTGCCACGACTTTTAACGATCGTCTTTTTCGCAAGTTTACGAATATTTGATGGTAGCGCCTGTTTTATGAGTCCTGGAAACTTTGAATATGATCTTTTAGCTAAAAGACATTCTATCTCATTTATGTCGTTTAGATTTATCAGATCGTCATCGGATTCTATTATTTCGTAATCAATTTTTCCAAACCATTCAAATTGTATTAGGAAAAGTTCATGATGCTTTGTATGAAATCTTTCGTAATCTTTATCGTTTTTATACAAATAGTGGAATAATTGTCCAAATTGACTACCTCTTGTCTTCTTTTTGATTATTAGTTTACCAGAATCGGACAACTTAAAGGTCCATTTATGATAATCCCAGCCGTAAAGTTTTTCTCCGATCTCAGAAGGGACTTCTATATAGCCAGCCTTTCCAACACGCATTATCTCTGATAGAAACATAGAGACATCTTCCGCATGTTCAAGCACAGAACAGCATATAATATAATCAAAGGATTTATCTATGAATGGCAGGTATTGACCATCTGCGGCGAGAAAGGGTCTGTCTATAAGGATTTTTCCTCCTCGCTCAGTGTCATCTTCTGGAAGTTTATCACATAAGACATCCGAACGGGGTTTTGGATTGTGTCCGCTTCCAATCTCTAAAACAAAGTCACTGCTTTTGATATTCATATTCAAATTTTTAGAATACTAAACAAGATCAATTTACTTTGTCTTTCAACCTATGCTTGCTATTATCATAGCATATTATTGTCGGTAAGTCCATAGTTCGGGAAATTAGAAGGCAATAATATAAAAAGAGCAGGTCTTACACCTGGCCCTTCGTATCTGTGCACTTCGGACAACCAAAGAAGTTACACACAAAACGCATTGAAATTTTTTCAAGCATCAATCCGAGAATTAACTGATCTTCACTGTTACAATGCTAAACGCTGGTATATCAACTTTTAAAATGTTGTTGTCCAATCTTGCAGTATTGCCAGAAATTGGTCTTTCAAGTATATCCGTCTGCATCGCTACCATATTCGGTTTTATAAGCGATGGATCAAGACGGACGATAGCGGTTGTATCTTTGCCGTCATTTTCATAAAGCCTGATCACGATCTCGTCAGTATCTTCCGCTTTTTTAATCCCCGAAAGCATAACGTTCTTTGGCTCAACAGAGATAAAGGATTTTTCATTTGGAAGATCGCCCTTATGCACATCTGTTGCGACGATTTCTATGTTGTGATTAAACTCATATCCGGACATGGCACAATCTGACTGCGTCCAATTAGAATCGTGTGGGATAATAGCGAACTTTATCTCGTGCTGATTTATCTCGGGAAGTGGATCAGGGTCATAACTGCTTCGCAACAACGTCAATCTGATCTCGCTCTCGCTAACATTATGTCCATATTTACTCTCATTTACAAGCGTCAATCCTGCTGATCCATTGCCATCAGTGCGAATTCCTGTTAGGTCAACCCATTTTATTGCAGGAACTTCATCTCCATTTGTCGGTCTTTCAATAGATCCGCAAGGAATATCAAATTTCGCTTTATCGGATTTAACAGCTACTGGGAAAGCAACTTTCAGCATTGGAACGCCAATATCAGGTGCTCCTCTTTCAAGCCACATTGTGTTAAGGACAAAGTCAATTCTTGGGACACCAGCTTTAAGTGAAATATCAAGCGTGAATCTTGAATCATTGAATTTATGATGAATTCTTATAGTCCCAAGATATGGTCCCCTGTGGATCGTATCAACTTTAATCGCTTCTGCAATGTCCATTTGTTTTGCGATTTTGCCGATCTCCCATGCGGTCATTCCGTGTGGCTCTTCAAGTAACCATTGAAGGACGCCCATCCTCTTCCCAGATGGCACAAATTCATATCCAGATCGTTTATCCACAAGTGACGATATTGCGCCAACCTTTTCATCTACTTCAAGTCTGAAAAATTCGTTTTCAATTACATTTGATCCACTAGCACTAACTACTGGCTCTTCTGTATTTGGAGAATCCTTTTGAATAATGGTATATACACGATAACCAATAGGGGGCAACTCTTTTACTGGAAAAGCTATTGTCGTGAAGCTATGTCCCCAATATCCTCCACGACCTATAACTTGGGCAGGCATTTCAACTCCATCAGTAGAAACAACCTTTAAGCGATCATCTTGTATAGATTTGTCCCAAACAGTGACAATAGCTAGCTCATCTCTTTTCCAAGGGTTCGGATTGTAAATAAGAAATGGCTCTGCAGAGATCGCTCCACCGCTAAGTGCAGAAACTTTCGCCATATTGCTTTCGTAACCAGCGCCAGCGCCAATCCCAGGTCCGATCTTCGCTCCGATTGCGTTACAAGTTGAGACGTTTTCAACGCCTGTGGTATCAACTCTTCTTGCAAGTGTCCTCAAAGTTCTGGTTTTTATCATGCCCGTCCTTGCTAACGTCTCTTGGAAAAGCCCCTGAGCATATTCATAAGTTGCATGGACACCTGATCCGGGCAATATATCATGGAATTGGTTAAACATAGTATTTCGCCAACCTATCCACAAATCCTTAGAAGGATAAGGCATACCGAGTAAACGAGAGCCGATAACTGCTAATGTTTCAGCTTCAATAAGCCGATTTTCTCCATATCTATTAGCACGTTTAACATTGCTTTGCGATGTATAGCATCCTTGAAATACAAAGTTTAACTCGTCATCAACAACAGGTAGATCGTCAGGGATTTTATGCTCAATAGCAGAAAAAAACTCCTCAGTAGTGCTAAGTTTGATCGTCGGGTAGATTTTCCAAGAGTTCATATCTAGTGCAGTCATAAGGTCTCGTCTCGTAGGACCTCCGCCATGATCGCCGACGCCATAGACAAACAGATATTCTTTAAGACCGGTAGCCTTTTCGAAATCAAATATCAACCTTGTTAAATCAGGTGTTATCTCTCCATTATACCAAAGAATAGCGTCATCAAACGCAAGGACTCTTGATTTATCAGGCGACTGCCACCAGAATAACCTATGTCCTTTTCCTCCACGACAAAAATAATAGTATTTCACGCCAGCCTTTGCTAATATTCCAGGCAAAGTATGTGGATGACCAAACAGATCAGGTTCCCAATCAATCTTGACCTTATCTAATTCAAAACCAAATTCCTCTCTCATAAAACGTTTTGTGTAGAGCAGATGTCTGCAAAGTATTTCGCCTGATGCGATGTTTTCCTCGCATTCAACCCAAGTATTTGCAGTAACTTCCCATCTGCCTTCTTTGATCCTTCGTTTTATCATTTCATAGATTTCTGGTAGATATTCCTTCGCTGCGAGATAGGTAGACGCTTGACTTTGGGAAAATTTAAAGTCTGGAAACTCATCCATAAGCCTGTCAACCGTTGAGAAAGTGTCGTTAGTAACGCTAACGGTTTCGGGCCAATTCCACATCCAGTTCATATCAATATGCGCATGACCAATGCAATAAATCGTATATTCTTTTAATGCTTGTCCTATCGGAGCCAATAGGTTTTCTGCGTTTTCTATTGCCAACTTCATATCTGGTCTTGCTTTTTTACTCTCTTCTTGCACATGTTCCAAGGCTTTATCAACGAGGGGACCCCAAGCTGATCTATTTTCTGGTTTTGCGTCAATATATCTTTGTGCAATTTTTATTTCATTTGAAAATCTTTCAAAATCTTTATTTTCTCCGATAACTGCCTTTATTGACTCTAACGTTTTTTCAATAACCGTTAAATCGCTCATTTTATCCTCCTATTCAGGATGCAAGGTTTTTATGACTTTATTTAATATAGCAGTATCTACCTCATTTTTACTTATAAGTTCCGATCTCCAAACCACGGTCTACAAAGTATTTATAAGTTTTATAGTCAACGGTATTTGGGATACTATGATCGCTATGAAGTATATAACCGCTACCCTCCATAGCTATTGGGAGTTTTTCTTGCAATTCTTGTTCTACTTTGTTGATGTCGTTTGTTTCTAATATACGAACATCCATACCGCCGCAGAATGCTATTTTATCTCCGTAATCCTTTTTGAGTTTCACCAGGTCCATTCCAGCCTTAACTTCCATAGCTTGCAGACAATCCATTCCAGCCTCGATCAACCCTGGGACAAGCGGTTCAACATACCCGCAAGAATGGACAACTACTGGTAGATCATAACTATGAGCAAAGTCAAAAGTTTTTTTATGTGCAGGCCATACTATTTCTTTATACATTTTTGGCGACATAAACGGTTTGCCCTTAAATCCCATATCCTCATAGAAAAACACCCCATCAGGTTTTCCCCCTTCAGAGATAAGTATTTCATAGCATTTTATTATCAGGTCGGCATATACATTGCACATATCCCTCACCCAATCAGGATCAAGTGCCATTCCGATCAACATATATTCATGTCCACAGACAGGATGTATACATTCAAAGACGTTTACACCGTTTATGAAGAAAAAAAGGTTCCTCTCGTGCGACCATTTAAGCGCATTTGCATATCCTTCGACATTGACACGCTTTCTGACAGTGCTATCATCAGTCAATTTCGGCCGTATTTGTTCTTCCCAGCCTTTTCGGTCTTGAACTTCAAAGAAGACATGTTCAGGAGTCCCCGCCTTATGTTTCCACCATTTTAGATGTGCGCCGTTTGCGTTGCGGACTAATCGCCACTCATCTGTTTCTTCGATGACTTTTTCCACATAGTCAAGCTCCGCTGCCATATTGGGCCACCCGCCTTGACGATAATCATATCCGAAATGGTCATCAGGGGATTCATTCGGTCCGAGACTGCCTTCGTTACGCCAACGTTGGATTGTCTCGCCCCAAAAACTCTCGTTTAAACCAACACGGTCTACTGGTTTTCTTCTCAATATATTGCTTATTCTCTCAATGCTTGTCATTTTTTCCATAAAAGCTCTCCCAATTATAAAGAGTGATTTAAGGTTCGCCATACCATCCAATAATCAAAGCCATTATTGGGAATTCTGAGGTGTAAAGCTCATTAAAATTTGCTCTATCTGGCGACCAAGTGTTTTGCGTGTTTTTTTGGTAAATGAACTTGTTAATTTATATGCGGTTTTATTCACCAAGACAAATATCTGTTCTTGATATAGACGCATATTCTCTGTAGGATACCAGCGGAAAACGATCTTATAGGCAGGAAAACCGTTTGAAAGGCTTATTTTATCTCGTTTAAGAAGAATAAAGCTCTTTAAATTATTCTCCAAAGATTCAATTTGAATATCTGCATATTGCTCAACAGTATTGCAGGTAATACCATATTCCACACTGATTATTATGTTATGCTGTATTCCATCGTCAATAGGTCCATAAAGCGTATGTATGGTTTTATCGTTCCAGCCTTCAGGCTGTCTAATAGAGAAGTTGTTACCATAATACAAGCGATTGGGGTCTATTGGATGATCTTCTTTGTCCTGAACATTTTCTTTTCTTTTGAATAGCATAGTCAATCTCCTTCAACTATATTATGCCACTTTTATATCTCGTTGTCAATAATTACAGAACTGTAGTAGGGCTATTTAATTTTTGAAAAATAGGACGAAAATGAGTTAAAATCACTCTAAAAAAACAAAGCAAAAAAGAAAGGAGTGATAAAAAATGACTCAAATTCGTCCACTCATAGAAATTCTAGCAAAAATACCTGACTTCCGAAAGAAAAAAGGTAGACGTCATCCTTTATCTGCTATCCTAGCTCTTGCTTGCATAGCTATAATGTGTGGTG
>FWPV01015394.1_pt1 | contig 10998 bp, 12 predicted proteins | sample 2228371 | NCBI WGS metagenome assembly FWPV01 (sample SAMEA103939776, study PRJEB20133) | metagenome | reverse complement strand
AGTGGAACGGTGGTCGGGAGCACTGGCGGAGGCTCGCTTGGATTGCTTGAATCGCTTGAATCGCTTGGAGCGCTTGAAGCGATTGGAGCAGGAGGCTCAGTGAAGAGCATGAGCCGGTCAAACCGCTGGAACCTGTCAGGGCAGAGCCAGTACCAGAGCGATTCGACCGGGAGGATGCGGAAGGAATGCTCAGGCTCGAAGCGGTAGCGGACGCCCCTGTGCCTGAAGATGAAGGACCGGCCCTCCCTGAGGAGCTTGGAACGGTCGGTGGGGAACCTCACTTCGTCCACGAGGCCGTCGTTCCTCAGTATGAACACGACATAGCGCCTGACCTTAGACCGCCTTCTCATAGACGTACGCCCCGTATAGAGCGAAGAAAACCGCGGCCGCTACGGCGATGTACTTGATGGCGAGGATGAGGTACCTGGTCCACATCAGGGACACGCGCACGGACTGCCGGTTGTCCCTGAGCCTGTTGGTCTCCTTCATGACGAACCTGACGCGCGAGGGGTCTCCGCCGACCGGTGTGGAGCGGCCCTGGAACACGAACACGGTTGCCTCCCCGTCCTCGGCGCTCGGCCTCCATATGCAGTCGTTGGAGAGGATGTGGTAGCCGTCCAGGAACTCGACCATGCGGAACCTGGGCGGGACATGCTCCAACAGCGCCCTGCCTGCGGCCGTAAGGTAGTAGACCCTCATCCCTCACCAAGCCTCTCCCACTGGGTCAAATCGACATAGTAGCGTCTGACCACCGATGGAGTGGCACCCATCATGGTCGCCACCAGGTCTATCGCATCGGCCCGGTTCCTGTACCGCCTCAGCATCTCAAGGCCGAAGGTGTGCCTGAGGGTCATCGGTGTGATGTCCCGGCCGAGGCCGGCCCGTTCGCCCACGCGCCTGACCAGCTTGTGATAGCCGTTGTGCGTCAGGCGCTTGCCCTTCTTGAGCCACCGTTCGAGCCTGGGCGCCACGTCGGGCGGGACGGCGACCTTCCTCGGCCGGCCCGTCTTGGACCTCCGCCAGAGGAGCCATGTGCCGTCGAAGCGGAAGTGCTCGTTCCTGTTCACGATGTCCTCGATGTGCATGCCGCACCTCATCATCAGCCATACCGGGATGAACTCGGTCTCACTGCACGCCCTGAGCAGGGCCTCCTGCTTCTCCGGCTCGAAGATTGCGACCTTCTGCACGCTCACCATCCTCCACTCTCGAATCCGTTGCAGACGATAGCCAGCATACCACCGGTAGGAGGTATTACACCGGTCCCTTATATACTTTCTATCGATTTCATCAGTTCCCGGTGTAGCGCCCGGACGGCCTCCCGCTTGCGGATGCGCTCGCACATCCCGCAGATGCCCTTGATGCGAGATTCGTGCTGTATGAGGTGCCGGCCGCATTCCCTGCAAGAAGGGGGAACGCGGCTGAGCCTGTTAGGCTTAGGCCCTCTCTGATTCATTTTCATACCGCCCGCCGACAGCAGGGATGTAGCCCTTCCGCAGACAATGCTCGTAGACGACCGAGCCGACGGAGCGCACTATCTCCTCGACCGGGACGCCCCGGGCATACATGTCCTGCGCCCTCCGAATTTCGACCTCGAACTCGGGTGCACAACTTGAGTTGCTTACATCTCCGAAATTCGACACGAGCATCGATTTTGGGAGGTCAGGGGAGATTGGGGGAGATGACATTTCTGCGTCATCTCCCCGCTGTTCTTGAGATACTGGATGGAGAGAGGGGGGAGGTGGGGGAGGTGGTGAGGGGGGAGGCGCGCGCCTCTCTTCCTCCTCCTCGGACCCCCCCGCGCCCGCCCGCCTACCCCCCGTTTTTGCCTCCCCATCTCCCCACTTATCGATAGCCAGGGGGAGGGGGTTTTCGAGGAGAGTGGACATTTTTGTGCACTCACGGGAGTCCTTCCATCTCCACGCGTTGCTGTCGAAGAGCTTATCGACGAAAGACCTCGGGAGCTTCCAAATAAGGCAGTGATGTCTCACATCGACCCATGAATCGGAGATGCCTAGCTCCCGCCGGAGGATGCGGAACTTGGTCGTAGACATGGCCTTCTCTCCGAGCGCCCTCCTAGATTCGTTTATTCGGTCTCTGACGAGCTTTTGAGGCACAATCACGGGGTCGGTGCCCTGGGACGCCCCTATGCTCACCAGCGTTGAAAGAATCGCGTTCTCGACCTCGACCCTCTCATCGATGTCGTCCTCCATCAGGCGGTACTTCCTCGCGGCCGCCATGCTATTTACCAGCGGGTCGAGACCGGCCAGGTAGACGGTCGTGGAGACATAGACAGCCAGTTCGGTCTCCCGGTCCACCTGCGGAACACCGTCGAGGAACCGTGCGACCCTCTCGTACATGTGCCGGGAACGGATGATGTCTCTCAGGTTGCATCCCTTCAGGTGTGCCGCTACGCTGTCCGCCCAATCCTTGAGGTCGGCCACGAGGGCGTCCTCCTCCGGGGTCCGGCACATCATGCTGGTCACCTTGTCGTATGCGGCCTCCCCGCCGACGGGGTCCTTCATGGTCGGTATGACGTAGGCCCGGTCCAGGAGCGCGTCATCGACGTTGCCACGATAGACGACCGCCTTCGGCCCGAAGATTGGGAACTCTTCCAGGCAGTTCTTGTTCGCGTTCCAGCGTGTGTACGGTGGCGCGTCCGCATGATATCCACTCCTTATCAGAGCGTTCATCACACCCAACCACTCTTCCCCTCGGTCCGCATCATACTCGTCGATGCACACCGTCCGGCCGTACTTCATGCCTCTGGCGAAGGCCGCCACGCTGATGTTCTCGACCATGATGCCGTTGGTCAGATTCCTTATGAGTCTCAGGAGCTTGGACTTGCCAGTTCCCTTCGCTCCTGGGATGGCGAGATAGAACACCCCTGGCAGGATTTCCGCGATATACGCCTGCATGATGAAGAGGCTCACCATCGTGGCCTCCCACTCGTGCATGAAAACCACACGACTCGTGAGATAGTCCAGAATCTTCCGGAACACCGCCGGACCCTTCTGCTGGCACAGCGGTGTCTCATAGAAGGCGACTATCTCGCCCAGCTTCTCCTGGGAGATTCCCAGAGAGGCGGCTACGTTCTCAACTGTCTGGCCCGAATCAATCTCTGCGCGGATTTTAGCATATGTGGCAAAATCCGCTGGAAGTTCCTCGACCATCTTATTCCTTCCTCTCCTCGGGCGCCACGAGGAGCGAAGAGAGGGTATGGACTCTCGATTATAAAATCTTGGTGGTAAGTAGGGGCGACCGCCCAATGATTGGGCTAGTTGGAAGAGATAAGATGGTCGAAGACCGAAGTGGGACCGGCCGCCGCCTACCTCCGGATAGGGTATAGCGCGTACCGATTATTTAACACTATCGGAGAGACCCTTGGACCTGGCTATCGAAAATGGAGAGATGACGTGGGAGCTTTTCGCAGGTGCGATGCTTTCCGGAGGAAAGTTCATCTCCACCGGTCGCATATGAGATTCAAGTGGTCATTTGACCACCGGACGGCGGTTTAAGTGGTCATTTGACCACCGGACGGCGACCTTAAGTGGTCAATTGACCAGCAGACGGCCCAACCCTACATATGTAGCGAAAAACCGACGAAATGGCGACCCAACCCTACATATGTAGCGAAAAACCCGCGAACGGTTGGCCAAAAGACAATTTTCCAGGGCATTCTTTAAACATTTGACAACGGAAGGGGAATCGAAGAGACAGTCCGACCAAGATTGAAAGGAAACCTTCATGTTCCTAATCCGGCGATGCACAACTTCGAGGAGGTATCTCGACATGGCACTGAACACGAAGTCGTTGATGAGCCTGGTCGTGACAATCGCCGTCGGTCTCATCATGTTCGGTGTAATCACGAGCTTCATCAGTGAGTACACCGAGAAGGACCCGGTGACTGGCGCACCCGTCAAGGAAGGCATGACGAACTCGACCGTCGCACTGCTCGGCCTAGTGCCCTTCCTGGTCATAGTGGGCATCACGCTGGCGGCTGTGTACATAGTCCTTCCGGGCAGGGGAGACTGATGGTGAAGCACGCTTCACACATCATCCCTTTTTTTCTCTTTTTCCTGATGTTCGTATCGGCGGTTCCAGCGACAGCCGGCATGGAGGAGTCGCAGATTCCGATATACGGACTCCCTCTGCCCGAGGCAACAGTAGGTCAGCCATATCTCCATACGCTCGCGATAGCCTACGGCTGGTGGGGCCTGACCGTTGAGACCGATGCGAAGTGGCTTCAGTGCGAGGGCTATGAGGGCCCGCACGAGTATGTCCTCACCGGAACACCCGATTCACCAGGCGAATTCTGGGTCGATTTCACCGTCTTCAACGATGAGACTGGTGAGAAGTATATCGCAGGTGCGAAACTCGTCGTAATCGAGGGTTCCTCAGAGCCCCCGGCCGAAATACCATCCGAGATAGGTCCCTCGGATTCGGGCGAACACTATCAGATATTGGGCTCAGGCAGCGGCATCGATGATTATTTCCTCAGGCCTGATGCGGACATCAGCACGCAATGGGTCACGACCGGCAGCAACATCCTCTGGACAAAGGTCTATCCAGAAGCAGATACGCTTGTGCAGAAGAATCAGCCGACGCAGAACTACGGCGGCAACCTGGAGCTCTATGTGACCGGGACTGGCTATCCTGATTACGAGCGCTTCATCTTCTACCGCTTCAATCTTCAGAGCATACCTGCGGAAGCGAACATACTTGAGGTACACCTGAATCTGTACAAGTCCTATGATTCGGGCTACAATGGATATGTGCGCGTCATGCGTGGCAACGAGAGTGACTGGAACGAGTATACGCTCACCTGGAACACCCGTGGGCCCTATATGTGGAACACGAGCTACAATGCGACCGGCTACATACCTGGAAGGATTTTCGAGTTCGTCAATTCCGCGGGCTATCCAGCATGGTACAACTATACCGCGTCGGCCCTGAGAGAAGCCGTAGATGAAATGAGGGAGAACTGCGGGAAAGCCTATCTCATATTTGCGGCCAATGCGACGGGCGCATCCGTGGGCTATCAGTCAAGGGAAGCAACCAACAAGCCATATCTAGCCTTTCGCCTCGGCTTCCCATCGTACACGCACTTTACCGAGGTCGATGAGGAGACTTCTGATGGTGATGCGACCTATATCGAATCGGGCACGAATCCCGTGACCGACCTGTTCCGCATGAGCAACATCGAGGAGTCCGGGACGCCGAAATCCATCGAGTGGGTCAAGATGTACATCGTCGCCCGCAAAATCACCAGTGCGACCGCCACTTTGAACTGGGGCATACGCATAGGCAGTACAGACTATCAGGCCGCTTCGACGGTCCTCACGACGAGCTATGCTGTCTACAGTTATACTTGGACCTCGGACCCATCTACGACTGGACCATGGTCGCTCTCGACAATCAACGACCTCGCCACATATGCGACTGCGACGAACTCGAACTACATCCGGGTGACTCAAATCTACCTCGTAGTCCAAATCAACTGGGGATGGCCACCGACTTTCACGAGCACGCCAGTTAGCTATGCTTGGGTTGGCATGGAATATTTCTACGATGTGGAGTGCAATGAGACCGTCGAGTTCACGGCCATCAGCATACCTGAATGGAGCACCTTCTACGAAGAATTGGGCGTTCTCATAGGCATTCCGACTGAGGCAAGCCAGCCCTACTACTCTGTCTCCATCCGCGCATATAGTGTGAACGGAGAGCAGTATGCCTGGCAGAACTGGACACTCCGTGTCTACGGCATCGTCATACCCGGCGAGGGCTTCATCAGCACTCCACCGGATGATATCGCCTATGTCGGAGATGTTTGGAGCTATCAGGTCATCGTCAATGCGACTGTCGGATGGGGGAACTTGACCCTCGTATATGCCGACTGGGCAGTCCTCGATTCACAAGATATTCTCACCGGCATACCCAATGAGCCAGGAGTATACTTCATATCGCTGAAGGTCACCAGAGAGCTTCAGTCCGATTATCAGAACTTCACCGTCATGGTCCGGGAGAAATATCCGACCGCGACCGTCCTCACGATGTCATTAATCCTCGGGTTCGGCCTGACCGGCATAGGCTTCGTCGAGAGGCGCATCCTCTTCTTCGCCGGCATCTGCTGGCTCTACATCGCTCTCGCGGTCCTCGCGCTCTACGGAGTCCCCTGGATGGTCATAGGCCTCGGACTCGGACTCGCCCTCGTGGTCGCGGGGGCCTTCAGCATACAAGGAGGTTGAGAGATGTCGGTGTTCGATGAAATCGGACAGGCGTTCGGCGAATCGCTCGGCGTCAGCGCGACCCTCGGCGGCTACATCCTCGGAGCGCTCATCCTGCTCGGCATAGCGATGGTCCTCGCCGTCCTCAGGATGAACCTCCTGGGTGTCCTCGCGGTCGAGATGACTACGCTCGTCATGCTCGTGGCTGTCGGGTGGATGCCCATGTGGTCGCTCATAGCCGTGCTGTTGCTGGTGGTCGCCATGTTCTCCACGAAGATAGCCGACTGGCTCACAGGAGGGTGAAGATGGGTTCCGGGACCAGAGACACTTTCGCCTACATCATCATACTGCTCCTGGGCTTCATACTGACCGCATCATTCCTCATAGGATGGGCGGAGGCCGATGTCAGGCACGCGCAGAGGCCCGAGCCGAGCGCACCACTCTCAGTCGGCGGTGTCACGCTCACGGCCCTCACGCCCGAGAGCCGGTCCTACACTTGGGCGAACGCCACGGACGGCCTTCCGGACCACGATTGGTGGTATGAGAACCCGGCGCGCACGAACTTCCACGACTCGAACTCTTGGACCGTCAAGGTCGTGGTCGTGAGGAACAACAATCAGTACGGCGCGACGCCCCAGCCCTGGTGCCCGGGCGAGTGGACCAAGTACCGCGACTACATCGGTGTCTACAAGTACGATGGAGGCAAGGGGAGGTTCGCCATCCCGCTGGCCGACTTCACGGATGAGTGGAATGAGACGTTTAAGCCAGGGATTGTGATGCAGATTGTGCTTTCTGGAAGGGACTATTATGTGATGCTCTCGGCTACGGGCAACTACTCGCGCTCGGTGTGGCAGAACTGCACGTTCTCGCTCTCCGTCTACGAGCCGTTGGTCAAATCGTATGAGGAAGCAACGGACTTCTTCTCAATCATCGGACACATGTTCCAGGTCATCGGGCGTCTCTTCACGTTCAGCGCCGTACCGGAGGTGCCGTTCCTGAGCGCCATCATATCCTTCTTTGTCATAGGGGCGACCGTCTACGTCGCGTACACGGTCGTCCAGCGTATGTGGTCGGGAGGTGGTTGAGGTGAAGCGCCACGAGCTAATCCTCCTCATCCTCACAGTCACCTCGGTCGTGTGCCTCATCGCAGGTGCGATTCTCCTCGCGCACCCCGTGGGCGAGAAGCTATATCCGGTAAAATTCTCAGCAATTGGGAGCAGAGAGGTCACAATCGATGGGATACGATGGAAGGCCGCTTCGTTGGACCTAATCCACGTCTCTGGAAAGAATGTCTGGCTATATGAGAGGTTCCTCTTCCTCCGTCTGGACTGTTCCGCCATCCCAACCGGTGCCACATTGAACCAAATCTCCATCCACGTCTGGGAGGACTATGGAACTGGTTGGCAACAGCCGCAGTGCCTCAACAAGTCCGGCGCCTTCAAGGGGACCGGCTCGTATGATGGCGTCTGGGGCAAGAGCGTCCTCGCCTCGCTGACACCGGCCGGGTCGAAAGTCGCTGACTTCGAGCAATACGGAATATACCAATGGAAATACTTCAACACGAGCGCGTCAGCCTGGCAGTCCCAGTTCAACACCAACAAGACCATCTACCTCGCGTTCAGCGGATGGAGCCTGACATCAAATGATGTCAGCCGGGCCTACAACGGCTCGACCATGAGCATCACCATCTCATATACCTACATCCCAGCACCACTCCTCCTATTCGGCTTCGTCACGGCCGATGGTGCTCAGAGTGGCCCAGTCGAGGGGGCTGTCGTGAACGTCACCAATGAACGGACCGAGGACATGCTCTCCGATGAGACCGATGAGGATGGCTTCTACCAGGTCCAGTTGGCCGATTTCGAAGAAGGGTATGAGACAGGCGATTGGCTAAACATCACTGTGACCTACAGCACGGTCTCGAACTGGACCAGATATCAGATAACGGGCGGAGAGCCAGGCTACATCTCGATTGACCTGGTTCTCTGGTTCGAAGAGAGTCAGCCTCCGCCTCCGCCTCCGCCTTACAAGTTCCCAGGACAGGGCATGGCGAGCTTCATACTCGCGCACCTGGTCGGCGTCATCGGGTTCGGGGCGCTGATGGGTTGCATCCTCATCTGGCCGCTGGCGATAGTGTGGGCGAGACAGCACGGGCCGGGCATCTATGTGAAGGCGCTGTTCTACTGGCTCATATGCCTGGGCCTCTTCTGGGCATGCACCCGGTGGGGTTGAGATGTCGTACACCGATTCCAAGCTCTACAAGCGCGTATACGCGAGGGCCAGGAGGAAGGGCATGAGCAGGAAGCGCGCCAAGAACTGCGCCAAGTGCGCGGTCTACCGTTCGAGGAGGAGGAAGCTGTGGCTACTTTTCTAGAGGAGCTTAGGCTGAGGATACTCACGACCGCAGACGCCGTGTCAATCGCGTTGCAGGGGCGCCCCATATCGCGCAGGGAACTGGTCGGTTCGTTCGTGGTCGCGTTCCTCACGCTCGGAGCGTTCATCTGGCTGTTGATATGGCTGGCCGGGAGGTGATTGAGGATGCCGTGCAAGATTCACAGAGGGCCACGCGGCGGTCGCTACTACATGAAGCGGACGCGCGGGCGGAGGGGCGGCACGCACCGCGTCTACATCAAGCGGTAATGCAGGTCGGAGCGCAGGGTTCCCTCCCGGAGAGAAGAGACACGACCAAGGGATTTGGAAAGGGTTTAATATTTCGATAGCCATACCCCTCATGCTCGCTTCGGCAGGGTAGCCTGCACGGAGAGAGAGACACGACCACCGGGCGGCGGAACACCGAACTCCTTCGAGACTCTGGGCATCAATCATCACATCTCGCCGCCCGGCACCGTGCGAAAAGACGACGGCCGCCTTGAAAGCATGTCCCTGCTAACTGGCATTCTGACAAAACGGCAATGGTGGTAACCCGCGGCGGCCGTCGTCACCCTAAGTCTTGCGGAAGCGCTTGTCCTGCATCCACTTGATGTTCTTGATGAAGTCCGGCTTCTTCGACTTCCCTGGATGCACGGTCGGGGAGCGCGCAATCTTGGTCAGGGCCGACGGCGTTATGCCGAGCATGGCCGCGATGTCCTCCTGGCTCAGCTTCTGCTCCGATGTCGCAATCTTGATGGCGATGTTCCTCTGGCGGATGGCGTCCTGGACCTTGGACGGGATGATGATGTCCTTCGACTCCTGCACGTAGCGGTCGATGAACTCGTCCTTGAGCCTCTCGTACTCGCTCCACCACTCGTCCTTCATCTCGGGGAAGCAGAACCCGCAGATGGGCTTCCAGTAGAGTTCCAACTGCCAGATGTTCTCAACGCCCTCCCGCAGTTCGGCGAACCCGCGCTCCCCTTCGAGGTCGGGCTTGGTGCAAATCCAGATGTGCATCTGCTCGCGGATGTCCTTGGAGAGGAGGTTCTTGTGCGGGAGGCACATTATCATGGTCAGGTTCTTCTTCCCGATTATCTGGTAGACCTTCGCCATCTGCTTGACCATCTTGGTCTGCCAGTCCTTCGAGTAGAGCGCAGTGCCCGACTCGTCCAGGACCGCGACAGGGAACTTGTCGGCGGTCGGGTCGGCCGATGGGAGCCTTGACAGGACCTCGGTGAAATCGTCAAGCTCGAAGGCCACCAGGTCGGGCGTGAAGAACGGGTTAAGCTCCCGCGCTATCAGACATGCGAGGGTGCTCTTCCCGGTCCTCACCGGGCCGGTGATGAGTATGCGGGCATCGAACTTCTTGCGGACCCTGCGCCTGCACATCTCGGCGATGTAGGGCACTATGCGCTCGTCATAAATCGGGACCGACTGCCTGCCCTTCTTGGAGCCTCCGATGATGTACTCGTCGCTCACCACTCCGACCGTGAACGAACGGTTGCCCAGTTCCAGGACGACATCGTTCACCTTAGTCATGCTTCACCTCGGGCCGGCGGGCCTTGTGGTACTCGGTCACGGCCCTGAGTCCGGTCTCGACCAGAGGCTCCTGGTCGATGGACATGAACATCTCCTTGACCTGCTCGCTCCTGGGCTTGATGCTCTTCACGCTGGTCAGGGACATCATCAGTTCCATGTCCTGGCGGACCTCCTCGGCGAAGAACTCAAGCCCTGGCTCGCGGCCCAGCGAGAGCCATGCGTCATAGTAGGCCAACTGCTCCTTGCAGGTCAGATTCGTCTTCTGTTCAGGCTCGCGCTCGCCCTCGGTGATGAACTCGGTCAGGCGCTCCCTTGGGTCAATCTTAGGCATGGCGGTCCTCCTCACTGCTGTCGAATATGCCCCTCATCATGAGGAGCAGTCCCAGGAACATGAACATGAGCCTGAACATGGACATGTACTCGTTGTAGTAGTGGTAGTGTGGGAACATGGTGAGGAGCGAGGCGGTCATGAAGGCCATCCCGGCGACAATCATCACGTCGCTCGCCTTCATGAGAGCAGACCTCCGAGGTTCACCTTGGTGACCATCACGAGGGCGAACACGACCGACACGGCGAGCAGGAGCCAGACCCACCACGGGAGCGACCGGAGGGAGAAGAAGCCTGGGAACTTCTGCCTGGCCCTGTATATCTGCTTGAGCTTGGAGCGCGTCACGGCCCTCAGGACCGCCGGAGACTCCTCTATGCGCTCCGGGCCGAGTGGAACGGTGGTCGGGAGCACTGGCGGAGGCTCGCTTGGATTGCTTGAATCGCTTGAATCGCTTGGAGCGCTTGAAGCGATTGGAGCAAGAGGCTCAGTGAAGAGCATGAGCCGGTCAAACCGCTGGAACCTGTCAGGGCAGAGCCA
>FWPV01015393.1_pt1 | contig 10998 bp, 10 predicted proteins | sample 2228371 | NCBI WGS metagenome assembly FWPV01 (sample SAMEA103939776, study PRJEB20133) | metagenome | reverse complement strand
GTGAAGCCCGAAGCAGTCTCCCGTTGAACGGGCATTATCGGTACCTGGGGAGATCGCTTTGGCGCGCAAACCGCGCCTCGCAATGGCAGTTTACGACTTTAGGAAAGCCCTGAGTCCTGAAGAACCTCTGGCGCTGAACGCTAAAATCGTCAAGTAAAATAGGATTATCTAAAACAGGAGCGAAAATGTCCGTATTATCTCCGTCTCACGAAAAGCGCGTGTACGACAACATTCTGGGCGCCATTGGCAACACCCCGCTGGTGCGGTTGGGGCGCATTGCCCACGACATTCGGGCGCCCATTTATGCCAAACTGGAATTTCTCAACCCCGGCGGCTCGGTTAAAGACCGCGTGGGGCTGAACATCATCGAACAGGCCGAGCGGCGCGGCGAACTGAAACCGGGCGGCACGGTGGTAGAGGCCACCAGCGGCAACACCGGCGTAGGGCTGGCCATTGCGGCCGCGCTTAAGGGATATAAAACCATCTTCGTCATGCCCGACAAAATGAGCAACGAAAAAATCCAGCTGCTGCGCGCTTACGGCGCGAAGGTGGTCATCACGCCCACGGCGGTTGCGCCCGAAGACCCACGCTCTTACTACGAAGTAGCCAAACGATTTGCCCGCGAAACGCCCAACGCCATCCTGGCTAACCAGTACCACAACCCAGACAACCCCGCCACCCACGTTGCTACCACCGGCCCAGAGATCTGGGAGCAGACCGAGGGACGCGTGACGGATGTGGTCATTGGCATGGGCACTGGCGGCACAATCACGGGCGTGGGGCGCTATCTAAAGGGGATGAATCCCAATATCAAAATTGTCGGCGTGGATATCGAAGGCTCTATTTTGCTCGAAATCTGGCAGAACAAGGGGCGCATCCCCGAAGGCGCGTACCCAAAAACCTACAAGGTAGAAGGTATTGGCGAGGACTTTTTGCCGAGCGCGCTCGACCTTTCGCTGGTAGATGAGATTGTGCGCGTCAACGATAAGGAGAGTTTCACGGCGGCCCGCGCCCTGGTGCGCCAGGAAGGAATCTTTGCGGGCGGTTCCAGCGGCTCGGCGGTGGCTGGGGCGCTCAAATATGCCCGCCGCCTGCCCAAAGACCGCCTGGTGGTGGTGTTGCTGCCCGACAGCGGCAGCCGCTACCTTTCCAAGTTCTACGACAACAAGTGGATGCGTGAAAACGGCTTTTTGGGGCTGGAGTTCGGTGAGGTTTCGCTGGGCGACCTGTGGCTGGCCAAGCCCAACAAGTCGCTTTACACCGCATCGCTGGGCGACTCGATGCGCCAGGTCATGTTGGTCATGCGTCAGCACGCCATTTCGCAAATGCCAGTGGTGGGCGCAGATGGCGTGCTGGTGGGCACAATTGACGAGGTGGACCTGCTCAACCACCTGCTGGAAGCGCACGAACACACCCACGACGAAGCAATTGACCCACTGGTGCAGCATGCCCGGGCCGTGTACCCGCCCGAAACCACGCTCGACGAAGCCATGCCTGCCCTCACCGAAGGCTACGCCCTCATCCTGGTGCAGGATGCCCGCCCGATGGGCATTTTGACCAAAATTGATGTGCTGGATTACGTTGCCGGGCGCATCTAAACCCCAAAACGTACTGTTTTGCCGCTGGCGGGGCTTGGCCCCGCCACAGCGTTTAATGCGGCGTTTGTATGGCAAGTGCAACATATCTGGGCGCGCGTTTGGCCTAAAATAAAATTCCTTATGACCCGTTCACAATCTCCGCTCATTCTGGCAGTTATTGCCGACCCCACGCTCGGAAACGAACTGGCGCAACTGCTGGCGGGCACCGAATTTCGGCTGGAGTGGCTCACCTCTGGCGAAGCGGGGCTAACCGTGGCCGAATCGCTCTTACCAGACGCCATTTTGCTGGATATGGATTTGCCCGGCCGCGCCACCGAAACCTGCCGCCGTTTGCGGGCCAATCGTTCCCTCAGGTCTATCCCTATCCTCATGTTGTGCAGCCGTGATGCGCGCGATTTGCGCGCGGCCGGGCTGAGCGCCGGGGCCGATGACTTTTTAGACAAGCCGTTCGATGCCCTTGAACTGTTGGCCCGCCTGAAAACCATCACCCGCCTGAGCGCCAACCGCCTGCTCATGACCGACCTGACGCGCTTCGACTGGATGGTAGCCCACGCCCCCGAAGGATACCTGCTGCTCGACCGCGCCGGTGCGATTCAGTACGCTAACGAGCGCGCGCATGTGTTGCTGCATTTGCCCGATGACCCGGCCGGGCTGCCTTTTGTTCAGGTAGTTGAGCGCTTGTATGTGCCTGAACCCGAATCGGTCTGGACGCACTGGCTGGATGACCCCGAACCGTGCTTCCTCGTCCAGCCCGAAAGCCCCACCGCGCGCGCGGCCTGGCTGGTGCTCGAAGCGCTCGATGCCCCCCTGGGCGTGGAACATCACCGCATGGTGCGCCTGCGCGACGTGACCGAGCGCATGTCCATTTACCACGACATGCGCCGCTTTCACACAGTGGTCTCGCACAAACTGCGTACGCCCATGTCGGTCATGTACACCAACCTGAACCTGATTGCCAACCGCCTGGAACAACTTTCACCAGACGAAGTCAAGCGTTTTGCGGCCGAAGCAGCCAGCAACGCGTTCAGGCTGGCATCAGAAATCCGCGATATTCTGGCTTACATTGATGCGCCGCTTTCGCTCAATTTTGGCGACCCGCTGCCCCTGCGTGACCTGCCCGCCATGGTGCAATCGGTGGCCGATTCGCTCAAATTGGACCAGGTGCGCCTGACCCTGCCTGCTGCGCTGGGCGACCAGGTAATTGCCCTGACGCCCTACGCCATGGAAATGTTGCTGCACGAACTGCTGGAAAACGCGCAAAAATTCCACCCGCAGCGTGCGCCGCAGGTGGATATTTCGGTTGCGCAAGCAGACGCCGGTTACATTCAACTGCGCTTGGTGGATGACGGGGTGCATCTTTCGCCCGAACAGTTGCGTTGGGCCTGGCTGCCCTACGTGCAGGGCGAAAAGGACTTCACCGGCGAACTGCCCGGCATGGGGCTGGGGTTTCCTATGGCGGCTACGCTCGTCTGGCAGGCGGGCGGCGACCTGCGCTTGCGCAACCGTCCCGATGCGCCTGGCGTTATTGTGGACATGCGCATCCCGCTTGAAGGCACTGCCCGTCAGGTGCAGCGCTCTGCTGTGCGCTTTGGCGAGGAGTGAAATCGTGCCAGGGGGCAGGGCGCACTGCGTATTCAAGCCCCATCTGCTGCCAAAAAATCACCCAGCGACTGCAAGATGTCGGCGTGTTCGTCTTGCTGCAAGAACATGCGGCGCTCCGCGAACACCAGCGTATGCCCGCCGTCATAGGGCAGGTAGAAGCGCTCCACGTAGGTCAGGGTTTCTCCCACACTGAAAAAATTATCGTAATAATCGCGGATTTCCCGCAGCACCCGATATCTCACGCCGGGCTGCAAATCGAACACGGTGCGCATGCTCAGGCACGTTCCAGGGCGGCGCGCAGGTCGTCCAGCAGGTCGTCCACGTGCTCCAGCCCCACCGAGATGCGCACCAGGCTGGCAGGCGCCTCCAACTGTGAGCCCTGGGTGGAGAGGTGGGTCATGGCCGCGGGAACTTCGATGAGCGATTCGACCCCGCCCAGCGATTCGGCCAGGGCAAAAATTTTCGTCCCTTCGGCCACTTTTACGGCGGCATCGCGCCCGTCTTTCATGATGAACGAAATCATCCCGCCGCCGTTGCGCATTTGCGCCCGGGCAATGGCGTGCTGTGGGTGCGATTCCAGCCCAGGGTAGAGCACGCGAGCCACTTTGGGGTGTGCCTCCAGCCATTGGGCAATCCGCAGCGCGGATTCGGCGTGCCGCTCCATGCGCACGGGCAGGGTTTTGATTCCGCGCAGGATGAGGAAGCAATCCAACGGACCCGGCACCGCCCCAGCCGCGTTTTGCAAAAAGGCCAGGCGTTCGCCCAGGGCCGGGTCGCGCCCGATCACCGCGCCGCCGACCACATCCGAATGCCCGCCCAGGTATTTGGTCAGCGAGTGCACTACCAGGTCGGCGCCCAGTTCCAGCGGGCGCTGCAGATAGGGCGTGGCAAAGGTGTTATCTACCACCAGCAGCGGCGGGTTGGGGGCGCTGCGCAGGGCTTGCGCCACGGCGCGGATGTCGGTCACGTTGAGCAGGGGGTTGGTGGGCGTCTCCAGCCACACCAGGCGCGTGGCGGGGGTCAGGGCGTCGAGCACGTTTTCCGGGTCGGTCGTGTCCACATAAGAAAATTCCAACCCAAAGCGGCGGTGAATCTTGTCGAACTGACGGAACGTGCCGCCATACACGTCGTTGCCTGCCAGCACATGGTCGCCGCTGGAAAGTAACTGAATGACGGTGTTGGTCGCCGCCAGCCCGCTTGAAAAAGCCAGCCCCCATGCGCCGCCTTCCAACGCGGCCAGGTTATCTTGCAGGGCTTTGCGGGTGGGGTTTTGGGTGCGCGAGTATTCGTAGCCGTTGCGCGGCTTGCCCACGCCGTCTTGCGCGTAGGTGGATGTCTGGTAGATCGGCGTCATCACCGCGCCGGTTTGGGGGTCGGGCGCCTGCCCGGCATGAATAGCGATGGTTTCAAATTTCATGGCATCTCCTGAGTGTTGAGTTGGCTTAACTATACAAGACGCCGGGGCAAATGACAATGCAGCGTTTTTGGGCGTATAATCCAGCACCTGACAGGCGTCTAATCGCTGTCAGGTCTTTCTTTTAGGAGCATATCACGATGACACATCCCAAAACAATCCTGGCTGTTCTGGCCCACCCCGACGATGAATCCTTTGGCATGGGCGGCACGCTGGCGCTCTACGCCCGCCATGGGCACAATGTTTACCTGGTTTGCGCCACGCGCGGCGAGGCCGGCACGGTGGATCCGCATCACATGGCGGGTTTCAGTTCGATTGCCGAGTTGCGCGAAGCCGAACTGCGCTGCGCGGCCCAACACCTGGGGCTAAAAGGCGTCTTTTTTCTGGATTACCGCGACTCAGGCATGCCTGGCGCGCCAGACAACCAGCACCCCAACGCGCATATCAACGCCCCGCTGGAGGAAGTGGCGGGCAAGGTGGTGCGCTTCATCCGCCAACTCCGCCCGGATGTGGTCATTACCTTCGACCCGATTGGCGGTTACCGCCACCCAGACCATATCCACATTCACAATGCCACAGTGCTGGCCTTTGAGCGCGCCGATGACCCTGCTTTTCACCCGCAGGCGGGCGCGCCCTTTAAGCCGGGGCGGCTCTACTTCCACACTGTGCCGCGTGGATTTTTGAAATTTGGCGTAATGCTGCTCAAACTGCTGGGGCGCGACCCCAAGAAATGGGGCCGCAACGGCGATATTGACCTGGAATCGCTCGCCAATGTGAATTTCCCCACCCATGTGCGCATCAATTACCGCGCCGTGTCCCAAGCCAAAGCCCAGGCCAGCATTTGCCATGCCTCGCAGGGCGGCGCGCAAATGCGCAGCGGTTTTTTGGGGCTGGTATTCCGTCTTTTGGGCGAGCATGATACTTACATGCAGGCTTACCCGCCTGTTAACGGCAAAATCCGCATAAAAACCGACCTGTTTGCCTGAAAATTCCCCCAACCGTTGGAACTTTTTACGCCCTCCTGCCGTCATGTAAGCATGACCCTTGCAGGAGGGTTGGTTTTTTGTTGCGAAGTGATAGAATGAATTCGTATCCAGCAGGTCAAGACAGGAGAATGTATGTCCGAAACACAAGCCGCTACGCCCCAACTGCCATCCCGTTTTCATTTTGGTCTCATCCCATGGTTGCTCTTTCGTCCGCGGCGCGCATTTGAGCGTATTGCCCAGGCGCAAACGCCCACCTGGCTGACACCCATGCTTGCCCTGACGCTCACCGGTCTGATTTACATTCTGGTGCGCGGCTGGCTGCAAACCCGCGCCATCATGATGGGTGACGTGCCGCTGCCCGCCGACTGGCAGTGGTGGACGCCAGAAATGCAAGCGCAGTACATGCAAGCCCAGGCCGCCACGCAGGGACCGGTTTTTCAATACGTTATTCCGGCGTTGGGCATGTTGGCCAGCCTGTGGCTGGGTTGGGTCATTGTGGGCGGACTTTTTCACCTGACCTTTACCATGCTGGGCGGGCGCGGCAACACCGGCAGCGCCATGAATCTGGTTGCCTGGGCCTGGCTGCCGGTCGGCGTGCGTGACCTGTTGCGCGTGGTGTATATGCTCATCGTTCAGCGTGTTATTCAAAGCCCAGGCTTATCTGGGTTTGCCCCACAGGGCGAAGCAGCGTTTTTGGGGGCGTTGCTGGCGCTGGTGGACCTTTTCCTCATCTGGCAGGTGTTTTTGCTGGTTGTTGGCGCGCGCGCTACCGAAAAACTCTCATTCGGCAAGTCACTGGCTGCGGTGCTGATTGTGGTTACAGTCGTCATGCTCGCGCAGGCTGGCATCTCGGCGCTGTTTAGCACCCTGGGTGGGCTAATGGGCAGCGCAACCGCTTTTTAGTATGGGACATTAAATGTCAGACTTCATCCGCATTATTGGTTTGAAAAAATATTTTCAGATGGGCGGCAATACCGTGCGCGCGCTGGATGGCATTGACCTGCACATTGAGCGCGGCACATTCACGGTTGTAATGGGCCCCTCTGGGTCAGGTAAAAGCACCCTGCTTTATCTCTTGGGTGGGCTAGACCGCCCTACCGAGGGGCACATTGAGGTCAACGGCCAGCGTATTGACCAGATGGATGAAAACGACCTGGCGGTTTTCCGCCGCCGCATGGTGGGTTTCATCTTCCAATCTTTCAATCTCATTTCCAGCATGAGCGCCGCCGACAACGTCGCCTTTCCGATGCAATTTGCAGGCCTGCCTGCACGCTTGCGCCGTGCCCGCGCGCTCGATTTGTTAGCCCGTGTGGGGCTTTCTGACCGCGCCAGTCACCGCCCTACCGAACTTTCTGGCGGTCAACAGCAGCGCGTAGCAATTGCCAGAGCACTGGCCAACGAGCCGCAACTGATTCTGGGCGATGAACCTACCGGCAACCTGGATACCCAAAGCGGCATGAGCGTAATGCAGGTGCTGGCCAGTTTGCATGCTTCGGGGCGGACGGTGCTGGTTGTCACGCACGACCCGCGCATGCTGCGCTTTGCCACGCATGCCATTTACCTGCTCGATGGTCATGTGGTCAGCGAAGCAGAATATCAAACCGCCGTCATGGATGCGGGCGCGCATCCACAACAGGAGACTTTATGAAACAGACGCCACGCATTTTTTTGATGATTATTTTGACCCTTTGCGCCATCACGCTGGGGATGCCCGGCGTTAGCCTGGCCGCTCCGGCGGCCCAGACGCTGGATACCCCTACCCCCACCGAAACAGTTACCCCCACCGAAACAGCCACCCCCACCGAAACGGCCACCCCTACCGAAACCCCCGTCCCAACCCTGCCGCCTTTTGGCCGCCCGCAAATGGTCATCAAGTCTTATGGCATTAGCGGCGGCGGGGCCATTCGCGCCGGGCAAGACTTTACGATAGACATTCAACTCTACAATGCGGGTCAACGCCACGCGTACAACATTCAGGTCACGTTCCCAAGCGGCGAGCTGATTCCGCGCGAAACCGGCGGGGTGGTTGTGGTGGGCGAAGTTGCGCCAGGCAATCATCATTCCCTTTCGCAGCCGATGACGGCGGCGCTCTCGGTGAGCGGCCCGGGGCTGCTCACGGTGGAAGCCGTTGTTTCTTACTACGACCCAGGTGGCAATGCGTATACCGAGCGGTTTACGCTGGCTATCCCTGTGGCTGCGCCCCCCGCAAGCGGCGGACCGGCAGTTCCCACGCGCACGCCAACGCCGGTAGCATCGAATCGCCCGCTGCTCGTCATTTCGTCCTACAAAACCGATGTCGAACCGTTGCAGCCGGGTTCAACCTTCAATCTGACCATGCAACTGACCAATATGGGGCAGCAAACTGCCCGTAATGTCACCATGGTGGTAGGCGGTGGCAATGTGCCAGTAGATTCAAACGGCGTACCTCAGTCTGGAGGTGTTTCCGGCGGCAGCGGCGAATTTACCAATTTTGCGCCCATTGGCTCATCCAACGTACAGCAGGTCGGAGATCTGCCTGCAGGTGCCGGGCTGACGGTCTCTCAGGGGCTGATTGTCAATGTCAATACCGCGCCTGGCGCTTACCCGGTCAAGGTCAGTTTTATCTATGTAGATGAGAAAGGCAACCTTTTCAAAGACGACCAGGTGATTACCCTGCTGGTTTACAGCCTGCCCAGTGTGGACATCAGTTTTTACCGCGATCCGGGCTTGTTCTTCGCTGGGCAACCCAACACTGTGCCGGTGCAGGTAGTTAACCTGGGGCGCAAGACGGCTCTGCTGGGCAATATGCGTGTCAGCGCGGCGGATGCCTTTGTGGAAAATGCGCAAGTTTTTGTTGGCGCGTTAGAACCGGGTGGCTACTTTACGCTTGATGCTACTGTATATCCGCAGGGCGCTGGTTCGCTCTCGCTGCTGGTCACCGTTGAATACACCGATGACTTCAACCAGCCGCGCAGCATTACCAAAACCCTTACGGTCGAAGTGATGGCAGAGGAAACCCCGCCCGATGTTTCCCCCGATGGCGAAGGCGGCGAAGATGCGCCAGTGGAAGAAACGTTTTGGCAAAAAGTGTGGCGCTTTATTTTGGGCTTGCTGGGGTTAGATAGCGCTGCCCCGCAGACGCCAGCGGACCCCTCAGATGGCGTCCCGCCTGAGGGTGTGCCTGCTCCGGCTGTGCCTGTTGGCCCAAAAGGGTGAGTCCCGTCCATGAAATTTTGGGACTTACTGCGCCTTATCTTCAGCAATCTCAGCCGCCGCAAAGCGCGCGTGGCGCTCACTGCCATTGGGGTCGTGATTGGCACCGCCGCGGTGGTGATTCTGGTATCGCTGGCGATCGGGTTGCAGCAAACGGCAAATAGTCAATTATATGGCATTGGCGACCTGACGCAGATTCAAGTCTCGCCTGGCTATATTGAAGGCCCAGCAGGCGGGCAGCAGCCCCCCACGTTTGTTCCCATCACCAAAGAAGCGCTCGCCAAATTTGCTGCTCTGCCAGGTGTGACGGCTGTTATTCCGCGCGATTATTTGATGGGTTCGGCGATTTTGCGCTTCAACCGCATGGAAGGTTATGCCAATATCATTGGCGTAGATACCACCGACCTGTCACAGTTGGGATTCACGGCCACCCAGGGCAGCCTGGGCCTGAAAAAAGGTACGGCCATTGTGGGCGCGATGGTGGCGGCTAATCTATATGACCCGCGCGCCCGCCCAGGCCAGGAACCGCCGCCCCCGCCCGACCTGAACAACCAGCAAATCAAACTTATTTTGATTAAGTGGGACAACGACGGCAACGAGATTCGCAAAACGGTCACGCTCAGGGTGGCGGGTGTGCTGGCAGAAACACGCACTGAATCAGACTGGTCGCTGTACCTGACCCTGGATGATATTACCGCTTATAACGAATGGAGCATTGGACGGCGCATTAACCGCAGCAAAGATGGTTACAACCAGGTGATTGTCAAGGTAGATGACGCCAATAATGTGCTGGATGTGGCCGATGCAATTAACAATCTGGGTTTTCAGGCTTACACGCCGCAGTCATTTTTGCAGGGCATTAACAACTTCTTTCTGGTGCTGCAGTTTATTTTTGGCGGCGTGGGGGCCATTGCCCTGCTGGTAGCAGCCATTGGAATTGCCAACACCATGACGATGGCCATTCTGGAGCGCACCCGCGAAATTGGGTTGATGAAGGCCATCGGCGCGACCAATCGGGATGTGCTCTCCATTTTTCTGGGCGAGGCGGCCGGTATTGGGTTCATTGGCGGGCTGGGCGGGGTTGCTTTTGGCTGGTTGATTGGACAGATGATCAACGTCCTGGCGCTGGTTTACCTGGCTAACCAATCCGCGCAAAGCGGCGGTATGCCGCCCGCTGTGGTGGTTGCTACGCCAATGTGGCTGCTGGCGTTCACGCTGATTTTTGCGACGTTCATTGGGCTGGTTTCGGGGCTTTACCCGGCGCTGCGGGCGGCAACGATGGTGCCGGTCACGGCATTGAAGTATGAATAAAATGGACTGTGCGCGGGCTTAGCCCGCGCACAGCCTTATTTCTTCCCAAGCAGCGCGGCGAACAACCCACGCTGTGCTTTTTTGGCGGGCGGCTGGGGGATTTCGAGTTTGAAGGGCGGGGTGAGGTTGTGCTTGATCAGGTTTGCGCCCTGTTCGCTCAGGTGCAGGACGGTCACCGAGCCGGTGCTGCACGCCAGGCGCTGAAAGTGATCGAGCGGCATGCCCAGGTAATAGGCCAGCACCATCTTGATTGGGTCGGCGTGAAAGACGAGCGCCACTGCCTCGTGCGCTGCATGCCGTTTGTTCAGGCGTTCTATTTCGTTTACCAGGCGCACCTGCTGTTCGGCAAACGACTCGCCGCCCGGAAAGCGAAAGCGCGAGGGGGCTTGTTGCACGGTTTTCCATTCGGGCAGTTTGTAGAGTTTCTTAAGCTCTGCGCCTTGCCAGTCGCCAATGTCGGTGTCCATCAGGCTGGGCAGCAGTTGGATTTCCAGTCCGCGCGCGCGGGCAATGGGCTGGGCGGTTTCGACGGCGCGTTCCAACGGGCTGGAATAGATGGCCGCCAGGGGCGCATCCTTTAGGGCTTCGCCCAGTTCGGCGGCTTGTTGTTGCCCGCGCGCGTTCAGGTGCACGCCCGGCGTGCGCCCGGCCAGGCGGCCGGTTTTGACATAATCGTTTTCACCGTGTCGGATAAGGAGGAAAGTTGGCATGGTTTTTTGTGTAAAGAGTAAAATAAGTTCCTGAAACGCACCGATTATAAAGGTCTTTTGTGAACAATATCGAAACTCTCATCGTTTACCCTCATAAAAAGTCATTCTGGCAATGGGGACTTTGGTTGATTACTGCGCTGGCAGTTTTGGCAGGCTGGGCGGTCTGGCAAACTGGCAAGTCATTC
>FWPV01015392.1_pt1 | contig 10998 bp, 10 predicted proteins | sample 2228371 | NCBI WGS metagenome assembly FWPV01 (sample SAMEA103939776, study PRJEB20133) | metagenome | reverse complement strand
TCTTTACAACTTAAAATAAAAAAAATTAAAAGAAATATAAATAATCTTTTCAAGTTATTTCCTTTCAGAAGAAATAAGTTTAAAAAATTCCATTCTCGTAGCTTGGTTTTCCCTAAAGGAACCTAGCATTGCAGAAGTAACTGCCTCTGAATGTTGTTTTTCAACTCCCCTCATTTGCATACATAAATGTTGAGCTTCTATTACAACGGCAACTCCTCGGGGTTTTAAATATTTTTGAAGCATTTTAGCTATTTGGTTTGTCATCCTTTCTTGAACTTGTAATCTTCTGGCAAAGATTTCTACCAACCTACAAAGTTTTGAAAGTCCAATTATACAACCTCTGGGTATATATCCAATGTGACACTTTCCAAAAAAAGGAAGGAGATGGTGTTCACAAATGGAATAAAATTCAATATTTTTTACACAAATCATATCCTCTGTATCTTCTTTAAAAATTGCACTTTTTATTAATTTTTCTGCATCTTGATTGTATCCCTTTAAAAGTTCACCCCAGCTTTTAGCTACCCTTTTTGGAGTTGTCCTTATTCCAGTCCTTTTTGGATCTTCCCCAATAATTTTTAAGAAATCTTCAAAAATTTTTTCTAATTTTTTTTCCATAAAAATATTTTAATACAATTTAGAATTTTTTTCTTTAATTTTAAGTTAAAATATATAATATGGAAAAGAGTTGCTTAATTATAATTGATATGTTAAATGATTTTGTATTAGAAGGAGCTCCTTTGGAAGTTCCTTCAACAAGGAATATTATAAGTTATTTAAAAAAGGAAATAGAAAAGGCAAGAAATCTTAAAATTCCTGTTATTTATGTTTGTGATTCCCATAAAAAAGATGATAAAGAGTTTAAAAAATTTGGTTGGCCTCCCCATGCAATTGAAGGCACAAAGGGTGCCAAAATTATAGATGAATTAAAACCCAAAAGGGGAGATAAAATATTTAAAAAAAAGACCTACTCTGCTTTTTATAAAACAAGGTTGGAAAGCTTCTTGAAAAAGGAAAAAATAAAAAAACTTTATCTTGGAGGGTGTGTGACTCATATTTGTGTAATGTTTTCTGCCTCTGATGCTGTTTTAAGGGGATATGATGTATTTGTCTTGGAAAAGGGAGTAGCTGGACTTGCAAAAGAAGACCATGAGGCGGGCTTGAAGATTATGAAAAATGTTTTGGGTGTAAAAATAGTGGAGGGAATTTAATATGCTTCACATTGCTACAGAAGAAGAAATTTTAAAAGGTAAGACCACAGATGTTTACTTTGAGAGGGCAAAAAAAGTATTGAAGGAAAAAAATATAAATCCCTATGTGGTTGCTGAAATTTCAACAAAAAATTTACCTTTAAATTGGGATTGGGGGGTCTTTTCTGGGCTTGAAGAGGCATTGGAGCTTTTAAAGAATTTAAAAGTATCTGTTTTATCCTTAGAAGAAGGAGATTTTTTTTATGAAGAGGAACCAGTTTTAATCATAGAAGGGTATTATCAGGAATTCATAGAATATGAAACAGCTCTTTTGGGTTTTTTATGCCAGGCGTCTGGAATATCAACAATTTCTTCTCGTTTTAAGAAAAAAGCAAGGGAAAAGACCCTTATAAGTTTTGGTGCCAGGAGGATGCATCCAGTTATATCTCCTATGATTGAAAGAAATGCTTACATTGGAGGATGTGATGGGGTTGCTACAATAAAATCAGCTGAAATTTTGTCTGAAAAGCCAATGGGAACTATGCCCCATTCTTTAATTTTATGTTTTGGCTCAACAAAGGATGCCCTTTTAGCTTTTGATGAAACAATTGAAAAAGAAATTCCCAGAATTGCCTTAATTGATACCTTTCAAGATGAAAAATTTGAAGTTTTAGAACTCCTTAAAACCTTTAAGGAAAAGTTATATGGGATTAGGTTTGACACACCCCCTTCAAGGAGGGGAAATTTGAAAAGGATAATTGAAGAGTGCAAATGGGAGGTAAATTTAAGGGGATATAAAGATTTAAAAATATTCGTTTCTGGAGGATTAAAAGAAGAAGATATAGAAGTACTTTATCCCCTTGTTGATGGTTTTGGTGTAGGGACTTCTATAAGCAATGCACCTGTAATTGATTTTTCCTTAGATATTGTAGAAATAGATGGAAAACCTATTGCAAAAAGGGGGAAAAATTCAGGAAAAAAATCAATTTTAAGATGTAAAATTTGTGGAAAAAGAATTATTTCACCCTTTTATGAAGATATGAAAAAATGTTCTTGTGGGGGAGATTTGGAAAAATTGTTAAAGGAAATTTTAAAAGGGGGAAATTTAAATTTTACTTATCCAAAACCAAAAGAGATTAGGGATAAAGTCCTAAAACAACTCTTCTCTTGATATATTTTAAAAAGTTATTTAAACTTTTATTATGGCAAATGATTTAACGCCAGTTATGCAGCAGTATATGTCTTTAAAAGAAAAGGCAAAAGATTGTGTCCTTTTATTTAGATTGGGGGATTTCTATGAACTTTTTTATGAAGATGCCTTAGAATGTGCTCCAATTCTTCAAATTGCATTAACTACAAGGGATGGAGAAATACCAATGTGCGGAATTCCTTACCATTACATAGAGACATACCTCCCAAGATTATTAAATGCTAAGAAAAAGATTGCCATTGCAGAACAAATGGAAGAGCCGGGGAAAAGTGCAATTGTGAGGAGAGAAATAGTTCAAATATTGACTCCTGGACTTTCAATTGAAGGAGAAGAAGAGAGGATTCTTGCTTCAATTTTTTTTAATGAAGGGTTATATTTTTTATCTTATTTAAACTTAGGTGGAAGAAAATTGAAGCTCATAAAGTTTGAAAACATAGAAGAATTGGAAGATTTTTTATCAAATGAACCAGTTAAAGAGGTATTGGTTCCAGAGGGATTTAATTTAGATAATAGGGTTTTTCAAAGTATATATACAACTTTATTGGATGAAAGTTATTATAATTTTAAAATTTCAGAGGAAGAAATTTTGAAGACCTTTGGCATCTCTTCCATAAAGGGTTTGGGAATTGATGAAGAGGGTTTTGTTTTTTCCTTAGGTGCTTTACTTAAAAACATTAAAGAGACAATTAAAAACCCCATATCTTCCTTTGGGGAAATTGATATTAGAATTCAAGGAAGAGAAGTGGTTCCCCCTTCAACTTTGAGAAATTTGGAAATCTTTAAAACAATGGAAGGAGAAAAGGAAGGTTCCTTTTTTCAATTTTTTGATAAGACAACAACTCCAATGGGAAAAAGGAAATTAAAGGAATTTTTATCCCATCCCTTAAAGGATAAAAAAGAAATTTTAAAAAGACAAGGTGTGGTTTCTTATTTCTTTTCAAACTTTGAGTTGGTTTATAAAATTCAAAAAATTCTTAAAGGTACTCCAGATATTACAAAAATTTTAGGTAAATTGGAATTGGGAAGGGAACATCCAAGGGAACTTTTATCCCTTTCTTTATCTTTAAATAAATTAAATGCCTTAAGAAATTTAAAAAAAGGAGATGAGCCAGAACTATTACAAGATATCCAAAACCCCCTCTTTGAAATCCCAGAAAAAGTTTTAAAGATAAAAGATATATTAAAGGAAGAAATACCCTTTTTATATAAAGAAGGAAATTTCATAAAAGAAGGGGTTTCTGAAGAATTGGATAACTTAAGAAATATTAAAAAAAATTCAAGTAAGATAATCTTTGAAATGGAAAAAGAGGAAAGGGAAAAGCATAATATTCCTACTTTAAAAATTAAATATAACAAGGTTTTTGGATATTTTATTGAAATTTCTAAGGGGCAATTGGGAAAGGTTCCAGAAAATTACATAAGAAAACAAACCTTGACAAATGCTGAAAGATTTTATACAAAGGAAATAAAGATCTTGGAAGAAAAAATCTTTTCTGCAGAAGAAAAAATTGTAAATTTGGAATTGGAAATTTATGAAAATTTAAGAAAAGAATTAAAAGAAGAAATTTCAGTTTTATTAAAGATTAGTGAAAACATAGGGCTTTTAGATTCCTTTTTATCTATGGCAATAGTTGCAAAAGAAGAGGGATTTACACTTCCAAAAATTACAGAAGATAGGTCTTTAAAGATAATTGAAAGTTGGCATCCCGTGGTAGCAAAATTGGTAAGTTTTCCCTTTGTTTATAATGATTGCATAATGGATGGAAAAAGAGAGCAAATTATGATTATAACAGGACCAAATATGGGTGGAAAATCCACTTACTTAAGGCAAATTGGGCTTGTATGCCTCCTGGCTCAAATTGGTTCTTTTGTTCCAGCTAAGGAAGCAACCCTTTGCATCTTTGATCACATTTTTACAAGGGTTGGTTCTGCTGATTTCCTTTATAGAGGGGAAAGTACCTTTATGGTGGAAATGATTGAAATGTCCCGAATATTGAGGGGAATTACAAATGAAAGTTTAGTTTTATTGGATGAGGTAGGGAGGGGAACCTCAACTTTTGATGGGCTTTCCATTGCTTGGGCAACTGTTGAATATTTACATAACGAAGAAGGGAAAAAGGGGCTTTGCCTCTTTGCAACCCATTACCATGAGTTGACAAATTTAAAAGAAGAGTTGGAAAGGGTTGTAAACAAGACCTTTGCAGTAAAGGAATATAAAGATAAGATTATTTTCTTACACAGGCTAATAGATGGAGGTGCCTCTCGTTCTTATGGTATTGAAGTTGCAAAACTTGCAGGTATTCCAGAAAAGACAATAGAAAGGGCAAAGGAAATTTTAAAAATCTTAGAAGAGTCAGACCTACTTAAAGATAAAAAAATTTTAAAGGAAAGGGTAAAACAATTAAAGCTATTTGATCTCTATCATCCTGTCTTAGAAGAAATAAAGTCCATAGATGTAGATAACTTAACTCCAATTCAAGCTTTAAATTTAATTGAAAAATGGAAGAAAGAAATTTAAGTTTACTCCTTTGTGCTGGATTTCCTCAAAAGGAATTTGAAGAAGCAATGAAGATTTTTGAAAAATATCCACCCGGTATGTTTATCCTTTTTAAAGATAACATAAAAACAAAGGAAGAAGTAAAGGAACTTTGTAAAGATTTAAAAAAGATGAAATCCAAACCTTTAATTTCAATTGATATGGAAGGAGGGAAAGTAAATAGATTAAAAGACATTTTTGGAGAAAAACCCTCGCCAGAAGAATATGGAAAATATAGTGTAAAAAGGATAGAAAAAATGGCTTATGAATGGGGTATAGAAATGAAATCTCTCTATATTGACATTGACTTTGCTCCTCTCTTAGATATAGGTCCCATTGAAAAAGGCACAGGGCTTGAAAGTAGGGTTTTATCTGAAGATTTAAAAGAGGTTATAAAAAAAGGTAAAGCATTTTTAAAGGGGCTTCATAAGGCAAAAATCTTAGGTTGTATTAAACATTTCCCTGGTTTAGGAGCTTCCAAAGAAGATAGCCATATAAGTTTACCCCTTGTAGAATTGGAAAAAAAGGAATTAAAGAAACATATATTACCTTTTATTTCTTTAAAAAAATATTCTCCCCTTGTTATGGTTGCCCATTGTTTATATAAAAATTTGGATGAAAAATACCCTGCATCTTTGTCAAAAAAGATAATAAATAAATTAAAACCCTATAAGGGTCTAATTATCAGTGATGATTTGGAAATGGGAGCTTTGTCTTCTTATGGGGATTTAAGTAAAAGGGCATACCTTTCCCTTAAGGCAGGTTGTGGGATGGTAATTTTAAGCCATAAATTTTATGAAATTCCCTTTGTTGTAAAAAATTTAAAATTTAAAGGTAAAATAAAAGATTATTTTTTATGGAAAAGGAGAGTAGAAAAAAATGTTGAAAGAACTTTTACTGCCCGATATTAAGGAGCTTTTAAAGGAAAAGAAGTTTTTAGAAATAAAAGAAGGAATAAAGGACTGGGAAGCCCCTGAAGTAGCTGATTTGCTTAAAGTTTTAAACGAAGAGGAACAGGGGATTTTTTTTAGATTATTAAATAGGGAACAAGCAGCAGAGGTTTTTTCTTACTTAGATATAAAGGATCAAACAAATTTATTAAAAACCTTTACCTTAGAAAATACAAAAAATATATTACAGGATTTGACCCCCGATGATAGGACAGCTCTCTTAGAAGAACTCCCAGCAGAAGTTACAAGAAATTTATTAAATCTTTTATCTCCTGAAGATTTAAAGGAAGCCAGAATGCTTTTAGGTTATCCAGAGGACTCTGTTGGAAGATTAATGACACCTGATTATGTAGCATTAAATCAAAATTTAAAAATTGAAGACGCCTTAAAAGAAATTAGAACCTCAGGTAAAAACAAAGAAACCATTGATAGAATTTATATCATAGATGAAAATTTTAAATTAATTGATGATATACCTTTAAAGAATTTCATTTTTGCAGATCCCAATAAACAAATAAAGGATATAATGGACTATTCTTATACAGCAATTTCTGCATATAAAGATAGGGAAGAAGCAGTAGAAATGATGAAAAAATATGATTTAGTTGCTCTGCCTGTTGTGGATTCCAATGGGGTATTGGTAGGAATTGTAACCCATGATGATATCTTTGATGTAGCTGAAGAAGAAGCCACAGAAGATATACATAAAATTGGTGCTGTAGCCCCCTTAGATTTGCCTTACCATAAAACAAGTATTTGGGTTTTGTTTAAAAAGAGGGTCTTTTGGCTTTTATTCCTTTTAATTGCTTACTTTTTTTCTTCTTCTTTAATTGCTCACTATGAAAATGTAATTTCCAGTGCAATTGCTCTTTCTTTTTTTCTTCCAATGCTAATTGGAAGTGGGGGAAATACAGGTTCCCAGTCGGCAACTTTAATAATTAGAGCTTTAGCATTAAAAGAAATTGGATTTAAGGATTTCTTTTATATTTTTTTAAAGGAACTAATAATTGGATTTTTTTTAGGGTTTTCTTTAAGTATTATTTTATTTATAAGGAGTTATCATTGGACTTTGGGTTGCTTTAATTGTATCTATTTCTTTAATATTAATTGTAATATGGGCAAATCTTGTGGGTTCCCTTTTGCCTCTTTTGTTATCTAAATTAAAAATTGATCCTGCTGTGGCTTCTAGTCCCTTTGTAACTACCTTAATAGATGGAACAGGAATTTTAATTTATTTTTCTGTTGCCTCTTTGGTATTAAAAAAATTATGAAAAGTTCTATTTTGTTTATCCACCCCCAAGGTTATAATTGGCTTTCAAAGTCCCTTGATATAACAAGAGTTGCCAATATAATGCTCCCACAAGGAATTTTAATTTTAGCTTCTTATTTGGAAAAAAAGGGTTTTAAAAGTGATATCTTAGATTTATATGCCCATCCAATGGAAGAAAAAGAAATTTTAAAAAAGGTTCAAGAAATAAATCCAAAATTTGTGGGTATAACTTCTACAACTTCCTCTTTTTTTGATGGCTTAAAAATTGCTTCTTTGATAAAGGAAAATTTAAAAAATATAAAAATAATTTTTGGTGGAGTGCATCCCACTTCTGTTTATGAAAAAATATTAAAACTTTATGAGGAAATTGATCTTATTGTCATAGGTGAAGGGGAAGAGACAATAAAAGAGATTTTAGAAGAAAAAAATTTAAGGGAAATAAAAGGTTTAGCTTTTAAAGAAAATGGAGAAGTTATTTTTACAGGAAGGAGAAAGTTAATAGAAGATTTGGATGCCCTTCCCTTTCCTGCTTATGAAAAATTAATTGATTTTCCAAAAAAATATACTTTACCAATTTTTAATTATCCAAGATCTCCAGCTACAACTTTTTTGACAAGTAGGGGTTGCCCCTTTAATTGTTCCTATTGTGATAGATCTGTTTTTGGTCCCTCCTTTAGAGCTCATAGTGCAAATTATTTAATTGAACATTTAAAATTTTTAAAAAACAAATATAATATTAGGCATATAAATATATATGATGACAACTTTTTATTAAAAAAGAAAAGAGTTTTGGAGTTTTGTGAACTAATATTAAAAAATAACTTAAAAATTACTTTTAATTGCATAGGGAGGGCAAACCACTTAGATGGTGAAGTATTAAAGTATTTAAAAAAAGCAGGTTGTTGGATGATAAACATTGGAGTAGAGTCAGGGGATGAAGAACTTTTAAAACCCCATAGGACAAAACCAGAAATTGAAAAAATAAGGGAAATTGTAAGGAAAATAAAGGATGAAGGGATAAGGGTAAAGGGACTTTTTATGATGGGAATTCCAGGGGAAACAAGGGAAACCATAAAAAAAACAATGGATTTTGCCTTAAAAAATCCCTTTGATGATTTAAATGTTACAAAATTTACACCTTTCCCAGGTACTCCAATTTATGAAAAAATTAAAGAATATGGAGAATTTCAAGAAGATTGGGAAAAGATGAATTGTTTAAACTTTGTTTTTATCCCAAAGGGTTTTAAAAAAGAAGAATTGGAAAATTACTACAATTTGTTTTTTAAAAAATTTTATGGAAGACCTAAAATGCTGTTAAAATATTTTGCTATGCTTTGGAACTCCCCTGAAAGTATTTATAGATTTATAAAGGATTTACCTTCTTTTTTGAAGGCAAAGAAAAATTTGGCAGGTAAAGATGTGTGAAATTGCTGTAACGGGAATGGGGGTAATTTGTGCCCAAGGTATGAATTTGATAGAGTGCAAAGAAAGATTGTATGGGGAGGTCTTGCCGCCTTTAAAGCCGAAAAGGTTTGAAACAAAAAGCTTTGATTATCCAATTTTTGATCTTCCAAAAGAGATAGATGAAATTTTTGGTATACCTTCAAAGAATTTTAATGTATTTTTATCTTCTTTAATGGCTGCCAAGGCAACGGAAGAGGCATTGAATTGGGTAAATTTGGATTTGGATTATTTAAAGGATAAAAAAATAGCAATTGTTTTAGGAACTACAATTGGCGTCACTTTAAATGATTTGCCTTTCCATAGGGATTTTGTTGAAGGTAAAAGTCCTCATCCAAAACCCTTTGAGGTTTTTTTAAATTCAAATCCTTCAAATTTTCTTTTAAATTTCTTAAAAAATAAAAACAAAATTCCCATAACTATTGCAACTGCTTGTGCCTCTGGTGCTGATGCAATAGGTGTTGGTTTTTTAATTTTAAAAAATTACAAAGATATTGATTTTGTCATTTGTGGGGGAACAGATGAAGTTTCTGTTGTAAATCATCAAGGTTTTATTTCAATGCATATCTATTCAAAGGAACCTTGCAAGCCCTTTGATAAGGAAAGGAATGGGCTAAACTTAGGTAATGGTGCTGGGATATTAATCTTAGAAAGGGAAGGGGATGCAAAAAAAAGGGGGTTAAATCCAAATATATTTATTTCTGGTTATGGTTCTTATCAAGATGGTTACCATTTTACCCATCCCCATCCAGAAGGTGAAGGTTTAAAAAGAGCAATCTTAAAAGCAATTTCCTATAAAAATATAAAAGCAGAAGATATTGATTTTATAAATGCCCATGGAACTGCTACCATAGAAAATGATAAAACAGAAGCAAAAGTTATAAAAAGTATTTTTGGGGAAAAAGCAAAATTTTTATCTACAAAGGGATGTACGGGTCATACCCTTGGGGCAGCTGGTGCCATAGAAGCTGTCTTTTCCCTTTTAATGTTAAAGGAAGGGCTCACTTCAAAAAGTTTTGGTTTTAAAGAAGTGGATCCAGAAATTGGTATCATTCCTACATTAAAAAATGAAAAAATAGAAAAAAGGTTTTGTCTTTCAACTTCTATGGGTTTTGCTGGAGCAAATAGTGCATTAATTTTTGAAAGAAAAGATCTATGAATTATGGAATAATTGATTATATTGGTGTTTCACACAAAGGGCTTGGAAAAAATTCCTTTTCTGAACCCATAAAAAAGGAAGATTTATCCTTTATGGAATTAAAATCTATGGTGAAGGGGAAAAATGTTTTTCCCTATATAAAAGCAAATATTGATGAAATTAAAAATTATTATTCCTTAAAAGATATAAGGAGATTAGATAAATATGTAAGGATTTCTTTACTTTTGACAGCTGAACTCACAAAAAATTTAAATGAAAGGGAAAAGGAAAACATAGGCACTCTTTTAGGAACTACTTATGGCTCATTTAAAACAAATTGTGACTTTTTAGATACAATAATATCTCAAGGTTTTGAAGGGGCATCTCCTTTATATTTTACTGGAACAGTTCATAATTCTCCCTTTGCCCCTATGGGTATATTTAAAGGAATAAAGGGACCTGGATGGTGTATATCTAATTTTAAATATACCTTTGAAAGTACTCTTTACATAGCAAAGATGCTTTTAAATTCAAGGATTTGTGAAAAGATATTGCTTCTTTTTGTAGATGAGTTATGCCCCTTGGCTTTATATGGGCTTGCAAATTTGATGGAAATTTCTGAAGAAAACATAGAAAAAGTCCCTATGGAGGGAGGAGTTGGATTTCTCTTAGGAAAAGAAAATTTTTTAATTTCCCTAGAAGAAATAGAAAAATTTGAAGGTTTAAAAAAATTTGGAAAAAATTATGGTTTTAGTTATTACCCAAAGGCCTTTGAAATATTAATTGATTTAAATGAAAGATTTAATCTAAGGGGTTAAAATTTGGTTTAGTTAAGTAAAAAATTTTAGAAGATGCCCTTTTATAATTTTCATCAAAAGTTTTCCATTGGGTAAGCACAATTACATTCCTATAATAACTCAATGCCTTTTCCCTAAAACCCATCTTTTCCAAGCATTCTCCCATCAAGAGCAAAACCTTTATATTTTTTTTATCATATTTTAATGCTTTTTCTAAAAGTATTTTGCATATATCATACCTTTTTTCTTCAAAGGCATTTTTTGCACATATATAACAAGCAATTGCTTTTTTCTTATTACTAGACCCTTTTTTAAACATAATTAAAAATATTACAATAAATTTAACATAATGTCAAATTTTCGAATTGCTTCACGAAAAATCTACATAAAAATAAATCATTGCCTCATATAGGAATCTACATGAAACAGAAAGGAGGTTATATGTT
>FWPV01014236.1_pt1 | contig 10999 bp, 12 predicted proteins | sample 2228371 | NCBI WGS metagenome assembly FWPV01 (sample SAMEA103939776, study PRJEB20133) | metagenome | reverse complement strand
TACCTGTAACTGTCTTCATTGAAAGTTGAGGATGTCATATCTTCTCCATAGGGCTGGAATGTCTCCATTCCAAATTCTAAATTCATTAAAATACTTTCACTTACCTTCATTCGCATTTATTTTATATCAAAAATATTTAGTTATCAAATTCCAAAATTTTTAATACAAAAAATATATCATCTTTTTCCTTTTAAATGTTAACCAAATTTTAAAAAATAATACTTAATTTTTCATCTAAAATCTATTAAAATTATTTTATATAAAATAAATTTCATTAAAAATAATTAAATACTAAAAATAAAACTTTTTCCTCTTTAGCCATAGGATCTTATTTATCATTTGCTAATCCTTAGCTTTCTTGCTTGCTCTTTTTAAAATTTTATTAACCTTTAATTTCAAATCTTTTATACTATTGCTTATTTCTCTTTCTCTTTCAAAATAAACCAAACATTTTAATTTAAGCTCTATCAATTCTTCTAAAAAATATAAACATTTATCTAAAGCCTTTTCAATTGCAGGAAATGTTTTTGAAGAAGAATCTTCAATAACATAAAAATAATATGCAAGCTCTAATAATGCATCTATGTTATTTGGATCTATTTTTATTGCTAATTTAAGTAATTCTTTACTATCTTTCAGTGTATATTTGCAGTCTTCTGCTATTTGTATAAGGCAAGCTTTACTTATAATGAGAGTAGTATCTGTTTGGCTCTTTAATAATAAATCATCTAAGATTTCTATTGCTTTATTTACTTTTTCATCTTTAACAAACTTTCTAATTTTATTTTTAGCTTTTATATAATCATTTATTTCCATTAGTTTTCCTTTATTTCGGCTTTTGAGAATATTTTTCCTTAATTCTTTTTTGTCCTTGCTCAACTAATTTTTTCAGCATCTGTGCTTTTTTCTTTAATTCCCCTTTTCCCTCTTTAGACAATTTTAAAACTTGTTCATATGTTAGGTGTTCTAATTCAGATGGATAACCTTTAACTCTTTTTAAATCACCTCCAATTAATTTGCCAACTGGAATTTTTAAAAACTTCTCAATTGGCAGAGCAAATAAAGCTGCCTTTGCTGCCCATTCTAATGACTTTTCTCCAGCTTCATTTAATTCTTTTATTATTTTTTTGCCCCTTTCAGCTGAAAGACTACTTGGTGGTCTTGAAGGATCTACCCCATATTCCTCATATTCTGATAACTCTTCCTCTTTCTGCTCCTCTTTATTATCACCTTGCTTTTTGCTTTCTTCCAATTCCTCTTCGCTCATAAACTTAAATTCACATTTCCCTGTTGTAATATTGCACACATCAACCAAAACTGGTGCTTTCCCAAAGGGGTCATAAAACTTTAAAGGATTATCAAGAGAATAAATGTAAAGGTTGAAACTTAAGGGATTATTTACCTTTCCATTTTCTTCATCTGGGGTTTGAAATCTGGCAATTCCATACTTATAATGCCTTGATCTCATATAGTCCATATTTATGTCATAGTCCCTTTCATGTCCTGTATACCTATAGGTATCTTCATTAAATGTTGATGATGTCATTTCTTCTCCATAAGGCCAGTATTCGTAATTTGCAAGGTAGTTGCCATTGCCATCTATTATTGCCCTAATTGAGCCCAAATGATCATGAAAGTAATACCTCTTTCCCCATTCCATTATCCCATCCCCATTTGTATCATCCAGCATCCCTTCTGCACATATTTTCTTCATAAATATAAAATTTTTATGCATACATTAGCTTGCCTTTTGGTTTTGGTATGTCTCTTCCAAGTTCCTTTGCTGTTTCTATCCATTCTTCTATAACAACTTCTACATTTTCAAGGGCTTCTTTTTTTGTCTTTCCATCTGCCATACAACCAGGCAGCTCTGGAACTTCTGCTATAAATGCATTGTCTTCTTCACTCCAATAAATTATTACTTCATATTTATTCATGCTCTCCACCTCCTAATTTATATTTCAAAATTATATTCCTTACTTGTTTTACTTGATACGCCTTAGCTTTTGATTCCCTGGGTTGTAAATTTATTATCTCTTCTACATCTTCTTTGTAAAAAATATAATGATCACCTTTAATCCTCTCTTTAAATCCTAAATTTTTTAATAAACCACATAAACCTTTAAATGGTATATTTTTGTCCGCTCTTCCTTTTAAAATTTTATAATACAAATCTTTATTTTTTTTCATAATTTTTATTTAAAACCTCTATATAAAGCCATGAAAAAAATCCTAATAAATAGAAAAATTAGCATCTTACCCAAACTTTTATTATATGAAATTTTATTTTCCCAAAAGCTCATCTTTTAATTATACTATTTTTTGCCTTAAAATACTAATTTTCAAAAATATTGACCTTCTAAATATTTAAAGACCTTCTTGATAAATCCTCCTAAATAAATTGTATCCATAACCTATTTTAAAAGTTCTTTAAATTTCTCAACTGTTAAATCTGCATCTTTTAAAATGCTTCTTAAAACCTTAAGGTGAAGTATTTTATTAGAATGAAATTGCACTGTTACCCTTTTCCCTTTTTCATTTTTCTATATCCTATGGCTTTCACTTTGCCTTGTTAAATAAAAACCTAATATCTCCAATACCTTTATTACATCGCCAGCTTTTATCCTTGGCAATTTTTTGCTCAAATTGATACTTCCATTAATGTAATACTTATTTCTTCAGTTTTAGGAATATCCTCTCCACTTTCAACCCTTTCTTCTAAATGCAAAGGAATGGCATCTTTTATATTTTCCATTATTTCCTCTTATGTCTCACCTTGAGTATAACAACCCTGAAGTTCAGGACAAAATGCAAAATATCCATCTTTGTCTTTCTCAAAAACTACTGAAAACTTATATGACTTCACTATATACCTCCATTTTTTATTATACCACATTGCCTTAAGAAATAACTTATTATTTTAAATTCCAAATTGAAAGTTTTTAAAAACTCTTTATTCATCAATACTTTCTCATTTTCTTAATTAATTTTAAATCTTTATTTTGTCTTTTTTAGTTTGAAGCAAAATATTTAAGATTATTTAAACTTTAATACTTATAAAAGAAAATTTTTGAACTTTTCCCAAGCAATTTTTCTATGGGAAATTTTGTTTTTTTCTTCTGCTTCCATTTCTGCAAAGGTTTTTTTGTAACCTTTTGGTATAAATAGGGGATCCCAACCAAAACCATTATCCCCCTTTGGTTTTTTTGAAATTTTTCCTTCAATTTTTCCTTCAAAATAATTGAATTTTTTTCCATCATAAACACCAATTCCACAAAGGGCAATGGCATTAAAGTTTTTTAAGCCATAGCAACATTTGATTATTCCTTCTCTTCCAGCCCCTTTCAAAAACCATTTTATAAGGGGTCCAGGAAAATTTCCAAAGCCCTCTAAGATTAAAGAAACATCTTCTACAACTAAGGGGATTTTTTTTAAATTGTAAGCATATTTTATTTTTTCCTTTATTATTTTTTTTAAATCCAATCCTTGAATTTCTGGAATAGAAACTTTGACCCAATTTATTTTATAATTTAAAATTTTGCAAACCTCTTCCCACTTTTTTTTATTGGAAGAGACAAAGGAATACATATCTTTACTTTAAATTTAAAAAGATTTTTAATTTCTTTGCCCTTGAAGGATGTTTTAGTTTTCTCAATGCCTTAGATTCAATTTGTCTTATCCTTTCCCTTGTGACATTAAACTTTTTTCCCACTTCTTCAAGGGTATGTTCATGCCCATCATTTAAACCAAACCTTAACCTTAAAACTTGCTCTTCCCTGGGAGTTAAGGTCTTTAAGATTTCATTTATTTGTTCTTTTCTATCTCTTGAAATTACTTCAATTTCAGGGGATTCTATCTTTCCATCTTTTATGAAATCCTTTAAATGTGTATCTTCTTCATTTCCAACGGGTGTTTCTAAGGAGACGGGCTCTTGAGAGACCTTTAAAATTTTCCTGACCTTTTGAACAGGCAAATCCATTGCTTTTGCAATTTCTTCAGGAAAGGGTTCCCTTCCAAGTTCTTGAACTAAATTTCTTTGAACTTTGTTTAATTTATTTATTGTTTCAATCATATGAACAGGAATTCTAATAGTCCTTGCTTGATCTGCAATTGCCCTTGTAATTGCCTGTCTTATCCACCAAGTAGCATAAGTTGAAAATTTATACCCCCTTTTATATTCAAACTTTTCAACAGCCCTCATTAAGCCATGGTTTCCTTCTTGGATTAAATCTAAGAATTGGAGCCCCCTATTTGTATATTTTTTTGCTATGGAAACTACTAACCTTAAATTAGCATTTATAAGTTTTTGTTTTGCTTTATTGGCTTCTTTTTCTCCTATCCTTATTTGGTTTAAATCGTTTTGTAACTTTTGATAAGTAATCCCATATTTTTCTTCAATTTCTTTTAAATTTTCTTCTAATTCTTGTTTCAATTTCTTTATCTTTTGTTGGATTACTTCATTTTTAAGTAGAGATATATGGGATTTAGAACTTAACTTTTTTAATTTTTTCTTTTCTTGTATTATGCTATTTTCAATATTTTTTACACTTGTATCCATTTCTTTTAAAATTCTTAAAAATTTATTTGTAGTTTGCTTAGGGAAAGACAACCTTGCTGCAATCTTAGAGATTTGACTTTGAGCCAGTTTTATTCTCCTATTATAATCTTTAATGGATTTTTTGCTTTTTTTTGCCTCCTCCTTTTCTTTTTTTAGCTTTTTTATCCTTTTGTTTAAAGAAATTATTTTTTCAAACCAACAAATTATTTTTTTATTTCTCAATTTTGCCTTTTCTTCATCTTCATCTTCTGAAATTTTTATAAGTTCCTTTGAGCAATAGTTATTTTTTTTTGCCTTTTCTACATAATTTTCTACTTCCTTTAAGACAAAGGGATTTCTTATGAGGACTTTAAAAATTTTTTTATTTCCCTTTTCAATTGCCTTTGCTATGTCTATTTCCCCTTCTCTATCTAATAACCTTATGGCTCCCATTTCTTTTAAATACAACCTGACAGGGTCAATTGTATGATCCATTGCTAATTCCGTAAACTTCTCTTCCATTTCTTTAAATCTTTTGGTTAATACAACTTCTGCCTCTTTTTCATCATCACATAGGGGAATTTGATAGTCCTCTAAGAGGTTTAAAACATCTTCATAGGAATTTTGATCTAATCTTATATCTTCTGGCAGTTGTTCATATACCTCATCATAAAGGAGGTAACCCTTATCCCTCCCTAATTGAATTAAAAACCTTATTTCATTTCTTTCTTCTAATTCCAAGCTTAACTCCTTTTATATTTTAATATTTTAATTTTTTGCAAAATTTCCATTTGTTCCCTTAAAATTGGTTCCATTTCTTCTTTTTTTGCATTTTTTAACTTTTGAGAAACTTCCTTCAGCTTTCTTTTTAAAAATCTCTCTTTTAAAATAATCCAAATTTTATCTATTTCAACATTTTCATCTAACATTAAAATTTCACTTATCAAATCACTTTCCTCATTAAAGTTCTCAATTATACTATGTATAAAATTTTTAAAATTGTCAACTTTTTTTTTGGTTATGAACTCTACCATCTTTTTTAAGCTTGGATCCTGAAACATATCTGATTCAATTTCATTAAGATATTTTTCTCTCACCTTTTCATTTTTTATAATACCTGCTAAGAAAATTTTTTCTCCATTTGGCAGTTCTTTATCTTCTGTTTTTGTAGAGTAATTAATTTGAATCTCTTTTTGAGTTAAGACATTTAAAGGCACCCCAGTCCTATCTGATAATTCTGTAATGAAATTTATTCTTAGGAGGGAATCTTGAACTAAATCTAAGTATTCCATAATTTTTTTAACCTTTTCACTCTTTTCATAGGGAGAAAATTTTGAAATGTTGTCGTAAAACTCTCTTTCAAATAAAAAATTAAAAAAATTTATACTTTCTAAGAGTTTTTTTTCAAAAGCCTCTTTCCCACCTTTTAATGCAAAGGTGTCTGGGTCTTCTCCTTCTTCTAAAAATATGAGCTGAATATCTAAACCAAAGGGGAGGAGGGTTTTTATCGCAGCAAGAGCTGCAGATTGCCCTGCAGAGTCCCCATCAAAACAAAGAAAAATTTTTTTTGCATACTTTTTTAAAATAAGGCAGTGGTCAGAAGATAGTGCAGTTCCCATAGTTGCCACAGCATTTAAAAAGCCCCTTTGCCATAATCTTAAACAATCAAAATACCCCTCTACAATTATTACACTCTCCTTTTGAACTATTGCATTTTTTGCCTTATTTAAACCAAATAAAATCCTTCCCTTTTTAAAACTTACTGTTTCTTGAGTATTTATGTACTTAGGCAGATCCTTTGTTAAAATTCTTCCAGCAAAACCTAATAATTTGTTGTTTATGGAATAGATTGGAAAGATTAACCTTCCTCTAAATCTTTCATAATAATTTCCCCTTTCTCCTTTTGCATAAACACCTGCTTTATATAATTCTTCTTCACTAAATTTTTCGCCCAATTTATCCTTGATAAAACCATACTCCTCTGGTGCATAACCAATTTCCCATTCTTTTGCTTCTTTTTCTGTGAAATTTCTGCTTAAAAAATACTCCTTTCCCTTTGAATTTTCTTTAAAAAATTCCCTTTTATATAGTTCTAAAACTGCCCTTAAGACCTTTTCAATATCATATTTTCCAAATTCTTCAGGGGTCTTTTTCTTTTTTGGCAAATCTATCCCATATTTTTTTGCAAGAAATTCTAAGGTTTCATAAAAGGTATAATTTTCCATTATTTCATAAAACTTAAAAATATCCCCGCCCCTATGACAACCAAAACAATGGAAAAGTCCCAATTTTTCATCAATTGTAAAAGAAGGTGTCTTTTCCTTATGGTCGGGGAAGGGACAAAGGGCAACATAACGAGAGCCCGACTGCTTTACTTTTGCATATTTAGAGACTTCTTCTTTTAAGGAAGCCAACATTTTTATTTTTTCAATAATGTTTTTTATTTCACTCATATAAAAGCTCCACCCAAGTAGCTCCATCCCTTTCATCGGGATAAAAATTTAAAACATAGGGTTGTTCTTTTAAGTATTCCCTTATCCCCTTTTTTAATCTTCCCGTCCCATGTCCATGAATTATTTGAACTTTTTTAACCCTCTTTTTAAAAGCAGAATTTAAGAAAAACTCTATTTCTTCTTCTGCTTCCTCAACTCTTTTTCCTATTAAATTTAAAACTCCATTAAAGTCCTCTTCTTTCAAATTATATTGAATTTTATATTTTTTTTCTTCTTCTTTGGATGGCTCTAATTCATCTATTTCTGCCCATAAACTTTTTCCTTCTATTTCAACGATTGCTATATTTCCATCAATTCTTTTTATTGTTCCCTTCTTTTTTAATATTTTATGGAAGACCCCATTTCCTTCCTTAAATTCAATGGAGCCATCCTTTTTTTCTTCAATTGTCTTAGAAGGAGTTAAATTTAATATTAATTTTTCTTCTCTTTTTTTCCCAATTTTAATTCCTTCATTCCTTAATTTTTCAATTTCTTCATTTAATTTTTTCCAAAATTCCCTTTTAAAAGTTTCAAATTCCTCCCTAAGTTTTATTTTTTCCCTTTCCAATTCTTCTTTCTTTTTTTCAAAATAAACCCTTTCCTTTTCCCTCTCTTCTTGAATTTTTAAGCTTTGCTCTTCATTTTCCCTTATACTTTTATGGAGTTTTTCAATTAATTTATCCATTTCTAAGATTTTTTTGTCTAAGTAATCTTTTGCCTTTTCAATTACTTCTTTTGGCAAACCAAACATCTCTGCCATTTTTATTGCATTTGAACTTCCGGGAATATCTTTTAAAAATTGAAAGGTTGGAACCCCAGTCCTTTCATCATAACCCATAGAACCATTTAAAAATCTTTCATCTTCTGCAGGAAGAAACTTTATATAACTTAAATGTGTGGCTCCTATTACATAAGAATTCTTATCTGCTAAGTTTTTTAAAATGCTTAAACCCAAAGCAGAACCTTCCTCTGGATTTGTTCCAAAACCAATTTCATCAATTAAAATAAAGGAGTTTTCTTTTGCCTCTCTTATAAAAAATGCTAAATCAGAAATAATTGAAGTAAAGGTTGAAAGCCCCTTTTCAAGATCTTGGGAATCTCCCATTGAGACAAATAAATTTTCTATATAGTTTATTTTTGTGCCTTCTTCTGAATTTATGGGAAAACCCATAAGCCCCAATGCTAAAGCCAAACCAATTGTTTTTAAAGCAATTGTTTTTCCTCCTCCATTGGGACCCGTTAAAATTAATCCTTTTTTTGGAGGGATTAAAGAAAGATTTAATGGAACTGCCTTTGCTCCCCTTTTAATTTTCATCCATAGCAAAAGGGGATGGTATGTGTTTATAAGATTTATTCCTTCATTTATGGTACAAATCTCTGGAAGGATTCCCTTTGTTTCATTTTTATAATTTCCCAAAGCCCTATAAAAATCAATTTCATAAATTAATTTTAAGGTCTCTTCAATTTCAAATATATAATTTTTTATTTCCATATAGTTTTCTTCATATATTTTTGATTTTTCTAATTCTATTTCATTTATTATTTTTTTTTAAAGATTATTTAGTTTTAATAGGGAACTTGGTTCTATAAAACATGTTTCACCTGAACTGGAAAATCCCCAAAAAACCCCTTCAACTTTATTTTGATATACTTTTTTTACTGGAAGACAGTACCTTTCCTCCCTGAACATAAAGGTCTCTTCTGAAAGGTAATTTTTGTGGTTTTCAATTTCTTTTTCTAATTGTTTTTGGATTTGAGAAAATATTAATCTTTCATCACTGTGAAGCTTTTTTAAATTTTCTGTGGCATCTTTTTTTAAAATACCCTCTTTTTCAAATAAATTTAAGTATTTTTTTAAGGGATCTGGAGTAAAAACCCTCTTTTCCATTTCTTCAATTAGGGGATCTTCCAATTTTTTTAAATTTTTTTTAAGATCCTCAAAATTTAAAATTAAATTTAAAATTATATATGTCTCCTTTTCATTGTAAATATGTTCAAAGTTTCTCTTTAAGGGTTCTAAAAGGTATTTTAAGTTTGCACTTTCCCATATATCCTTTTCTTCAAAATTTTCAAATAAATTTATAAGTTTATGGATTTTATAAATCTCTTCTCTGGGCAAAATATCCCTCTTACTTAAAATTAAATTTCTTCCTTCTTCTGTTTTTGAAAAAGAAGAAATTAAGAGAAGGACTTGGTCCAGCTCAAGTTGCTTATAATTATAAATCACTTAAATTTTTATAATCTATATTTTCTTTTTTCTTGAAGGAGTTTTCTCCTCTGCTTTTTCTTTGCTTCAAGGAGTTTTTTCTTTTTTAATTCACTGGGTTTTTCATAGTGTTGTCTTTTCTTAATTTCAGACAATATACCTTCTCTTTCACATAATCTTTTAAATCTCCTTAAAGCATTTTCAAAGGATTCATTACCTTCTATTATTACGAAGGTCAAAAAATTTCACCTCCTTCACTTTTGAGAGTTAATTAATGTAGCCACAACTCCTGCAGCTACACCATTGTCAATTCCCACAACAGCAACTGAGGCAGTGCAAGAATTGAGCATTGTAAGCAGGGGAACAAAACCCCCTAAGTTTGTTCCATAACCCATACTTGTGGGAACACCTATAACAGGACAAGAAACAATCCCAGCAACCACAGAAGGAAGAGCCCCTTCCATACCAGCAATAGCAATTATCACAGAGCATTTAGAAATTTCTTCCAAGTTTTTGAATATTCTATGGACTCCTGCAACTCCCATATCAGTAAAAAGAGAAGCATCTTGAGAAAAAAACTTGCAAACAGTTAAGGACTCTTCTGCAACGGGAAGATCAGATGCACCAGCTGTTATTATACCAATTTTCCCCTTAGAAGTAAAGTGCGAATATTTTTTATATTGGATTATTTTACAATTCTTATGGTATATTATATTTTTATCCTTTTCTTTTATTTTTTCATAAATATCTTCTGAAACCCTTGTAATTAAAAAGGGAATATCATTTTTTAAATGAAAATCCACTATTTTTTTAATTTGTTCTATGGATTTTTTTTCTCCATAAATTATTTCTGATATCCCTTTTCTTAAAATTCTATGGGTATCTATTTTTAAATCATCTATTTCTTTATAAGGCAATAATTTAAAAAAATCATATGCCTCTTCTAAGGAAATTTTTCCTTCTTTTAATTCCTTTAAAAGATTATAAACTTTATCCCTTATTTGCTTGCGTCCCAAAGCTTGTTATAAACTTTTCCCTGGGAAAAGAAAATCCCTGCTCCCTTTTGATCTTCCCTTGGATAAAACCAAGCAACTATTTTTTTGCCCTTTTCTTCCTTTTCTTTAATATTTAAAATATTGGGATAACCACAAATTTGGATAACTTCTTCCATAGTCATACCATTTTTAACAGCATCAAACCTTTCCTTTTTTATAAATCTATAATCCTCTGCTTCTTTAATTTTTTGTTTTAATAATTCATAATTTGGTTCAATTACAAGGGCTTGGTTATAAATCTCTATGGCATCTTTATATTTTCCACCTTCCCTTATAAATTCATCTCCTGAAATTATACATTCATCAGCATAAAGTCTTGTTGCCTTTGGAACCTCTGGGGAATTTTTTAATTCTTCATCATTTAAGACCTTATCCAAAAATAAGGTAAGGGCATCCATAAAACTATTATATTTTGTTTCATAATTTGTCTTTTTTATATTTTCTAAATTTGCTTTAAGGGATTCCAAAGTTTCTGTTGGTAAATCCTCCTTTTTATATTTTTTTGGGTTTAATTTGTAATCTTCTAAAATTTTTATCTTATCTTTTATTGCTTTCATTTCTTCTCTTATTTTTGTAATTTCCGAATGTTGTTTTGTGATGTTTGCCCACTCTTGAGGAACATCAAAGGTTACTTTTTTTTCTTGTTTCTTGCAAGAAAAAGTTAAAAGAAAAAAAATGCAAGGGATAATAAAGAAAAATTTTTTTATTT
>FWPV01015391.1_pt1 | contig 11001 bp, 9 predicted proteins | sample 2228371 | NCBI WGS metagenome assembly FWPV01 (sample SAMEA103939776, study PRJEB20133) | metagenome | reverse complement strand
CCTGGGGGAGGCCCCGCTGCGCCTGGATACCCCGATCATTGCCGTGCGCACACCGCGTGGGCCTCTCGGCCTGGTGGTGGACGAGGCAGAGGATGTCGAGCGCATCCCGGCGCACCTGATAGCGGCCCACGACGGCGACGATTCGCCCTACATCACCGGCGTGGCCCGGCTTTCGGACAGGCTTCTCCTGCTGCTGGATACGGCGCGACTGCGCTCTGAGACACGAGTGTCCGAACACCTGCCGGGGTGAGCGCCGGGCCGGTGGGCGCCGCAGTCAGCTCGGCCGGCACAGGGGCGGCGGGAAGCTCGGCCACGGGCGCGCCGCCGTCGGGCGGGGCCGTCCCGGCCCCCGGGGCCTCCTCGGTGGACGGGGTGCGGGTGACCCCGGTGTGCTCGAGGATCCGGTCGATGATGTCGGCCTTCCGGGCACGGGAACCAGCCTTCAGGCCGAGCGCAGCGGCGATGGCCAGCAACTGCTCACGGTCCTTGCCCTCGAGGGCGGCGCGCTCCATCGCCTCGGGCGACTCCACGCTCATGCAGACCTACTTTCCGGACAGGGCGTCCACGGACGAGCCGATGGGTTGGGTGATCGCCCGAGCCAGCGGCGGGCGGTACCCGGCCTGACGACGACCGGCGGGTGCGATGATGATCGGCGGCCCCCGAGCCGGCAGGAGGGTTGCGCTCCACCCCGTGGGCCGGCGCAGCGGGAATCTCGGACGGGATGTCCCGGACGTGGGCTGCTCCGGACCTGGAGGGGCGCCGCTGCGGAACCGCAGCGCTTCGCACCCTAGCGGTCGGATCGATCGTCGGCAACATCACCGCGAGCCGGTCGGCCCATTCCCGGGACGGGACCGACTCGGTACGGTCCGTTGCCATGGAGCGGCACGATCCCGAGCACGTCGAGCGGGCGCAGCAGGCGATCGCCCTCATCACCGCCTTCGTCGGCGTGCCCGAGCACGGGTCGCTGAAGGCGGCCAGCCTGCTCAACGCGCTCATGGACGAAGAGCCGCACCCCGAGTACCTGCTGTCGGCGGTGGCCGCCATCGCCGCCGTCCTCGTCCGGGACCTGGCCCGGGCAACCGGCACCACCCCGGAGTCGCACCTCCAGGCGCTCGGACGGGCCGCCGCCATCCTCCAGGGCTGAGCACCGGCCCTCAGGACCGACCGCCGCCGCTCAGCGGGCGACCAGCCGGCGCACCAGGCGCTCCACCTCACCGAGATCGTTGGCGACGGTGGCGGTGCGCTCGGGTCGGGTCATCAGGTCGGCCAGGTGCGGGGGCAGCGGGGGGCGCAGGCCCACGGCCCGCTCGACCGCGTCGGGGAACTTCGCCGGGTGGGCGGTGGCCAGGGTGACCAGCGGGACGCGATGGTCACGGCGCTGCCCGGTGGCGGCCAACCCCACAGCGGTGTGCGGGTCGACGAGCTGGCCGGTCTGGCGCCACGTGCGCTCGATCACCGCAAGGGTCTCGGTGTCGTCGGCGCGGGCCCCCGAGAACAGCCGCAGCACCTCGTGCATCTGGTCGGGCTCGAGCGACAGCGACCCGGTGGCCCGGAACCGGTGCAGCTGCTCCTCGGTGACCCCGCCGTCGCGCCCGTTGAGCTCGAACAGCAGCCGCTCGACGTTGGAGGACACCTGGATGTCCATGCTCGGGCTCAACGTCGGGGTGACCGCCCCGACGGACATGACGCCGGTGCGCAGCCACCGGGTGAGGATGTCGTTGGTGTTGCTCGCCACCAGCAGCTGGGCCACCGGCAGCCCCATCCGGTTGGCCACCCAGCCGGCGAGCACGTTGCCGAAGTTGCCGGTGGGCACGCAGTAGGCGATGGGACGGCCGCCGACACCGCCGCCGAGCGCTCCCGCCGACCACACGTAGTAGACGGCCTGGGCCATCACCCGGGCCCAGTTGATCGAGTTGACCGCCCCCAGCCGCAGCTCGTCCCGGAACGGCCCGTCGTTGAACATGGCCTTCACCAGATCCTGGCAGTCGTCGAAGGTGCCCTCGACGGCCACTGCGTGCACGTTGGGCGCCTCGACCGTGGTCATCTGCCGCCGCTGGACCTCGCTCACCCGTCCGGCCGGATAGAGGATCACGCAGTCGACGTGGGCCAGGCCCTTGAGCGCGTCGATGGCGGCCGAGCCGGTGTCCCCGGAAGTGGCGCCCACGATCGTCACCCGGTCGCCCCGCCGGCCGAGGACGTGGTCGAACAACCGGCCGACCAGCTGCAGGGCGATGTCCTTGAACGCCAGGGTCGGCCCGTGGAACAGCTCGAGCAGCCACTCGTTCGGGCCGAGCTGGACGAGCGGGCACACCGCCGGATGGCGGAACACCTCCGGCCCGTACGCCTCGTGGCACAGGGCCCGGAGGGTGGCGACCTCGATGTCGGGGGCGACGAAGGGTTCGAGCACCTGCACCGCCAGCTCTGCGTAGGACAGCCCCGGCGGCACGGGCTCGAGCGCCGGCCACGAGCCGGGCACGTACAGCCCGCCGTCCGTGGCCAGCCCCGTGAGCAGGACCTCGGCGAACCCGAGCTCGGGCGCCCGGCCCCGGGTGCTGACGTAGCGCATCAGGACCCGGTGCCCACGACCCGGAGCAGCCCGCCGACCCGGCGCACCACCTCGAGGTCACGCAACTCGCGCAGGGTCGCCTGGACATCGGCTTCCCGGGCGGTGTGGGTGATGAACACCAGGCGGGCGTCGTCACCGAGGCCCTCCTGCTCGGCGGTGCGGATGCTCACGTTCCACCGGGCGAACACGCCGGTCACGGCGTGCAGGACGCCGGGCCGGTCGACCACCTCGAGCGGCAGGTAGTACTCGGCCGAGGTCTCGTCGATGGCTTTGATCTTCGCCCGCCGGAAGCTTCCGAGCGATCCGTGGGTGCCCTTGCGCAGGTTGGACGCGGCGTCCACCAGGTCGCCGAGCACGGCGCTCGCAGTGGGTGACCCACCGGCCCCCCGACCGTAGAACATCAGCGACCCGACCGCATCGCCCTCGACGAACACGGCGTTGTAGCTGTCACGGACGCTGGCCAGCGGGTGGGTGGCGGGCACCATGGCCGGGTGCACGCGCACGGCCACCTCGTCGGTTTCCGGGTCGCGCTCGGCGATGGCCAGCAGTTTCACCACGTACCCGAGCCGGCGAGCCACGGCGATGTCGGCCGCCGTGATGTTCGAGATGCCCTCGTGGTACACGTCGCCGGCGACCACCCGGGCCCCGAAGGCGATCATGGCGATGATCGCCGCCTTGGCGCCGGCGTCGAACCCCTCGACATCGGCCGTGGGGTCGCGTTCCGCGTACCCGAGCATCTGGGCCTCGGCGAGAGCGTCGTGGTAGCTCGCCCCGTCGTCGGCCATCTTGGTGAGGATGTAGTTGGTGGTGCCGTTGACGATGCCCATCACCCGGCGGACCGGCTCACCCACCAGGCTCTCGCGCAGCGGGCGGATCAGGGGGATGCCACCGGCGACGGCGGCCTCGAACAGCAGGTCCCGTCCGGCGGCATCGGCCGCCGCGAACAGCTCGGCACCGACGTTGGCGAGCAGCTCCTTGTTCGCGGTGACCACCGGCTTGCCACCCTTGAGCGCCGTGAGGATCAGCTCGCGGGCCGGCTCGATCCCGCCGATGACCTCGACGATCACGTCGATGGCTGGATCTTCGACCACGGCGGCGGCGTCACGGGTGAGCACCCCCTCGGGGAGCTTGACGCTGCGCTCCCTGGCCATGTTGCGCACCGCCACCCGGGCGATCTCGAGATGCAGCCCGGTGCGGGCGGCGATGGCCGGCGCCCGGTCCCCGACCAGCTTCACGAGTGCGGCGCCGACGTTGCCGCACCCCAGCACCCCGACCCGGACGACGTCTCGTTCCACGAGCGCAGGACGCTACCGCCGGCCCCGCCCACCCGGCGAGGGCCGTGGCCGCCGGACCGTCAACGGCGCCGGGCGGCGACCACCAGGATGCCGGCGAGGGCGGGTCGGCGGGCGAGGATCCCGTCGAGCTTGCCCAGCGCCCCGCTGAGCTCGTGGTACCCGGCCCCGGCCTCGTCGACCACCTCGAACCCACGGGCGGCGAGGAGCTGGCGAAGCGCCTTGAGGGTGAACAACCGGAGATGGCCGACCACCACCTTCCCGGGCCGGCCGTAGATGCCCCGCAGGCTCACCTCGCTGAACGCGGGCTGGGTCCCGGCCAGCAGCGCCGCTCGGTTGAACCAGGCGGCCAGGTTCGGGGTGGACAGGAACAGCACCCCACCCGGGCGGAGCACCCGGTGGATCTCGTCGAGCAGCGCATCGGGGTCGACGAGGTGCTCGATCACGTCGTCGAGCACGACCGCGTCGGCGGCGCCGGACCGCAGGGGCAGCGCCGTGCCCCCCGAGCGCACCGGCAGGTAGCGGTGGGCCGCCCCGCCCCGCACCAGCGCCGCCTCGGACAGGTCGACGCCCACCACCCGCTCGGCCGACGCGGCGGCCGCGAGCAGCGCCGTCCCCGCACCCCCGCCGCAGCCGATGTCGACCAGGGTGGGTGCGCCCTCGGCCCCCAGCACCCGGTGGATCTGGGCCCGCTGGGTGGCGATCGTGGCCGGCGACTGGATCTCGGAGCCGAACACCTGGCTCCCGTAGAACGCCGTTAGCGTGTCGCTCATCGGGCCCGGTGGGTGGGAGTGCGGCGGATCACGAACCTGAGCGTAGGCGTCCGGGCGTGGGCCGGACCGGTGGGTGGGGCACTGTTCACCGTGGCCTGGGTGGTGGCCACGCCGCTGCAGCCCGGCTACGGGTTCTGGCGGGACGAACTGTCCGGTCTCGCCTCGCTCGAGGCCCGCCACGCCTGGGTGCTCCTGGCCGGCTTCGTCGCCCTGGCGGTGGGCACAGCGGTGTTCGCCACGGTGCTGCCCCGCCGCGGCCGCAGCCTGGTGCTGGCGGCCGCTGCCGCCACCGTCGGGGTCGCGCTGTTCCGTCGCGACTGCCTGACCACTGCCGTGTGCGTGCGCACCGGGCTGCCCGCCGACGCCGACCCGTCGTGGCACAACCACCTCCACGACATGGCTGCGGTGATCGCGTACGGGTGCCTGGTGGTGGCCCCGTTCGTGCTCGCCCGGGGGATGGGGCACCTCGGCCGGCTCACCCGAGCCGCCGGGCTCGCCGGCGCTGCGCTCGCAGTGCTGTACGTGTCGAAGGTGCTCGGCCCGTGGAACGGCCTGGTGCAGAAGCTGATGGTCACCGCGGCGATCGCGTGGATGACCGCCGTCGCCCGCCGGCCGCCGGTCAACGCGACCGGCGGAGCCCCGTGACCCCGGCCGGACCGGACCCCGGGTGGCTCACATCCGTTCGGGGCATTCGATCCCGAGCAGCCCGAGCCCCGTGCTCAGCACCCGGGCGGTGAGATCGCACAGCGCCAGCCGGCCCAGCCGGGTGGGCTCGTCGGGTGCCCGCAGCACCGGGCACGCCTCGAAGAACGCGGTGAACGCCTGGGCGAGCTCGAACAGGTAGCCGCACAGCTTGTGGGGCGAGTACCGCTCGACCGTGTCCTGCACGGCGGCGTCGAAGCCGAGCAGCGCCAGCGCCAGGGCCCGCTCGGTCGGGTGGGCGATCGACGGGGTGACCCCGGCGACCTCGGCGGGGTCCACGCCGCCCTTGCGGAAGATCGACCGGATCCGCACCACGGCGTACTGGAGGTAGGGGGCGGTGTTGCCCTCGAAGGCCAGCATCCGGTCCCAGTCGAAGGTGTAGTCGCGGACCCGGTCGGTGGACAGGTCGGCGTACTTGATCGCGCCGATGCCGACCATCCGCGCCACCTCGGCCGCCTCGTCCGGCTCGAGATCGGGGTTCTTCTCGGCCACCGACGCCCCGGCCCGCTCGATGCCCTCGTCGAGGAGCTCGACGAGCTTGATGGTGTGCCCGCTGCGGGTCCGGAACATTCGGCCGTCGGGGCCGAGCACGTTGCCGAACGCCACGTGCACCGCACGCGCCGGGGGGACCAGCCAGCCGGCCAGGCGGGCCACGTCGAAGCACATGTTGAGGTGCTGGGCCTGCGGCGCGCCGACGACGTAGAGCAGCAGGGTGGCGCCGATGCGCCGCACCCGGTCACGGATGCAGGCCAGATCGGTGGTGGCGTAGTTGTAGCCGCCGTGGCCCTTCTCGACGATCAGGGGGAGGGGTTCATTGTCCCGGTTGGTGTAGCCGGGGAGCAGCACCACCTTCGCCCCCTCGCTCTCGGTGAGCAGGCCGAGCGCCTCGAGCTCGGCCACCACCTCGGGGAGCATCGGGTTGTAGAAGCTCTCCCCGGCGATGTCGTCGTCGGTGAGCAGCACCCCGAGCTTCGCGTAGACCACATCGAAGTACCGGGTGGACTGTTCGACCAGGATGCGCCAGAGCCGGATCGTCTCGGGGTCGTGGGCCTGGAGCAGCACCACGCGGGCACGGCTGCGGTCGCGGAAGGCCTCGTCGGCGTCGAACTTGGCCCGGGCCTCCCGGTAGAAGGTGTCGAGGTCGCCGACGCTGAGCTCCTCGGCCGCCTCGGCCTCACCGATGTCGAGCAGGTGCTCGATGAGCATGCCGAACGGGGTGCCCCAGTCACCGAGGTGGTTCTCGCGCACGACCCGGTGACCGAGGTGGCCGAGGATTCGGGCCAGCGCGTCGCCGATGATCGTGGTGCGCAGGTGACCGACGTGCATCTCCTTGGCCACGTTGGGCGACGAGTAGTCGATCACCACGGTCTCGGGCTGGGCGGCCGGCGTCACGCCGAGACGGTCGTCGGCGGCCATCTCGCGGACCAGGCGGGCGACGAACGTGTCGCTCAGCGTGAGGTTGATGAACCCGGGCCCGGCCACCTCCACCGCCGAGCACACGTCGGACAGCTCGGCGGCGGCCACCACGTCGGCCGCGACGTCACGAGGGCTCCGACCGAGCTGCTTGGCCAGAGGGAGGGCGCCGTTGGCCTGGAAGTCGGCCCGGTCGCTGGGCCGGACCACCGGATCGGCCCCGGGCGCCAGCGTGTCGAAGGCGGCCTGGAGCCGCTCGGTGAGGACGGTGATCGGGTCGGCCATCGGCTGCTCAGTCTCGCCGCCCCCGCACCTCAGGGCACGTCCAGGCGGACCAGGTCATCGTAGGTCTCCCGCCGAACCACCAGCCTGGCCTCGCCGTCGCGCACGAACACCACCGCAGGGCGCGGCACCTTGTTGTAGTTGGAGCCCATCGAGTGCCCGTAGGCCCCGGTGACCGGCGTGGCGAGGATGTCGCCGACCCGCAGGTCGCCGGGCACGTGGGCTTCGTACAGCAGCACGTCACCGGACTCGCAGTGCTTGCCCACGACCCGGACCCGCATCGGCCGGGGGGCGTCGACGGCCCGGGGGAGGAAGGCCTCGTAGCCGCTGCCGTACAGCACCGGCCGGGGGTTGTCGCTCATCCCCCCGTCCACCGCCACGTAGGTGCGCACGCCCGGGATGTGCTTGATGGTGCCCACCTCGTAGAGGGTCACCGCGGCCTGTGCGACGACCGCCCGGCCCGGCTCGACGAACACCCGGGCCCGCAGGCCGATCCGGTCGAGCTCGGCCCGCAGCACCCGGCCCCACTCGCTGATCGGGGGGGCCTCCTCCCCCTCGACGTAGGCGACACCCAGGCCCCCGCCCAGCGTGAGTTCGGGCAGCCCTGTGCGGGCGCACAGGTCGGCCATCACATGGGAGGCCTCGGCGAACGAGGCGGCCCGGAACACGTTCGAGCCGATGTGGCAGTGGAGGCCGACCAGCTCCACCGACGATGACCGCCGGGCCCGGGCGATGGCCTCGTCGGCTGCGCCGGTGGCGAGCGTGAACCCGAACTTCGAGTCGTTCTGCCCGGTGGACACGTACTCGTGGGTGTGCGCCGCCACCCCGGGGGTGATCCGCAGCTGCACCCGGGGCACCGGCAGGCCCTCGGAGTGCAGGCGGTCGAGACGGTCGAGCTCGTCGAAGCTGTCGACCACCACGTGGCGAACCCCGGCGGTCAGCGCGGCGCGCAGCTCGGCCAGCGACTTGTTGTTGCCGTGGAGCACCAGGCGATCCGCAGGGACGCCTGCGGTGAGCGCCACGTGGAGCTCACCGCCGGTGGCCACGTCGAGCAGCAGGCCCTCCTCGTGGGCGAGCCGGGCCATGGCCAGGCACAGGAAGGCCTTGGTCGCGTAGATCACCGAGTCGGACCCGAACGCCTCGACCGCCTCCCGGCACCGGTTGCGCAGGTGGACCTCGTCGTAGACGAACAGCGGGGTGCCGAACTCCGCGGCCAGGTCGAGCAGGTCGCATCCCCCGATGGCCAGCCGGCCGCGCCCGTCCACCGTGGCGGTGTCGGGGAGCAGGTGTCGGGGCAGGGGGTTGGCGCTGGGCACGGTGGACGATGGTACGGCTAGGATCGCTCCCTGCGCCCTCGTAGCTCAGGGGATAGAGCAGCGGCCTCCGGAGCCGTGCGCGCAGGTTCGAATCCTGCCGAGGGCACCGTGTGATGTCGCGGGACATCGGAAACGGTCCGAACCTTCAGTGGGGTTCGGGCCGGTTCGTTTTTCGGGGTGGCCGGGGGTCGCGGTCGGCAAAGGGTTGGTAGTCGCGGCGGGTGTCGAGGGTGAGGTGGCGGTAGAGCTCGCCGGTGGCGGCGTCGATGACGCGGATGTCGAGGTCATCGATGAGCAGCAGAACGCGGGTTCGGGCGAGGGTTCGGCTCAGCCCGATGTGGTGGAGGCGGCCGTTGTGGCGGAGCGTGACCCGGCCGGCGCGGTCGACGATGTCGCGGCGGACGCGGTGGTGGGTGTCGTGGTCGCGGTTGCCGGGGGTGGCTTTGGGGCGGGCGCGGTAGGCGACACCGGGGTAGGCGTGGTGAGCGAGGGCCCGGTGAGGGCGTTGCTCGTTGTAGAGGTGCACGAAGGCGTCCAGGAGCTGCTGCAGGTCGGCCAGGGTGGCTGCTGGGGGGCGGGCAGCGAGCCAGGTCTTGAGGGTCTGCTGGAAGCGTTCGACTTTCCCGCAGGTGCCGGGGTGGTTTGGTCGCGAGTTCTTCTGGGTGACGCCGAGGCGGCGCAGTTCGGTCTCGAGGCCGTTGCGGCCGCCTCGACCGCCGGCGAGGCGGGTGGTGAACACCATGCCGTTGTCGGTCAGTGTTGATGCGGGGATCCCGTGGTCGGCGCAGGCGGCGCGGAAGGTGGCCAGCACGATCGAGCCGGTGACGCGACGGTGGGCGGTGACCGACAGGGCGTAGCGGGAGTGGTCGTCCAACCAGGTGAGGACCTCGACGTCGCAGCCGTCGGCGAGCTCGACGTGGGTGAAGTCGGCTTGCCACATCTCGTTGGGCTGGTCGGCGGCGAAGCGGATGTAGGACGAGCGGGGCCGCTTCTGGGGTTGCGGGTCGATGACCCCGGCGCGGCGCAGGATCCGCCAGATCGTGGCCGGCGACAGCCGGAGGCCGTGGTGGTGCTCGAGCCACCACGCCAGGGTGATGGGTCCGGCGTCGAGCCCGTCGGCGGCCAGGGTCTTGCGGTGCTCGAGGACCAGCTCGACGACCGGTTCCGGGGTCGCGGTGGGTGAGCAGACCGGGCGGCGCGACCGCGGCTCGAACGCCGCGTCGCCCTCGGCGCGGTAGCGGGCGACGAGCTTGGACACCCACCCCTTGGACACCCCGTAGGTCCGAGCGACCTCAGCCTGGGACCGTCCCTCGACAACAACAGCAGTGATGACCAGACGGGCTTTCGACACCCGTAACGGTCACCGCCACCCACGCCCAGACCGCAGATCCCCCGCTTCCTATGTCTCGCGACACCCGTTTCCTATGTCCTGCAACCGCACATGGGTCGGCGGTGTGCAGCGAAATAAACAGGTTCGCATTGGTAGGGCTTGTGACACCGCTCTTGCGCGCGTTGTCGCAAGGACGAGCGGGGGGCGGGAGCAAACTCGGGAGTGCCGCCGGGACGAACTTCGGGACGAAGATCATTCCCGCGACGATGTGGACAGCCAGCCACCGCGTTCGCTGAGTGGTTGGGAACGAGGCCCGATGCATTCTGCTCAGGCTTCGAGGTTGAGCTCCGTCCCTGGCCCGACCTCCTCGACGGCGGTCCAGGTACGGGTCTGAAGCGCGGTGATGAAGTCATCGTCCCCAGCGACGTAAAGCGACCAGAAGTCCACATCCGTCGCAACGAACCACCGTCGATCATCGGGCCAGAAGAGGTCTGGATTGCGCCAACCGTCGAAACCCGGATAGCGCAGGGAGTCGACGGCCGCGACTGTTCCCTCGAGAAGGAGGTAGGTACGGTCGGGTAGTCGGAGCCGTGGTATCAGCTCGAGTTCAGCTGACGCTGCTTCATCGAAGCCGTGTCCCTCCCAGATTGCGAACCATGCGAGATCCGGGGTGCCGGTGTACCCCTGGCCAACCGAGGCAATGAGCGAGAACAAGCGCCGATACTCGGTCCACCAGTCACCGGGAACGGCCCCGGGGGCTCCTACACGGACAATCCTCGAGAACCTGCTCTGTGGCACGAGCGACGCCACGGTACCGGGCTCTCCGCAACACTCTGCTCTGATCCACTCTGCCCTTGTGGCGGACCGGGCCGCGCGAACAGAGTCTCCGAAGGTAAGCGCCTCAGACATCTGACTCCGTGACAACTCCCACAGACTGTTCCGGCACTCCCTTGCAGCCAGGGCCTACGACGGAGCGCACAGCAAGGCGTCCGTGCCCTGACGAGGGGCGCCCCACGTGATGCCTGCCGGATCGTTGACTCCCGTCAGATCAACGTCGGAGCCGCCTCGATATGCAACGGGCGTGGTTCGGTTTGCGCAACGGATGCGAGCGTTGTCTCGATACCCCGCCCCGCCGCCAGGCCTCGTGGTCGTGCCCCTACCGACGGCAACGGTTACCCAGCGGCAACCGAATCTATCGCACCAGGACGCTTGCAGGTACGCCGTCACTTTGGCCGTGGATGGACACCGGTGAGGGGGACCCGATGAGTGGTCCAGGTGTTATGCGGCTCGGGGTTGGTTGATGGTCCACTTCGCGGCGAACTCGGCG
>FWPV01015390.1_pt1 | contig 11001 bp, 21 predicted proteins | sample 2228371 | NCBI WGS metagenome assembly FWPV01 (sample SAMEA103939776, study PRJEB20133) | metagenome | reverse complement strand
TCGAAGTAAAGCCGCGCAGGGTGGGTGGTGCTACCTACCAGGTGCCGGTCGATATCAGGCCGGATCGCCGCGTTGCCCTGGCAATGCGGTGGCTTTTGCAGGCAGCAAGGGCACGCAAGGGCAAACCGATGGCAAACAGACTGGCTGAGGAATTGATTGATGCGTTCCGGGGTCAGGGCGCTGCCATAAAGAAACGCGAAGATACGCACAAGATGGCTGAGGCAAACAAGGCATTTGTACATTACAGGTGGTAAGTAAGGAAGGTTGCAGGTATTGTGTCCAGCAATAGAGCTTGTTTAGTGGAGAAGGAAGGGAGCATGGCGCAGGGCGAGGCGCTGGAAAGGGTGAGGAATATCGGTGTTATCGCTCACATCGATGCCGGTAAGACGACCGTCACCGAGCTTATGCTGTATCATACCGGTCGCACGTACAAAGTCGGCCAGGTCGATGAAGGCACCGCGGTGATGGACTGGATGCAGCAGGAACGCGAGCGAGGCATCACTATCACTGCTGCTGCAACAAGTTGCGAGTGGTTGGGGCATCAGATCAATATCATCGATACGCCGGGACATGTGGATTTCACCGCCGAAGTGGAACGAAGCCTGCGGGTTCTCGATGGTGGCGTGGTAGTATTCGATGCCCTGTGCGGGGTCGAGCCACAGTCGGAGACGGTCTGGCGCCAGGCCGACAAATATCGGGTACCCAGGATATGCTTTGTTAACAAGATGGACCGAGTCGGAGCTGACTTTATGGGTACCGTCAAATCCATAGTAGACCGCCTTGCTGCTAATCCTGTGGCAATACAGCTGCCTATAGGAGCGGAGGCTGCGTTTGAGGGCGTTATTGATCTTATTGAGAATAGGGCGTGGTTTTTTGCCGATGAGAAAGGACAGAAGCCTGTCGAGGCACCCGTGCCCGAGAAATACAGGGAGCTGGCAGCCCGTCTCAGGGAGCAACTTGTCGAGAAGATAGCAGATAGTGATGAGCAGCTTATGTCTGCCTATGTAGAGGGCAGGGAGATTACCGTACCTGAACTCAAAGCCGCTCTGAGAAGGGCAACACTTTCAACCAGGCTTGTCCCGGTGCTCTGTGGCAGCGCTCTCAGGGACAAGGGTGTTGAGTTCGTACTGGATGCAATAGTAGACTATCTTCCCTCGCCATTGGATATGCCCCCCGTGAAAGGTATTGACCCCAGAACCGATAAAGAAACAACGCGCGAGGCCAGCGACAGGGCTCCGTTTTCGGCTCTAGCGTTCAAGGTAATGTCTGACCCCTTCATTGGACGTTTGGTGTATATTCGTGTCTACTCGGGGAAAATCCGGTCGGGCGCTCAGGTTTACAACTCGACAAGGGGACACAAGGAACGACTGGGGCGACTGGTCAGGATGCACGCCAACCGGCGCGAGGAGATAAGTGAAGTAGGAACAGGGGGGATTGTCGCTGCCGTGGGACTCAAGAATACATTTACAGGGGATACGCTTTCTGATCCTACCAGACCTATTATCCTCGAATCAATCAAGTTTCCTGAGCCTGTGATATCCGTTGCCATAGAGCCCAGAACAAAGCCAGACCAGGACAAGCTAGGTGACGCGCTGGCTAAACTTGCTGAGGAAGACCCCACCTTCAAGACCCGCTACGATGAGGAGACCGGCCAGACCATAATCTCAGGTATGGGCGAGCTCCATCTGGATATTATTGTTGACAGGATGATGCGCGAATATGGCGTGGATGCCAAGGTGGGCAGACCTCAAGTTGCGTACAAAGAGACGATCACAGTTCCCGTGCGCGCGGAAGGCAGGTTCATAAAGCAAACCGGTGGACGAGGTCAATATGGCCATGTCTGGCTGGAGATTGAGCCGCTGGAGCGCGGCAAGGGCTTTGAATTCGTAAACAAGATACAGGGCGGCGCTATACCCAGGCAATTCGTCCCTCCGGTGCAACAGGGCGTTAGAGAAGCGCTGGAAAGCGGCGTTCTGGCGGGTTATCAGGTAATCGATGTAAGGGTGACACTGGTGGATGGGAGCTACCATGAGGTGGACTCTTCCGAACTTGCTTTCAAGATGGCCGGTGCCATGGCCATCAGGGAGGGATTGAAGGCGGGGAAACCTATACTTCTTGAGCCGATCATGAAGCTAGAGGTTGCCACACCCAGGGAGTTCCTCGGTGACATAATGAGCGATCTCAACGCCAGGAGAGCCAGGGTTGAAGCGATAGAGTTGCGTGCGTGGACACATATAATTCGTTGCTATTTGCCTCTCGCCGAGACCTTCGGTTATGCTACTGACCTCAGGTCGATGAGCCAGGGCAGGGCAACCTACTCCATGGAGTTCCATTGCTACCAGGAGGTACCGAGAGAGATGGCAAAAGAAATCGTCACCAGATTGAGGAGCTAGATGCCGAAACAGAAGATACGCATCAAGCTGAAGGCTTTCGACCACAGAATTCTGGACCAGTCTGCGGTACAGATAGTGGAGGCGGCAGAGCGCACAGGGGCGGCCGTAATAGGCCCGGTGCCCCTGCCCACCCATATTCAGAAGTTCTGTGTGATTCGCTCCCCGCATGTGGACAAAGACTCACGAGAGCAGTTCGAGATAAGGACTCATAAGAGATTGATTGATATTGTGGACCCTACATCAAAAACCATTGACGCCCTGACCACTTTGAATCTGCCGGCAGGGGTTGATATCGAGATAAAGCTTTAATTTCGGGTTATAGTGATGATTAACGGACTTATTGGACGAAAAATAGGCATGACCCGGTTGTTTAATGCAAAAGGTGAGGCGGAAGCAGTAACTGCCATTGAAGCAGGACCATGCACTGTCACACAGGTCAAGACCGTAGCCAGAGATGGCTACAATGCTGTCCAACTCGGCTTCGGTCAGGCTAAAAAGCTGAATGCCCCCGAGAAGGGGCATCTGGGCAAGCTCGGGTTGTTCAAGCACCTGCGAGAGCTGAGGGTTGACGGTAACCCCGATGTTGAAGTGGGGCACAAGGTGGATGTTTCGCTTTTCCAGCCGGGTGATTTAGTTGACATAAGTGGTCTATCCAAGGGAAGAGGGTTTGCAGGTGTGGTCAAGCGCCATCATTTCTCTGGAGGGCCCAAGACCCACGGGCAGTCTGACCGCCATCGTGCTCCCGGTGCTGTAGGTTCTGGTACCACACCGGGCCATGTGCTGAAGGGTCTGAGGATGGCCGGGCGTATGGGTAACGAGAGGGTGACAGTAAGGCATCTCAAGGTCGTCAAGGCTGACCCTGACAGGAACTTGCTTTTGGTAAAGGGAGCGGTACCAGGTGCCAAGAACGGACTGCTTGAAATAAGAAAATGCAGAGTGACGAAGAAGTAGGCGGAGAAGACCGTGAAGCTCGCGGTATATGACAGCACAGGTAAAGAAATAGACGAGATAGAAGTGGATGACTATGTCTTTGGTGTTCAGCCAAAGGAAGCGGTAGTCCATCAAGCTCTGGTGAGACAGCTGGCAAACGCGAGACAGGGAACTGCTGACACAAAGACTCGTGGTGAGGTCTCGGGAAGCACTCGAAAATTGTATCGCCAGAAGCACACTGGTATGGCAAGGTCTGGCACCAGGAGGTCGCCACTTCGACGAGGCGGTGGCATAGTGTTTGGGCCTCACCCCAGGAGCTACAAACAAGCTATGCCGAAGAAAATGAGGCGGCTTGCCTTGAGAAGCGTGCTCTCCAGCAAGGTATCGGAAGGGCAGCTTAAGGTGGTTGATAGCTTTGGTATAGAGGAACCCAAGACCCGCAGGATGGAGCAGGTTTTGAAGGCACTTGGTGTGGCATCTTCCGCTTTGATTCTTACTGCTGAAGTAAATCATAATGTAATCAAATCAGCTCGCAATATTGCTAGAACCAAGACACTGGCTGCTGATATGCTGAATGTCGCAGACCTTCTCTCACACACCATGTTGCTGATGACTGTTGACGCAGTGCGTCGGGTGGAATCGCTCTGGGGCAAGAGGGAGGCTGCTGCCGGAGGCGATGGTTCCCAAGGGTAGGAAGATGCATATTTACGAAGTATTGAGACGACCTGTTATAACCGAGAAGAACACGCTGCTTGCAGCTCAGAACAAGTACATGTTTGAGGTCTGTAAGGATGCCAACAAGCAACAGATAAAAGAGGCGGTTGAGAAGGCATTCAAGGTCAATGTGACCTCGGTCAATGTGATAAACGTGCCGGGCAAGATGAGACGTGCCGGAAGAAGACGTGGCATGACCTCGCCGTGGAAAAAGGCGATTGTTACTTTGCAGACCGGCCAGAAGATCGAGCTTTTTGAAGGAGTATAGTCTGGGCCTGGCGAGAGCCTGGCAATAAGGAGAACACTTTGGGACTAAAGCTGTATCGCCCCACTTCGCCGGGGATGAGAGGAAAGATTGGCGCCGACTTCTCCGAGATAACGAAAAAAGAGCCGGAGAAATCATTGCTTGTGCCTCTGAAGAAGAAGTCCGGCAGAAACAATCAGGGCAAGATAACCGTGCGCCATCGTGGCGGAGGGGCTAAACGGAAGCTCAGGATTATCGACTTCAGGCGAGATAAACTGGGGATCCCGGGCAAAGTGGCATCTATTGAATATGACCCCAACCGTTCGGCAAACATCGCTTTAATCCATTATGCGGATGGCGAGAAGCGTTATATTCTGGCGACGCTTGGCTTGAGGGTCGGTGACAGTGTGTCCGCCGGGGAGAATGCTGAGATAAAGCCTGGCAATGCGTTGCCGCTTAAATGTATTCCCGCGGGCACCGCAATACACAATATCGAGCTTCATCCGGGCAAGGGCGGGCAGATAGTGCGTAGTGCCGGTGCCGCCGCTCAGATTATGGCCCGGGAGGCTGGCTACATTCTGGTCAAGTTGCCTTCCGGCGAACTACGACGTATCGATGAGAGATGTGTGGCGACTGTAGGGCAGGTGGGCAATGTAGACCACAGCAATATCAGCCTGGGAAAAGCAGGGGCAAAGAGGCACCGGGGCTGGCGCCCGGAGGTGCGTGGCTCAGCAATGACACCTCGGGACCATCCCCATGGGGGTGGAGAGGGACGGAGTCCAGTGGGATTGGCGGGACCGAAGACACCGTGGGGCAAACCTGCACTCGGATATAAGACAAGACGCAACAAGAGAAGCAGTAGATTCATTGTCAAGCGGAGGAAGTAGTATTTGAGGAGGGATAGAAGTTAATGTCGAGGTCGACCAAGAAGGGACCATTTGTTGACCCGAAGTTGCTTAGAAAAGTCGAGGCGCTGGCCAGGAGCGAACAAAAGGCGGTAATCAAGACTTGGTCGCGGTCTTCGACAATTATCCCCCAAATGGTCGGTCTCACTATTGGTGTACACGATGGCAGGCGGCATGTCCCTATATTCATAACTGAGAATATGGTCGGGCACAGGTTGGGCGAGTTTGCCCCTACCAGGACGTTCAGAGGACATACGGGCAAGGCGGAGAAGTTGACCGGGGTGAAGAAGGCTGCTCCGGCAGCTGCTTCTCCTCAAAAAGCGGAGTAGTTTCAGGTGGAAGTGAGAGCGAGCGCAAGACAGGTAAGAGTATCACCGAGAAAGGCAGGCCTAGTGCTGGATGCAGTGCGTGGCAAGAAAGTGAGTGAGGCACTGGTCATACTCAACTTTTTGCGTACGCCAACAGCACGCACTGTGGCAAAGGTAGTGAAATCTGCAGCTGCAAATGCGGAGAACAACTACCAGATGGCACCAGCCCGGCTCAAGATAGTCAAGGCGTTTGCAGAGAAGGGCCAGACTCTGAGAAGGTATCGTGCCAGTGCACGGGGCAGGGCAAGCCCCTATAAGCATCGGTACAGCCATATTGTCATAGCTGTTGAGGAGGAGTGAGTGGGTCAGAAGGTACACCCTTATGGTTTCAGGCTGGGAATTATAAAGGACTGGCGTTCTCGCTGGTACGACGAAAAGCACTATACCGAACTGGTGCATGAGGACGTAGAGATCAGGCGGCTTATTCGGTCGTCATATGAGGACGCCGGCATTTCTCAGGTCGAAATTGAGCGCAAGGCCAGCGAAGTGACGGTGACGGTGCACACCTCCAGGCCAGGTATTGTCATTGGTCGTGGCGGTCAAAGAGTGGACGAACTGCGGGCGCTTCTGGAAAATAAGACGGGAAAGAAGGTCCGTCTGAATATTCACGAGATAAGAGAGCCCGAACTCGATGCAAAGCTTGTTGCCGAAAACATAGCTGAACAGCTCAGGCGGCGAGTTTCCTATCGCAGGGCCATGAAACAAGCTGTCTCCCGTACCATGTTGCGTGGTGCCAAAGGTGTGAAGATAAAATGCTCCGGCAGGCTTGCGGGAGCTGAGATTGCAAGGCACGAGACTATCAGGGAGGGGAGTGTACCCCTGCATACATTGAGAGCTGACATAGATTACGGATTTGCTGAAGCGTTAACAACGATGGGCATCATTGGTATTAAGGTGTGGATTTACAAAGGGGAGGTCCTGCCTGAAGCCAAGGCCTCGGCTGAAGGCGCAGCCGGTGCCGAGGCTGCCACTGGCAAGCCCGAAGGATAGCTCAGGGTAGTGAGATGTTGCAGCCAAAACGAGTAAAGTATCGTAAAGCTCAGAGAGGACGCCGCCGTGGCATAGCGCAGGCAGGCAACACTGTGACATTTGGTGATTTTGGGCTTCAAGCTCAGGAATGTGCCTGGCTCACCAGCCGTCAGATTGAAGCAGCCCGTCGTGCTATCGTGCATAGCGTTAAGCGGGGTGGAAAGGTCTGGATTCGGGTATTCCCTGATAAACCGGTGACCAAGAAGCCTGCTGAGACCAGGATGGGTAGTGGTAAGGGCTCTCTTGACCATTGGGCGGCCGTAGTCAAGCCGGGTCGGATGCTGTTCGAAATCTCCGGTGTCAAAGAGGAGCTGGCGAAGGAGGCGATGCGGCTGGCCTCTGCCAAGTTGCCTATTCGGACCAAGTTCGTTGTCAGAGAGGGTGTGACCGAAACTGCCCCCTAAATCGGTGAACGCGATGAAGATAGATAAGATTAAAGCACTCAGCACAGGCGAACTGGCTAAGCAACTTGAAGATGCGCATCAAGAGCTCTTCAATTTGAGATTCAGGCTTGCAACAAGACAACTGGCAAACTACAGCGAAATCCGCAACGTTAAGAAAAGGATTGCCAGAATCAAGACTGTAATGCGCGAGCGCGAACTCGCCGGGAAATAAGCATGAAGAAGTTTCAGAAGACACGCATAGGCAGAGTGCTCAGCAATAAGATGAACAAAACGGTGTTGGTGCAGGTCGAGATGCGTCGCCGCCACCCTCGATTCAAACGGGTTGTCACGTACAGGAAGAAGTTCAAGGCTCACGATGAAAGCAATGCCTGTACAGTGGGCGACCTGGTTCGTATTGTCGAGACGAGGCCATTGTCCAAAGATAAGAGATGGCGGGTAGTGGAGATACTGAGCAAGGCAGAATTGCCTGAAGTCAAGCCGACGGAGATAGAGTAAGCGATGATTCAGACATTTACACGGCTCAAGGTTGCCGACAATTCTGGCGCCAAAAGAATAATGTGCATAAATGTTCTTGGAGGCAGTAGAAGAAGATATGCCCGTCTGGGAGACGTAATAGTGGCAACGGTGAAGGAGGCAATTCCTGGTGCAGCGGTGAAAAAAGGTGACCTGGTCCGTGCTGTTGTAGTGCGTACTGTCAAAACGCAGGGGCGTCCCGATGGATCGTACATCAGATTTGATGAGAATGCAGCGGTGATTCTCGATGAGAAAGGCAATCCTAAAGGAAGCCGGATTTTCGGGCCGGTGGCGAGGGAACTTAGAGAAATGGAATTCATGAAGATTGTCTCCCTGGCGCCTGAGGTGTTGTGATGAGAATTAGAAAGAACGATGAGGTACTGGTGATTGCCGGGGATGATCGGGGGAAAAAAGGGAAGGTGCGCAGCTACAGCCCTAGGGACGATAGACTTGTAGTGGAAGGTGTCAATATGGTGAAGCGCCATATGAAACCTCGTCCCAACGTGAGGCAGGCTGGCATAATTGAACGCGAAGCCCCGATTCATGTCTCCAAAGTAATGCTCATTTGTACCAAGTGCAATAAACCGACGCGAGTGGGCTTTCTCGTACTTGAGGGCAAGAATAAGGTTCGTGTTTGCAGACGATGCAATGAGGTGATTGATTAGTGTCAAGGATGAAGGAAAAGTATAAGAATGAAGTTGTCCCCGCCATGATGAAGGAGAGCGGTTACAAGAACCCGATGCAGGTGCCCCGATTAGAGAAGATTGTCCTGAATATCGGGTTAGGTGAAGCTATTCAAAACCAGCGGGCGCTGGAGGGCGCAACCAACGACCTGGCTCTGATAACGGGTCAACGTCCGGTTATCACTCGTGCCAAGAAATCAATCGCAGCCTTCAGGTTGCGTTCGGGGATGCCTATCGGGGCTAAGGTAACTTTGCGGGGTGAGCGCATGTATGAATTTTTCGACCGCTTGGTGAGCGCTGTACTCCCCCGCATACGCGATTTTCAGGGAGTCCCGAGAGATGCCTTCGATGGTCACGGGAACTATACCTTGGGTTTAAAAGAACAGATTGTGTTCCCTGAGATTGACTATGACAAGGTTGATAAGATCCGTGGGCTACAGATTTGCATTGGCACCACAGCACGCACTGATGAGGAGGCAAGGAGATTTCTTGAGTTGATGGGCATGCCCTTCAGCAGATAGCAGGTTGAGATTATGGCGAAGGTTTCAAAGATTGTAAAAGCGAAGCGCCCTCCCAAGTACAAGGTGCAGCAGCACAACCGCTGCGGAATATGCGGTCGCCCTCGCGCCTATATCCGCAAATTCGGGTTGTGCAGGATTTGTTTCAGGAAGCTTGCGCTTGAGGGCTATCTTCCCGGAGTAAGGAAATCAAGCTGGTGACAGTTTTAGAGGGATTGAGATGACTCTTACTGACCCTATTTCCGATATGCTGACTCGAATCCGCAATGCTTTGGTATCCAGGCATGATTTTGTTCTTGTGCCCGCTTCCAGAACCAAGATATCTATTGCCAAAATATTGAAAGAAGAGGGTTTCATAAAGGACTACGAGGTTCTGAAGGGTAACACCCCGCAGAGAGTGATAAAGATTCATCTCAGTTACACAGGAAAGAAACAGCCCGTATTGAGCGGGTTACAGCGGGTGAGCAAGCCGGGGTTAAGAGTCTATTGCCAGAAAGGCGAGATACCCAGAGTCTATGGCGGGCTGGGCATAGCGATAATCTCGACCTCTCAGGGTGTTATGACAGGTCAGCAGGCCTGGAAGAAAGGGTTGGGTGGTGAAGTGCTGTGTTACGTATGGTAGCAGCGGCGGGAGATAACCATGTCTAGAGTAGGCAAGAAGCCGATAAAAATTTCCAAGGACGTTCAGGTTTTCATAAACGGAAACGAAGTAAGGGTTAAAGGCCCGAAAGGCGAGTTATCTCGGACCTTTCATAAGGACATGGCTATTTCCTTGAAAGACGATGTTCTGATAGTTTCACGACCGACTGACAGCAAGATGCATCGCGCTCTTCATGGTTTGACCAGGAGTCTGCTTGCTAATATGGTCGAGGGTGTGACTCAGGGGTTCAAGAAGACACTTGAACTCCAGGGTGTAGGATACCGCGCCACAAAATCTGGAGATAAGCTCGTCCTTCAAGTGGGATACGTCAAACCTGTGGAGTTCGTCCCACCCCCTGGCATATCGTTGGCAACCGAGGGGCCAAGTGTGATAAGCGTAGCAGGTATCGACAAAGAGCTGGTGGGTATGGTTGCATCCCAGATTCGTGCGATCAAGCCTCCTGACTCCTATCTGGGCAAGGGGATTAGATTCGCAGGGGAAAGGGTCAGGCGCAAGGCGGGCAAGGCAGGTAAGATAGGCAGGAAGAAATAGAAAGCAATGAGTGGCATTAAGGATTTCAGGATAGCGCGGAAGAGAAGACATGAGAGGGTCAGGAAGCGAATAAGGGGCACTGCTTCTCGTCCGCGACTCTGCGTTTTTCGCAGTTTGAATCATATCTACGCTCAGATTATAGATGATGTGGCTGGCTGCACTATTGCCAGTGCCTCCACGCTGGATGCGGAGATAAAGAAGGACTCGGGGAACAAAAGCAAGAAAGAGCTGGCTGAACTTGTGGGTGCGTTGGTAGCCAAACGTGCTCGCGAGAAAGGCGTTGAGCAGGTTGTCTTTGACCGCGGCGGATATAAATATCATGGGCGAGTAAAGAGTCTGGCTGATGCTGCCCGCGGAGCAGGATTGAGGTTTTAGATAGTATGGAACAAAGTGAGAAAATAAACCCCGCAGACCTAACGCTGATTGAGAAACTGGTCCATGTTAATCGCGTGGCTAAAGTGGTGAAACGGGGACGCCGCTTCAGCTTCAGTGCCCTGGTCGTTGTTGGCGACGGACAGGGTCATGTTGGTGCTGGTCTGGGGAAGGCAAGAGAGGTGCCTGCGGCGATCCGCAAGGCTGGAGCTGTGGCCAGAAAGAATTTGATTCGTGTCCCCCTCGAGGGTAACACTATTCCGTTCGGAGTAGTGAGCAAATTCGGAGCGTCGAAGGTGATGTTGAAGCCGGCGGCGCCGGGGACTGGCATCATTGCTGGGGGTGGCGTGCGAGCTGTGGTAGAAGCTGCTGGAATAAAGGATATTCTGACCAAATCGTTGGGCAGCTCCAATCCGGTAAACGTGGTCAGGGCTACGATGAAGGCACTTAGTGAGTTGAAAGAGCCTAAGCAGGAACTGGCAAAGCGTAAGTCAACAACGGTGGAGGGTACTGGTGGCTAGGCTGAGGATTACCTGGGAGAAGAGTGCGATAGGGTATGACGAGCGACAGAAAAGGACTCTCAGGGCCCTCGGTTTTCGTCGGCTGAACCAGAGTGTTGTGCATAGCGATTCTCCGGAAATCCGGGGTATGATACAGAAAGTGAGACACCTGGTCCATGTGGAGGAGGCGCCTGAGGAGTAGAAAATGAAGCAAAACGAACTCAAACCCAGCCCCG
>FWPV01015389.1_pt1 | contig 11002 bp, 6 predicted proteins | sample 2228371 | NCBI WGS metagenome assembly FWPV01 (sample SAMEA103939776, study PRJEB20133) | metagenome | reverse complement strand
GCTTCATAAAAGGGGAGACCATTCCAGCTGTGGACATTCCACCAACGAAACCGTAATGCTCAATCAAAAGAACAGAAACACCTTCTCGTGCAGCTTTTACAGCGGCACTTATTCCGGCTATTCCTGCTCCGGCTACTATTACATCATATTTTGTTTTTAGTTCATTCATTTCTGTTTTAGAATGGGGCTAAAGCCCAATCACTTAGCTGTTTTTCTAATCAGTCAGCTAAAGCTGACTGCAATAGATATATAAAATTATTTTTATCCAGCAAAGACTACTTGAATTAAAAGTATATTACCTATGAATAGAATAGACTAGATTTCTTTTCTATTGTAATTGACTTTAGCCAACTGAATATTAATGTAAAATTAAGAGAGGCTCTAGCCTCATTTATCATTAAGAATTTTCCATCCATATTTTTTCATAAACATTTCGATTTCATCATTAAAAGTTACTTTTTTATGATGTTCTTCCTGACTTTTAATATATTCTCTTATAGATATCAAATGACTTTCGCTAACACTTACAGCCCAATAATCATCCTGCCATAAAAATTTAGATTTTGTCAGATTATTTTTATTAATCCAATTTGAGGATTCACCTTTTAGTAATTGAGCAACTTTGCTGATGCTTTGATCTCTTCCTAAAGAAATCAAACAATGAATATGATCTTTCCAACCGTTTATCATATCAAGCCAGATTCCTTTTATTTCTGCATTTTGCGTAATATGTTCATAAACAAGTCTTCTGAGATCAGCAGTTGAAAAATATTGTTCTCTGTTTTTTGTAGAGAAAACCAGATGTACCCAGATTCTAATCCAACTCATAATTGAAACTCCTAATGTGGCTAAAGCCAATTTGATTTAGCAATCCTCTTATCAGTCAGCTGAAGCTGACTGCAATAGATTAGTATCAATTTTTTTACAGTTGACTTCAACCAAGTGAAAATGAATATCTCAATCTTTATGAGATTCAACCTTGTTTTTAAACTATATCCATTAGCTGAAGCTGACTGCAATAGATATTTACAAATATTTTTATCCAGCTAAGACAGCTTAAATTAAAAAAGTATATTATCGATGAATAGAAAAAACTGGATTTCTTTTCTATTGCAATTGACTCTAGTCAACTGAAAATTAATTTAAAATTAAGAGAGGCTTTAGCCTCATTTATAATTTAGTTTTCTTAATTGAATCAACATACCAGCTTGTAATAATATGCGGACGGGTTATAGCCGTTCCTACTACAACTGCGTAAGCACCAAGTTCAATTATTTTCTTTGCAGCTTCCGGGGAATTAATTCTTCCTTCAGCAATTAACGGTTTCTTTATTTTGTTAACTAAAGATTTTACTAACTCAAAATTTGGTGAAAGAATTTTATCCTTTATCGTTTCGGGAGTATATCCATTTAATGTTGTTGAGATTAAATCTGCTCCGGCTTGTTCACATTCAATCGCTTCTTCTTCTTTTGCAATGTCAGCCATAATTAATGAGTCAAATTCAGATTTAATTCTGCGAATGAACTCTGGTCCTGTTAATCCTTCACGTTTTCTGAATGTTCCATCGACAGCGATAATTGGACAACCAATAAAAGAAAGATCATCAACCTCTGAAAATGATCCCGTTATTCTTACGCTTCCATCATCAAATGCAGATTTTATTAAACCTATAACAGGAACATCTACAGCGCTCAAGATCATTTTTGTCTTTTCAATTCCTTCACTGCGAATTCCAACAGCTCCACCTGCAATGACTGCTTTTGCAAACATCGTTACTCCTTCAGGTGAATTGAAAGGTGAATCGCCTTCAGCCTGGCAGGAAACAATAAGACCTTGTTTTAATTTTGAAATTATTTCGTTGTTCATTTCTTCTCTGATTTTTTAAGATCGTCATTCTGAGGAACAAAGCGACGAAGAATCTATTTTGAAATCATATAAATTCTTCACCCCGATATTATCGGGGTTCAGAATGACAAGCTAAATTATTTCTTAACGATCAACTCGTGCATTTCTCTAATTTTTTCGTACGAACTAAATTCTTTGCCCAGATTATTTTTAATATGATAAACACTATTTGATATTATTAATTTATCAACCTCATAAATCTTTTGGGATTGCGGAGCTACCAATTGAACTCTGCCGCCGGATTTCTGGACCACCTCTTCAAAGTCATTTAATATTTTCTGAGAAGCATTCTCGATAAAAAATTCATTCTCAGGTTTTGGAATATTTAAAGAAACCCAGAATCGTTTATCATCCAGCATTATAAATTTATTTATGTGCTCATAGCCTTGCCATCGATTATCTTTTATTCCTGTAAGAAAAATATTGTAATAAATTCCTTTCAGGCTTCGCTTTGCATTTTCAAGTTTCAATAAATCAAATTCATCAGAAGCATCAATAATGGTTTTACCTTTGATATGAAGAATTCCTTCTTTGCCTGTCACTGAAAATTCAACGTGATCTTCTCTTTGCTTTAAGTAAAAGGGTACAATATGAAAAAGCAGATCAACATTTGATTTCTCAATCTCTTCCTGCAGAATTATTTTAATCGTTTCAGGATTAAGAATAAATTCATTTCCCGATTGATAAAGTATTCCATTCTTTGCTTTTTTAATAGTATCAAAAAGATTTTTTGCTGCGCCATTCAAACGATTCTCATCAATTATCTGATAACAATTCAAACTTTCTGTAATGCTTCCACCCATAAATCCGTAGAAGTTTAACAGTAAAACTGAATTTCCTTTTATTGATAAATCAATTGCGGTTAAAACTCCAGCCAGACTTGCCGAGTAAATTATATAATCGTATGTCTTTTCAGTGTTCATAATTATTTCTTTGGCGAAGCAATCACAATTATTTTTTCGTTCTGTGGAATTTTTGAAAGCTCAAAATCAACAAGCGCCATAATTTGTGATTCATTAATAAGTCCCGAAAAATCAACAATCTTTGATGAGACCAGCAAAAATATATCCGGAACAAGCGCACCTGCATCACCAAATGTTGTAAGTGTGGAAATCATCTCTTTTATTTTTGCTTTTACAGAATTTGCTTCAACACTTTCACACAAAGCATCATTAAGCTGAAGTTTGATTGTTCCTTCACGATCAATCACTCTGAGTTTTTGCGTTTCCTCTTTTACTAATCCAAACAAATGCTTTTTTATTTGCCTGAAAGTGATTGCATAGAAAAATGAGGTGATTCCACTGATAACCACTGTATCCTCACTTGTTCTCATCGAAACCGATGCAATTTTTTTAATATCCTTTTCGGTTAGTTCTTTAATTTCAACATCACGCAAACGCATTTCACTTGAACCCATTGCAACCGCAATCACTTTTTTATTTTTGGAATCGATCTCGACCGTGACTTCAATAGATTCAGCGACTGCACCCATTGAAGCAACCGAATCAAATGCCTGTTGGCGTAAAGAGATAATATCTCTCTCAGTTGGATTGATTATAGTTTTTTCAACCGAGTCGCGTATCATTCCAAGTGCGGCACCTATTGCAGAAACGACTTCACAATCTTTTGCGATTTTATGAGGATAACCTAAATGCTCTGCGGTGTAGGGAACCAATGCAGTAGCTCCACCACCACCACCTACAAGCTGAATTAATTCTTTGTCCAGTTTATACTCTCTTGATAACTGATTGATAACCGGTTTAATCTTTTCAGCAGAGATGGTAAGGATATCTTTTGCAATTTCCTTAGCATCTTTTGAAAGAATTTTTGAAAGTGATTCAAAACATTTTTTAATTGAATTAAAATTGGCTGAGCCGTGACCAACATCTTTTACAAGACCAAGAAAATTTGAAGCGCCGGTTGGAGTGATAGTAAATCTTTTCTTGAATTCATTCTTTACTTTTATTGAAAGATAATCATCAGGATCATTTTTCAGCGGTTGTATTTTTTCAAGTTCAATATCAGAAAAATCTTCATCGCTGAAAGAAACATAATTCAACTCTGCAATGTGAGCGCTGCGCGGACCCACATCAACAATCTTGTTTCCTTGTATTCTTGGAACAGAACCGCCTGCAATTCCAAGTGTTCTTACATCAAGAGTTCTTAAATAAAGTCTGTTCCCTCCTATTTGTGCACTTTTAACCTGAGGCTTTCCATTTTTTATTACAGAAATATCGGTTGATGTTCCCCCCACTTCAAGAAAAATTCCATCAGAAACTTTTTCATACATCAAAGCGGCAGCAACTCCTGCAGCAGGTCCCGAAAGCATTGTAAGAATTGGTCGCTTTCTCATCTCGTTAATGTCCATTATTCCGCCATCGGAGCGCATAACCATTAGTGGTGCTTTTATTCCACTTTTACGAATTGCTTCTTCAGTACGATTTGCTGTTTCAAGCATCTTGGGCATCATGCTTGCGTTTATAACTGCAGTGCGTGTACGAACTTTCAATCCGTAAAGTTTTGAAATTCTGCTTGCTGCGGTTGCCTGAAGATTCATTGATTCAGCAATGCTAACAACAAGGTCTTCGTTTTTTGTATCATCAACACCAAATGCTTCTGAAGCAACAATTACTTGTGCTCCTTCAGTTAAAAGTTCATTAATATTTTGCTTAATGAGTTCTTCGGAAAGAGAATTTCTGACATCAATAAATCTGAATTTTGTTTGAAGAAATTTTCCCGGTGAGAGTTCTATGTTTTTGAGATTGATCTCTTTCTTTGCTCTGATTCCTTCAAGACCTTTTCCCATTCCGATTATTCCAACAATAGCGACATCACCTTCGAGTAATGCATTTGTTGCCTGAGTAGTTGAATGCGCAATTAAAATTATTTCATCGGGACTGATTTTGTAATCATCGATAAGTAAATGCATGGAATCTACAACACCTTTTGCAACTCCTTCATTTGCTTTGTGCGTTGTTGGAACACAGGCTTTGCCGATAAGTTGGAAATCACTTATATCAACAGCTACAGCGTGAGTAAATGTGCCGCCAACATCAATTCCTATTTTAATTTTACGAGCCATTGATTCACATAAACATAATTGATGAAATAATTAATCCAACTATTGCAAGTACCCAGGTATAAGTTATTGTATTCCACAAAACTTTCTGAACATCAACCCGCATTTCATTTGCAAGCCAAACATTATGTGTGTTAGTCGGATCAGAAATTCCTTGTATTTGTCCAACGGCCAGCAGTAAACCCATAACCGCCCCGGGATTCATTCCACTTGCAAGGAACACTGCGGCAATACCATATCCCATTCCCCAAACATTAAGTGGTCCGCGATACAGAGCTAACGGTGCAGCAACTGTAAAAATCAGAACATACATTAATGAATTTGTGGGGACTATCTGAGCCATTAATGGTTTAATAATATTTAAAACTGGCCAGCCATTTGGATATTGCGGCAACTCTCCACCCGGACCCATAATTGCAATGAGCAGCATTCCAATACCAAACATCAAAACAACTGCCGGCATTACAACTCCGCCACCTTCAAAACAAGCCTGAATGAATAAATTTAATCTTCCTTTTTTATAAGTTGTAAGAAAAGCATAGATCAATCCAACTATAAAAGCTGCAATAAAGTTTACATCGAACAAAAGAATTAAGAATAGCGGAAGAATTGGCGATAGAAATGATATCCAGTGAGGCTGTGTTGCACTTTCATTTTTTCGTAACACGATTCTTATAAGAGCAGTAATAAATAATAATATAATTCCCAAAGCAATTATCCACTTAAGTCCAATTCCAATCTGTGAAAGAACTTCATTAAATCTATTTTGAAATTCCTGACTTGCAACAGAGGTAATTAGAAAATATAGAACTAATAGTAAGATTATTATTGCCGAGCTTCTAATGATTATTTTTTTGAAATCCAGATCGTGCCCATCTTTGTATATCTGAACAGTGATATAAACTATCGCTCCCAGAAAAGAAACTAAAAACATAAGCATAGCAAAAGGACGGATCTCATCAACTGTTAAGCCCATTACGCTTATATAGACCGCCCAGTTGCCGACATTAAGAATTCCGCCAATGCTTAAACCAAAAAGAAAAATTCCAACAGAAGTCATTGGACCAATTCCAACTGACGACATTATCGGAAGAACAATTGTTGCAACCATAATGATAGCACCAAGTCCACCAAGAGTCGTGAACAAAGCAATTATCAATAAAAGCATAATTACAGCTATTAACCAGGGATTATCGCCGGAAAGCTCTGCTCCTTTTTTAATAAAGGTTTCTGCAACTCCTGTTTTTTGCATTAAAACACTGAGCATGCTTCCAAAAAGTGCGATTGTATAAGCCTGATAAAGCTTTACAGAACCTTCGCCAATTACATATTGAATTATATCATTAAAATTAATACCACCACTAAGCGATATAAAAATTGCCATAAGAGGCAGGGCAATTAAGGCAGGAATTTTCCGGAAGAACATCAAAAGAGCAAATAGAAGAAAAATAAGTATCAGAATTAAAACCTGAATTGATTCCATATCGAGTGAATATAAATTGAATTCAAATTTAATTATTAAATACTAAAAAAAACTGCTCATAACAATTTTTTCTTTTCGCAATGACAATTTTTTTTTCTTATATTAAGGTAAGCAAATAGTAATAAAATCGTGATACAAATTAAAACTGAGGCGGCTTATGAAAAACTTTTTACGAACCATTTTTACACTTCTGATAATTTTTCAATTCTCTTCTTTTTCACAAAACAATTGGCAGTACACACAAAGATTATATTTCCCGGCATCTGATACAGCTGTCATTCGTCCTTACTTATGTACTCTTACCGAGGATGGAAAATTATTTGTTATCTCCTCAAGGATTACTGACATAAATGCACATAATGCAATTTATGTATTAAATCCTGGTGATACTGTTTTCACAAAATTTATTGATTATAACGAAAACGGTGATTCTGATACTCTAATCGGAAACATTGGCGCTTTAAGAGGAATTACATCTTTGGGCAATACACTTTATGTAACTGCAACCCAACCTTATCCAAAGACAAAACCTAATACTGTTTCTGCAACTTATCTTTATCAGAATTTTGACACTCTGCAAGTTCAGAAATTTGGTTTTGGTATCGCTGGTTCTGGTTATGGCTCGTATAATCACGGTTGCGATATAACAAAAGATTCTGTTTTATTTACAGGAATATCTTTCGGCACAACATTCAGGTGTTATAATTTCAGTGATACGATAACTGTTGCCGGGAAGGGCTCATACATTCCTCCACCACAGTATACAGTAGAACCAGGTGGATTAGAAAGAGGCGGCCTCGATTTGATCAGGGATGTTGCCATGGTACCAGGAGGAAATTATTTTAATCCCGAAACACCATTTTATACATCAAGAAATACTCATCCAAACCCACCGCAATCAGGTGGCATTGCAAAATGGACAGGTGGAACGCAAAGAACACCAGTTGATTATGTGCCCGCACGTGTAGAGGATACAAATCAGTTTTTAACATTAGGCACTGCTTATCCTGTTGGCATAACTGTAGATAAAGATGGCTTATTATGGGTTGCAGGTATTGATACAAACAGACGCTGGGTAAAGGCTTTTGAAGTTGATGGAATATTTGCATTTGCTGTTGCCGAATTGCCCGGACAGTTTAGCAAAGATTTTCCTGATCCTGAAGGCGCCCCAATGGGTTCTCCTTGTGATGTTTCAATCAGCGCTGATGGCAAATATGCTTACGTTATTGATCACTGGGGAAGATCTGCATTTATGTTTACAAATACTTTAGTAAGTGTAGAGGATAAATACAAGGGTGTTTATGATTTTGCATTAGAGCAAAATTATCCTAATCCTTTTAATCCAACTACACTGATTACCTTTACTCTTCCTCAATCGAGCAGTGTTAAACTTGTAGTTACCGATTTGCTTGGTAAGGAAATTGCAACTTTAGTTGAAGAAAATCTTCCTTCAGGAAGACATACAAAATCATTTAACGCTGATAAACTTTCCAGTGGAATTTATTTTTATACTTTAATCACTAATAACGGAAAGATCAGCAAAAAAATGTTGTTAATGAAATAAGTTTAAAGTCCCGAAAATTATTCGGGACTTTTTATTTGAGTTAGTTAATCTTAAATCTCTTATGAGAGCAGTAAGAATATTTTTTGTTTTATTTCTTCTGATTATTTCTGAGAATATTTTTTCTCAGGGATTAACCGGAAAACTGGTTGGTGTAGTTACTGATGCCGCCACAAAAGAGCCCTTAATTGGTGCCAATGTTATTCTTGAAGGAACAACCATAGGAGCGGCAACCAACATAGATGGTAAATTTATTATCCTAAATATTCCACCGGGAACATATAATGTAATTGCCAGTATGATTGGTTATTCCAAACTCACTCAAAAAGACGTTCAGATTTTTATTGACAGAACCACTCAGCTTACCTTTGAATTACAGGATGCAACCGTTCAGATGGAACAGGTGGTTGTCATCGCCAAAAAACCTCCTATCGTAAAAGACAGAACTTCATCATCAACAAGCATAGATGATAAACAAATTTCCGCAGCACCAATAGAAGGATTACGCGGAGCACTCGATCTGACAGCCGGATTTCAAAAAGATCAGAAGGGAAATTACTCTGTACGCGGTTCAACATCATATGAAGTAAACTTTCAGATAAATGGTGTTGAGCAAACTACATCAAACACCAGCGCACCTGCTACATTCGGAACAGAAAAAGCAGATAACTCCTGGAAATATGATGTTAATCCGCTCGGTGTGCAGCAGCTGCAGCTTATTACCGGTGGTTTTTCTGCAGAGTATGGTAATGCACAGGCTGGTGTTGTAAAAGTTGTTCTTAAAGAAGGAGCACCAAAGTTTACCGGTGAATTCCGAATGGAATATCGTCCTGCAGGGCAGTATCATTACGGAAATTATATTTATGATAAAAGTAACTGGGAATGGCAGAAATGGGGCAGCTTGGAAAATTGGATGGCACAAAGAGAAAATATCTTAAGAGAGTTAAAGTTAGATATTCGCTATGCTTCTATTAAAGATTCTAATCCTGATCTATATAATCAATTAGTTGATAGAGAAATTGCGTGGGCTCACAATCTTTGGGTAAAAAATCATGAACCAAGTGATGATAATGTGCTTGGTGTTTATGATTACAGAAAATATTCTTATCAAAGATATCTGTTCGGATTTGGAGGACCTCTTGGCAATGATCCTAATCTGTTAAAGTTTTATATCTCTGGTGAGTACAAAAGAAATCCAACAAGATTACCAACCCCTGAAAAAGTTCAGGTTGCTCAAAATTATATTCTCAATCTTGTTTATCAGCCTATTCCGGATCATAAGTTTAAACTGATGGCAAGCTATCAAAGTTATCTTGGCGGAATCTGGTCCGGGTCGACAGACATCCGATGGTCTGGTTTAGCTTTTACTCCACCGGGAGTTTCTACAAAATACCTTGTAACAATTGATCCCGTAAGAGAAGAACAAACAGTTGCTCAAACATTAAACTGGGTTTACACAATAAATCCACAATCATTTGCAGAAGTTATTCTAACTCATCAACAGGAAAAGTATGAACTGCCATTTAAATATTTAGCCGGATATGGTTTAGAAGTAGATCGCGCAGATAGCCTTAACGATCCCAGCGGAACGGTATTGAGAGAGGGAACGTGGTGGGAGAAAGATTACTTCAGAGCACCTTTTAGTTTTAGCACAAATTATTATCAGGATAGCCGCACGGAGAACTACGGATTAAAAGCTGATTACACAAATCAAATTACATCAAATCATCTTATTAAACTTGGAGTTAATTTTAATTATTGGGATATGATTAATAACGGAGTTAATTCCAGTTTTCAGGCAAACTCCTACGTAGCTAGAAATGGATTTGCAGATTATTATAAAGCCTATCCGATAAATCTGGGTGTGTATCTTCAGGATAGGATGGAATACGAAGGTATGATTGCAAATATTGGTGTACGTGTTGAAGCTTATAATTTTCAGGCACGCGTACCTATTGATGAATTTAATGTATTGTATCCCGGCACCGACGGACCAGGTAAACTTGGAATCCCTTTGACAGAAGATTCAAAAACGAAAGTAATCGTTTTACCTCGACTGGGTCTTTCATTCCCTATTGGTGAAAGTACTGCATTCAGATTACAGTATGGACACTTTGCATCAATGCCGATTTTTTCTCAGGCTCTCTCAAATAAAACGTGGGTTGGCTGGCAAGGTATCGGAAATCCAAACCTTGATCCTAAATTCCGGATAAATTATGAGTTCGGATTACAACAGCAGCTGGGCGAAAATCACAGGCTAGATCTGGTTTTGTATTACAACGACAGAGTCACTCAAATCGGAAACAGAAACATTGCTTCTTATACCGGCAGCAGAAATCAGTTTGCAGGATTTGGGAGCGATAACAGTCCATTATATTATTATTTTTCTTATGCTAATAACGCATTTGGTTCTACATTAGGATTTGAAGCCACACTAGAAACATACGCCACTAAAAACTGGTCATATCGATTAAGTTATAGTTTATCACAAACAACTTCGGGCAATTACGGACCATCAATAATTTATCCGGATGATACGAGAGGTTATTCAACAAGAAATTTTACCGGTGAATTTTTAGCATCGTGGGATAGAACACACAATTTGCGTGCACTCGTTCAATATTTCTTTAATCCCGGTGAAGGACCCGAATTATTTGGAGTTAAAGTATTAGCTAACTCAGTTTTCAGTTTAACTTATACTGCACAATCAGGCATTCCATTTACTTATGTAACAGATTTTGATTTAAGAGATGTTGTTTACAACAGAAGATATCCGATTGAATCAATGGTAGATTTTAATTTCATAAAAAACATTGAGTTTGATAATTACAAATTAATTCTTGGATTAAGAATAATGAATCTGTTTGATAATAAATGGATTACACCAATGTCCACCAACGACGATATTAAACTTTGGGTTGAAGAGGGAGTTACTATGGCAGATCCGGGCAACGATCCAACAAGATTCAGTTAC
>FWPV01015380.1_pt1 | contig 11004 bp, 10 predicted proteins | sample 2228371 | NCBI WGS metagenome assembly FWPV01 (sample SAMEA103939776, study PRJEB20133) | metagenome | reverse complement strand
TGCGAGAGGAAACGGCGAAAGCTGGAGTGGTTCTGATTTTCGACGAGGTGATAACCGGCTTTCGCTATGCTCCGGGCGGGGCCCAGGAGTATTATGGCGTTATCCCCGACCTGGCTACGCTGGGAAAAATCGTTGGCGGCGGTCTGCCTGCTGGGGCTGTTCTTCCGTCCGCCCACGCGGGGACCTGTTTCGGAAGCGGATTCCGCTTCGTCCGCCAGCCCGGCTCAAGCCTAGATGTCAGGAAAGGTGATCCCCATGCGCACGACCGCCTTCGATAATCAGAGCCAGGGCCTATCCCGTCGCGGCCTGCTGGCCGCCGGCGCCGCCGCGCTGGGCGCAGGCTTCGCCGGTACGGCGACCGGGAGCGAGGTTCCGTTCTTCCAGCGTCGTAAGCAGCCGGTGGGCATCCAGCTCTACAGCCTGGGTCCGGACCTGGCCAAAGAACTGGACGGGCAACTGGCGACGGTGGCCAAGATCGGCTTCAAATCGGTCGAGCTGGCCGGCTACCTTGGCCGCACGCCCGCCGAACTGCGCGCGACCTTTGACCGGCATGGCCTGGTCTGCCCCAGCGCGCATATCTCTCCGAAGGGGCCCAACGGCTTCAGCGGCGATCTCGTCAAGCTGGCGGACGAGCTGCACGTCATCGGCGTGAAGTCGGCGATCATGCCGATCTTTTACATCCCCGAGCGGATGGGCGCGGCCGACCTGCGTCAGGCGGGCGTCCAGATGACCGCCGACGAGTGGAAGTGGAACGCCGACTTCCTCAACGAGAAGGCCGCGATCCTGAAGAAAGCGGGCATCCTCGCCGGCTACCACAACCACAATTTCGAGTTTACGCCGCTCAAGGACGCCAAGGGCGGCGAGACCAACGGGATGGACATACTGCTGAAGGGGACGGACCCGTCGCTGGTGACGTTCGAACTGGACGCCGGCTGGGTGACGGCGGCCGGTCAGGATCCGTTCGCCTTGCTGAAGGCCTATCCGGGGCGGTTCACCCAGATGCACGTCAAGGACGTCAAGCCGACCACCAAGCCCAATTTCGAGCTGCGGCAGGATCCGACCGAGGTGGGCTCCGGCATGATCGATTGGAAGCGGCTGCTGCCGGCGGCCTATGACGCCGGGATCCGGGGCTTCTACTACGAGCAGGAACCGCCGTTCGCCTATGCGCGTCTGGAGTCGGCCAAGATCAGCTTCGACTATCTCGCCAAGGTGGTCGCCTGATGGCCTTGCGGATGGCCATGGTGGGCGGTGGTCCCGGCTCGTTCATCGGGCCGGTGCACCGGATGGCGGCGGAGCTGGATGGTCGCATCCGGCTGGTGGCGGGGGTGTTCAGCCGCGATCCCGCCAAGAGCGCCCAGGCGGCCGCGGCGTGGGGCGTCGCGCCCGACCGCGTCTATCCGGACCACCAGACGATGTTCGCGGCCGAGCGGGCGCGCGCCGACGGCGTGCAACTGGTCTCGGTGGTGGCGGCGAACCATCTGCATTTCGACGTCTCCGCAGCGGCCCTGAAGGCCGGTCTGCACGTGATTAGCGACAAGCCCGCGACCCTGAACCTCGCCGAGGCGCAAGCTCTGGCGACGATCGTCGCCGCGTCGGGCAAGCAGTACGGCCTGACCTACACCTATACCGGCTATCCGATGGTGCGCGAGGCGCGCGAGATCGTCGCGCGCGGCGACCTGGGCGCGGTGCGCAAGGTCGTCGTCGAGTACTCGCAAGGCTGGCTGTCGACGCCGCTGGAGCGCGACGGCGACAACAAGCAGGCCAGCTGGCGGGCTGATCCCAAGCAGTCGGGCGTCGGCGGCTGCATCGGCGACATCGGCGTCCACGCGTTCAACATCGCTGAGTTCATCACAGGCCGGCGAGTCGAGAGGCTGTGCGCCGACGTCGCCACCGTGGTGCCGGGACGCGGCCTCGACGACGACTGCAACGTGTTGCTGCGGTTCGAGGGGGGGGCGCGTGGCGTGTTGATCGCCTCGCAGATCTCGGCCGGCGCTCGCAACGGCCTGACGATCAGCGTCTATGGCGAGAAGGGCGGCTTGACCTGGTCGCACGAGGACCCCAACGTCTTGACCCTGGATTGGCTGGAAGGCCCCAGCCACGTGCTGCACGCCGGCTCCGGCTATCTGGGCTCTGCGGCGCGGGCGGTGACGCGCCTGCCGACCGGGCATCCCGAGGGTTTCATCGAGGCTTTCGCCACGATCTACCGTGATTTCGCTGACGTCATCGAAGGTCGTGACGGCGGCCTCGTGCCTGACATCAGCGAGGGCGTGCGCGGCATGGCCTTTGTCGAGCGCGCCGTTGCGGCCAGCCGCGACGATGCGGGCTGGGTGTCGCTCCAGGGAGAAAGCTGATGAAGACGCTCAAGGGACCGGCCATCTTCCTGGCCCAGTTCATCGGCGATACGCCCCCGTTCGACAAGCTTGAGACCATGGCCGCCTGGGTGTCGAGCCTGGGTTATGTCGGGGTGCAGATGCCGACGGGGGGCGCGGACTCGTTCTTCGATCTCGCCTTGGCCGCCGAGAGCCAGACCTATTGTGACGACATCGCCGGGCTGCTGGCCGAGTACGGCCTGGAGATCACCGAGCTGTCGACCCACCTGCAGGGACAGCTGGTCGCCGTTCACCCGGCCTATGACGAGCTATTCGACGGCTTCGCGCCGCCGGAACTGCGCGGCAAGCCAAAGGAGCGGCAGTCCTGGGCGGTGGAACAGGTGAAGGCTGCGGCGATCGCCAGTCGGCGCCTGGGCTTGAAGGCGCACGCCACCTTCTCGGGCTCCCTGGCCTGGCCCTATCTCTATCCATGGCCTCAGCGGCCGGCGGGCCTGATTGAGGAGGCCTTCGCCGAACTGGGGCGTCGCTGGAAGCCGATCCTGGACGTCTTCGACGAGAACGGCGTCGACGCGGCCTATGAGATCCATCCGGGCGAAGACCTGCACGATGGGGCGACGTTCGAGCGCTTCCTAGACGAGGTCGATGGTCACCCTCGGGTCAATATCCTCTATGATCCCAGTCACTTCGTCCTGCAGCAGCTGGATTATCTGGCTTACATTGACCGCTACCACGAGCGGATCAAGGCGTTCCACGTCAAGGACGCCGAGTTCCGGCCGTCCGCGCGCTCGGGCGTCTATGGCGGCTATCAGGGCTGGGTCGATCGGCCCGGGCGGTTCCGCTCGCTGGGCGACGGTCAGGTCGACTTCAAGGCGATCTTTTCAAAGCTTGCGCAGTACGACTATGACGGCTGGGCGGTTCTGGAGTGGGAGTGCGCGCTCAAGCATCCCGAGCAGGGCGCCGCCGAGGGCGCGCCGTTCATCCGGGATCACATCATTCGGGTGACGGACAAGGCGTTCGACGATTTCGCCAGCGCGGGTTCAGACCCTGGACGTAACCGAAGACTTCTTGGCCTATAGTCTAGGCGTACATTCTGACGGAGTTGCTTGATGAAGGTTCGGCTTACCCTGGCGGCGGTGTTCGCGGGCTTGGCGTCCAGCGCCGTCGCGGCGCCCTCGGGACAGCAGCTGTTCGAACAGCGCTGCGGTATGTGCCATTCGCTGCAGGCTGCTCCGGGCAAACTGGGACCGCCCTTGGCGGGCGTGGTCGGCCGCAAGGCTGCGAGCGTTCCGGGCTACGCCTACAGCACGGCTCTGAAGGGCTCGGGAATCACTTGGACCGCCGACAAGCTCGACGCCTATTCGAAGGCCCCCACCAAGGTCGTGCCTGGCACCAAGATGTTGCTCGGCGCGCCCAATGACGCCGAGCGCGCGGCGGTGATCGCCTACCTGGCCAGCGCCAAGAAGTAGGCCTCAGCGCGGGGTCAGTTCCTGAATCTCGATGTCCTTGAACTCAAGCGGCGCGCCCTCGCTCTGCAGGGCGATGTAGCCTCCGGTTACGGGCTGTGCGCCTCGCGCCAGAATGTAGGGCTTGGCTTCGCCCGCGACGGTGTCGTCCGGATCCAGCGCCGCGCCCGCATAGCGGTGGACGACCACCCCGTTGATCTTCTGGGTGATCTCGCCGCTGGGCAGGACTTCAAGCTCGGCCTGCACCCACGTGCCGTTGGCGATGGTCGGTGCGTTCGCCGGCGGCGTGCAGTGTTCCTTGACCTTGGCCCCGTCGATCGTGATCGTGATCCCCGGCGTGCAGACCGCACCGGTCGGCCGTGGCTTGTCGTCTTCCTTGCCCAGTAGCTGGAACTCGATCGAAACCGGGAAGGGCTGTTCGACCGTCATGCTCTCGGCGGTCTGGCTGTGGAACATGATCCCGCTGTTGCTGCGCGCCCAGCCCGGCGTGTCGAGCGGCAAACCTTCGGTGAGGAAGCGATAGGAAAAGCGCAGTCGGTAGGCGCTGAGCGGCGTCTTGTGGAACAGATGCCCGAACTGGTTGTCGAACTTGTCGTAGCCGGCATAGGAGACACGGATCACGCCCTGGTCGGCGACGAAGGTCTGCCGATAGTTCTCACCGACAGGGCGCCTGGCGATCTTTGCAGTCCAGCCGTCCAGCGTCTTGCCGTCGAAAAGCGAGCGCCACGGACCGGCGCGGACCTCTTCTGCGCTTACGGCGCCGGGTAGACAAAAGGTTAGCCCTGCCGCGACACCCAAGGTCGCGCGCCGCCGCACCGACTTCGTCCAAACCATGGCGCTCTCCCTATGTGCTTCTGCTCAGTCGCAACGCCAAGCTTTGTTGCAATGTAACCCATTTCATGGAAGCCTCCAGGCAAGAATGAAGAGGTCGCCGGAGGGGCGTCGAGATGCGCGAAGCGTCTCGATGGGGTTCACCGAGCGGCCGCGAAGGGAGCGAACATGGCCAACCTGAACGGCCGCGCGCGTCGTAAGAACACCTACGACGCCATCGTGGTGGGCAGCGGCATCACGGGCGGCATCGCGGCCAAGGAACTGACCGAGAAGGGGCTCAAGGTCCTCGTTTTGGAGCGTGGTCCGATGGTCCGCCACCTCGAAGACTACCCGACCGCCACGCTCGATCCCTGGCAGACCAAGTACCCTCAAGGTCAACTGCCGCAGGCGGAACTAGCCGCGCATTATCCCGTCCAACGCCGCACCGGCTATACGATGACGGAGCACACCCAGCACTTCTTCGTGCGGGACGACGAGCATCCCTACACCGAGGAGAACCGCTTCGACTGGATCCGGGGCTATCACGTCGGCGGGCGCTCGCTGACCTGGGGGCGGCAGAGCTATCGTCATAGCCCGATCGACTTCGAGGCCAATGCGCGGGAGGGGATCGCGGTCGACTGGCCGATCCGCTACGAGGACCTCGCGCCCTGGTACGACCATGTCGAGCGCTTCATCGGCGTCTCTGGTCAGGCCGAGGGGTTGCCGCATTTCCCGGACGGCCAATATCAGCCGCCCATGGAGCTGAACTGCGTCGAGAAGGCCTTCAAGGCGCGCTCGGAGGCCCGCTTTCCGGAACGACGCGTCACGATCGGCCGCACGGCGCACCTGACCGATCCCACCGAGGAACAGCTCTCGCTGGGGCGCACCAAATGCCAGTACCGCAACCTGTGCATCCGCGGCTGCCCGTTCGGCGCCTATTACAGCTCCAACTCCGGCGGACTGATCGCGGCCGAGCGGACGGGCAATCTGGTGATCCGCCCAAACTCGATCGTCACCGAGCTCGTCTATGACGAGCGCAAGGGGCGGGCCAGCGGCGTGCGCATTCTCGACGCCCAGACCCTGAAGGATGAGGAATTCCACGCCGACGTGGTCTTCCTCTGCGCCTCGGCGCTGAACTCGGCCTGGATCATGATGAACTCGACCAGTTCGCGGTTCCCGAACGGCTTCGGTAACGCCAGCGACCAGCTCGGCCGCAACGTCATGGACCACCATCTGGGCGTCGGCGCCTCGGGCGAAGCGCCGGAGTTCGCCGAGATGTATTTCTCGGGGCGTCGACCGAATGGCATCTACGTGCCGCGCTTCCGCAATCTGGGCGACGACGCCACCAAGCGCTCGGATTATCTGCGTGGCTTCGGCTACCAAGGCGGCGCGGGGCGGGCGACGTGGGAGCGCGATCGCGGGAAGGGCGGGCGCGGCTTCGGCGCGGCCCGAAAGGCTGAACTCAGCCAGCCCGGTCCATGGACGATGGGCCTGGGCGGCTTTGGCGAAATGCTGCCCTACGCCGACAATCGCGTTACGCTGAACCGCGATGTAAAAGACAAGTTCGGCCTGCCGACCCTGACCATGAACGTCACCATGCGTGACAACGAGATGGCGATGCGCCGTGACATGCAGTCAGCGGCGGCCGAGATGCTCGAGGCCGCCGGGTTCAAGAACGTGCGCGGTCATGATAGCGGCTTCGCGCCGGGCCTCGGCATTCACGAGATGGGCACGGCCCGCATGGGGCGTGATCCCAAGACCTCGGTGCTGAACGCGCACAACCAGGTCCACGAGTGCAAGAACGTCTATGTGACTGACGGCGCGGCCATGACCTCGGCGTCGTGCGTCAACCCGTCCCTGACCTACATGGCCTTGACGGCCCGCGCCGCCGACCACGCGGTGCGCGTCCGCAAGCGGGGAGAGCTGTGATGCTGAACCGACGCGACGCCCTGCGGGGCCTGGCCCTCACGGTTGGCGCCGCCGCTACCGGATGGGCCGGAAGCGCTGCGGCCACCACCGCCCTGAACTGGACGCCGACGGCCCTCACGCCGGATCAGGCGCAGATCCTCGACGTCGTCGCCGAGCTGATCATTCCCGCCACAGACACGCCGGGCGCGCGCGAAGCGGGCGTGCCGCAGTTCATCGATCGTGCGATGGCTAACTATTGCGAGAAGTGGCAGGTCGACCAACTGAAGGCGGGGTTCGCCCGCATGGACGCCGACGCCAAGGCCGCGCACGGCAAGCTCTTTGTCGCGCTCGCGCCCGAACAGCAGGTCGCGATCCTCAACGTCTATGATCGTGAGACCGCCGCCTCGACCAGCGGGCACTTCTTCCCGCTGCTCGAGGATTTCGTGACGGTGGGCTATTTCACGTCGGAGCCGGGCGCGACCATGGCGCTGAAGTACGATCCTGTTCCCGGCGCTTACAATGGTTGCGTGCCGTTGGCGGAGATCGGCAGGGCCTGGGCGACCCGCTAGACTCCGAGCCGTTCAGGCCAGAATGGGCAGCCGCACGGTGAAGGTGCTGCCTTGGCCCTCGCCGTCGCTGTGGACGGTGATGGTTCCGCCATGCAGCGCCACGAGCTGTCGCACCAGGGCGAGGCCGATTCCGAGCCCCCCTTGCGACTTGCCTAGGTGATCCTCGACCTGAGCGAAGATCTCGAAGATCTTCGACTGCATCTCCTCGGGTATGCCGATCCCTGTGTCCGAAACCTTGATCGTCACCGTGCGCCCGTCGACGGCTGCGGCGAGCGTGACCATGCCGCCCGGCGGTGTGTACTTGGCGGCGTTGTTCAGCAGGTTGGCGACGATCTGGGCCACACGGGTGTGGTCGGCGTCCAACCAGACCGGCGTCTTGGGCGTCTCGACGACAAAATGGTGCCGCGCGGCCTCGATGGTGTGCTGACTGGCCTCGATCGCCGACTGCAGGACATTGCTAAGCTCGACCCGCTGCTTCTTGAGCGAGATCTTGCCTTGGCTGACGCGCGAGACGTCCAGCAGGTCGTCGACCAGGTGGCTCAGGTGATCCAGCATCCGCTCCATGCGGCCCCGGATGTCCTGGGCGCGTTCGGGCGGGATGTCTTTGTTCAGCAGATGCAGACCCCCGCTGAGCGCGGCGACGGGGTTGCGCAGCTCATGGGCCAGGACCGCCAGGAAGCTGTCCTTGTGCCGATCGGCCCGGCGCAGCGCTTGGGCGGCCGCCTCCAGCTCGTCGCGTTGGGCCTCGATCTGGCGGCGCTGCTGGTGGAGGTCGAAAAACACATTGGCCTTGCTGCGGAGGACATCGGTCTCGATCGGCTTCTGGATGAAGTCCACCGCGCCAGCCTCATATCCCCGGAAGCGACGCTGGCTATCGGCAGCCCCGGCGGTGACGAAGATGATTGGGATATGGCGTGCCCGCTCGCTGCCGCGCATGAACTCGGCCAGTTCGAATCCGTTCATGCCCGGCATCTGGACGTCCAGAAGGGCGAGGGCGACGTCGTGGGTCAGCAGAAGCTCTAGCGCCTCCTCGCCGCTTCGCGCCTTCAGGCACGTGAGGCCGTCACGCTGCAGCAAAGCCTCAAGAGCCTGCAGGTTCTCCTCGAGGTCATCGACCAGAAGGAAGTTGATCGGCTTGTCCGCGTTGGTCATGCGGTCCCCAAACTCGTCAGATAGGTCGTGATGGCGTCGATGGTCATGACATGCGCCGACGGACAGGCCTGGAGCGCGGCGTCTGGCATAGCGGTGGCGTAGGCCTCGGCGCGATCCTGGACGATCGCCACGCCGCCCGCCGCCTGCACGGTGCGAAGCCCCTCCGCGCCGTCGTGGTTGGCTCCGGTCAGGATCACGCCCACCAGGCCCGCGGCAAAGGCGTCGGCGGCGCTTTCGAACAACACGTCGATGGAGGGACGCGAGAAGTTCACCGGCTCGTCGGTGGAGAGCGCCAGACTCCGATCGGTTTCGACCAGCAGGTGATAGTCCGAGGGCGCGAAGTAGATGACGCCGTCCTCTATCGGCTCCTTGTCCTCGGCCTCCTTGACGGTGATCCGGCACTTCGACTGCAGGAGCGGCACCAGCATGTTGTCGCGATCGGGCGGGATGTGCACGACCACCAGGATCGGAAGCGAAAAGGTGGCGGGCAGGGCGGGCAGGATCGCCAGCAGCGCCTGCACCGCGCCGGCGGAGGCGCCGATGAGGATCGCCTTGTGGCGTTCGCCCGTCATGGCTCGCGCCTCTGATAGATCTTGTCTTCCGGCACGAAGTCGGCGAACGCCGGGGCGTGTGCGGAGAACCGCAGGCTTTCCTTCGAGCCCAGGCCCAGGAACCCCTTCCGCGTCAGCGAGTCCCGGAAAAGCCCGATCGCCCGATCCTGCAGAGGGCGGTCAAAATAGATCAACACGTTCCGGCACGAGATCAGGTGCATCTCGGCGAACACCGCGTCGGTCACCAGGCTATGGTCCGAGAACACAACCCGGTTTCGCAGGTCTTTGTCGAACACCGCACGCCCATAGGCGGCTGTGTAGTGATCGGACAGAGAGGACTTGCCGCCTGACCGCTGGTGGTTTTCGGTGAATTTGCGGATGCGGTCCACCGGATAGACGCCGGCCTCCGCGGCCGCGAGCGCTTCGGGGTTGATATCCGTGGCGTAGAAGATCGTGCGGTCGTAGAGGCCTTCCTCCTTGAAGAGAATGGCCAGCGAATAGACCTCTTCGCCGTTGCTGCAGCCGGCGATCCAGACCTTCAGCGAGGGGTAGGTGCTCAGATGTGGCAGCACCTTCTCGCGCAACGCCTTGAAGTAGGACGGATCGCGGAACATCTCGCTCACCTGGACGGTGAGAAAGTCGAGCAGGCGCGGCAGCATCGACGGATCGTGAAGCACACGATCCTGCAGCGCCGAGATCGTCGGAACGCCCAGCTGGGTGCGGGCCTGGGTCAGGCGTCGCTTGATGGACGCCCGCGCATAGTGGCGAAAGTCGTAGTGGTAGCGCTGGAACAGCGCCTCGAGCAGCAGTTGGACCTCGATGTCCTCGATGGCGTCGGACACGGGCTACCTCGGCATCCAGACGCGAACCAGGGACAGCAGTTTGTCGACGTCGATCGGCTTGGCCATGTAGTCGTTGGCCCCGGCGGCGATGCAGCGCGCCTGGTCATCGGGCATGGCCTTGGCGGTCAGCATCAGGATCGGCAGCTTGGACCAGCGCGCGTCCAGACGGATCTGGCGCGCGGCCGTCAGCCCGTCCATCACCGGCATCATGACGTCCATCAGGACCAGGTCGATCGTCCCCGCGGGATCCTCGGCCGACCGATTGAGGGCGTCGATCGCCTCCTGGCCGTTACGCGCGATCTCGACGACGGCGCCGCGCGGCTCCAGCACGTTGGTCAGCGAGTAGACGTTGCGGATGTCGTCCTCGACGATCAGCACCCGACGCCCCTCCAGGACCGCGTCACGATGGCGGGCCTTCTGGATCATCTTCTGTTGCTCGGCGGGTAGGTCCGACACCACCTGGTGCAGGAAGAGCGAAACCTCGTCGAGCAGTCGCTCGGGAGACTTAGCGCCCTTGATGATGATCGAATTGGAGTAGCGGCGCAGGCGCTGTTCATCGTCGGCCGACAGGTCATGGCCGGTATAGACGATCACCGGCGGGAAGGCGTGATCGCCAGCGTGACTGAGTGTCTCCAGCAGCGAGAAGCCGGAGGCGTCAGGCAGCGACAGGTCCAGCACCATGCAGTCGAAGGTCTGATCGCGAAGCAACTCAAGACACTCGGCGGCGGTGCCGACGCCCACGGTCTCAACATCGCTCGATGACAACAGTTTGCCGACCGCCTCGCGCTGGACGAGGTCGTCCTCGACGATGAGAACGCGGCGGACTGTGCTCGACAGCTTGGCCTCCAGTGACCTAAGCACCTCGGCCAGCGCTTCGCGCTGCACCGGCTTGATCAGATAGCCCATCGCCCCGAGCGAGAGCGCGGTCTGGCTGTGGTCGGCTGCTGAGACCACGTGAATGGGAATGTGTCGCGTCGCATCGTCTCGCTTGAGTCGATCCAGAACGATCAGACCGGACTCATCGGGCAGGCCGACGTCCAGCACCACGGCGCTGGGCTTGAAGCGGCGGGCCAGTTTCAAGGCCTCCTCGGCGGTGCCAGCGACGAGGGACTGGAAGCCGAGCTCTCGCGAGAGATCGCGGACGATACCGGCGAACTTGTCGTCATCCTCGATGACGAGCAGAACCCTGCGGCCGCCCGTCAGCTGGTCACGATCGTCATCGACCGCCCCGCGGACGGATGGCGGGCGCGCCGCTGTCGGGCGTGACGGCGCCGCCGGCGTGGCTGCCAGCGGTTGGTCCCTTGGCGCAACGCGGGCAGGGTCGTAGGCGAGGGGAATCGTGACCGTAAAGGCGCTGCCCTCGCCAGGCCGACTACGCA
>FWPV01007546.1_pt1 | contig 11004 bp, 8 predicted proteins | sample 2228371 | NCBI WGS metagenome assembly FWPV01 (sample SAMEA103939776, study PRJEB20133) | metagenome | reverse complement strand
TTCCGAAGATGGCGCGTGGCCGATGGCGATGAACACCCCGTCGGCGGCGACCTCCTGGGTCTCGCCGGTCTTGATGTTCTTCAGGCGGGCGCCGGTGACGCCCATGGGGTCGGTCTGGCCCAGCACCTCGTCGATGACGCTGTCCCAGATCACCTCGATCTTCGGGTGAGCCAGCAGGCGCTCCTGCAGGATCTTCTCGGCGCGCAGTTCGTCCTTGCGGTGCACCAGCGTGACCTTGCTGGCGAAGTTGGTGAGGAACAGGGCCTCTTCGACGGCCGTGTTGCCGCCGCCGACCACGATGACGTCCTTGTTGCGATAGAAGAAGCCGTCGCAGGTGGCGCAGGCGCTGACGCCAAAGCCCTGGAACTTGGCTTCGCTCTCGATGCCCAGCCATTTGGCCTGGGCGCCGGTGGCGATGATGATGGTCTCGGCGATCCAGTCCTGGCCGCTGTCGGTCTTCACCGTGAACGGGCGCTGGGACAGGTCGACGCTGGTGACGATGTCGCTGACGAACTCGGTGCCGACATGCTCGGCCTGGGCGCGCATCTGGTCCATCAGCCAGGGGCCCTGGATGACGTCGGCGAAGCCGGGATAGTTCTCGACATCCGTCGTGATGGTCAGCTGGCCGCCGGGCTGGATGCCGGCGATCAGCACGGGTTTCAGCAGCGCGCGGGCGGCGTAGATGGCGGCGGTGTAGCCGGCGGGACCCGATCCGATGATCAGGCAGCGGGTCTGGCGAGGGGAGGGCGTAGACATGGGCGGAGATATAGTGTGGATTCTCCGCAGTGGCGACATAAGCCACGGGAGGAAAACCTGATGAAGCTCGGAGTTCTACTGGGCGTGGGTATCATCGCCCTGTTCGCGGGCCTGGCCAATATCTGGTTCGGCGACATGCGCGTCGGCCTGTGTCTGGTGGCCATGTTTGTGATGGTCGCCGGCTATTCGGCGTGGCAAGGCAAGAAGGACTATGACGCGCGACCGCGCGGCGGGCCGATCACCGAGTAGGATCGGCCGATTGAGGGGGACGTCATGAAGGCAGGTTTGCCGCTCGGCATGGGCGCGGGGATCGCGATTGGCGTGGCCTTGGGCCTGGCGCTGGATAATCTGGCCCTGGGGATCGGCCTGGGCGTCGCCATCGGCGGCGGCCTGGGCGTAACGGCGCACGCGGCGTCGGTGGCCTCCGAGAAGAAGTCTAAGCGCGACAGCGACGGCGGCGCGGTCGCCGACGGCGGCTCCAGCGACAGCGGCGGCGACTGCAGCGCGGATGGCGGTGGCGGCGGCTGCGATTGACGGCTCGTCCACCTTTGGCGGGTTAGGCTGACGGCAACCACGTTTCCGGGTCCTTCGCCCGAGGAGCACGCCCATGTCCGCACCCTTCATCGAGATCGCCGGCCGCAAGATCGGCGCTGAGCATTCGCCCTATGTGATCTGCGAGCTGTCGGGGAACCACAACGGCAGCCTTGAGCGCTGCCTGACCATGGTCGACGCCGCGGCCGACACCGGCTGTGACGCGATCAAGATCCAGACCTACACCGCCGACACCATCACGCTCGACGTCGACCGGCCCGAGTTCAAGATCCACGGCGGGCTGTGGGACGGCCGGACGCTGTACGAGCTCTACGAAGAGGCCCACACCCCGTTCGAATGGCACGCGGCCATCTTCGAGCGCGCCCGCCAGCGCGGCGTGACGATCTTCTCCAGCCCCTTCGACGAGACGGCCGTCGACCTCTTGGACAGCCTGGGCGCCCCGGCCTTCAAGATCGCGTCGTTCGAGGCCGTCGACCTGCCGCTGATCCGCTACGCCGCCGCCAAGGGCAAGCCGCTGATCATTTCGACCGGCATGGCCAACCTGACCGAGATGCAGACGGCGCTGGATACAGCGCTGAGCGCCGGCGCGCCGGGCGTGCTGCTGCTGCACTGCGTCTCGAGCTATCCGGCAACCTTCGCCGACGCCAATGTGCGGACCGTGCCCGACATGGCCGCGCGCTTTGGCTGCCCGATCGGCCTTTCGGACCACACGCCGGGGACGGCCGCCTCGGTGGCGGCGGTCAGCCTGGGCGCCTGCGCGGTCGAAAAGCACTTCACCCTGGCCCGCGCCGACGGCGGCCCCGACGCGGCCTTCAGCCTGGAGCCGGCCGAGTTCAAGGCCCTGGTGGACGACACCAAGAACGCTTGGGCGGCGCTAGGCCGCGCCCACTACGACGTGCTGGGCTCGGAGGCGACGTCGTTGCTCTTCCGCCGCTCCCTGTACGTCACCGCCGACGTCAAGAAGGGAGAGCCCCTGACGCGGGCCAATGTCCGCTCGGTCCGACCCGGCAACGGCCTGCCGCCCGCCGATCTCGACAAGGTGCTGGCCGGCAGGGCTACACGCGACCTGACCCGTGGCGAGCCGCTGGACTGGTCGATGGTGGGCTAGGGGGGCGTCCCTGCGTCCTTCGCAGCGCTCCCAGGAGCGCGCAACTCAGGACGAGGATTTCCTTCCGAACCAGGGCCAACACCCGAAGCGAATACGCAAAAGCAAAACACCCGCCTCCTGGGAGGCGGGTGTTTCAAATCATCAGCGCGATGGCGCGGCGGCGCCGTATCCCCCTTAAGCCACCTTCACCCGCGCCGCGCTTTCCGGCAGGTCCGTGCCGAACGCGCGCTGGAAGAACTCGGCGACGGTCGGGCGTTCCAGTTCGTCGCACTTGTTCAGGAAGGTCAGGCGGAAGGCGAGCGCCACGTCGTGATCGAAGATCTCGGCGTTCTGAGCCCAGGTGATCACGGTGCGCGGGCTCATGACCGTCGAGATGTCGCCGTTCATGAAGGCGTTGCGGGTCATGTCGGCGACGCGGACCATGGCGGCCAGGGTGCGCTTGCCTTCGGCCGTGTCGTAGCCGGGGTTCTTGGCCAGCACGATGGCGGCTTCGACGTCGTGCTCAAGATAGTTCAGCGTCGTGACGATCGACCAGCGGTCCATCTGACCTTGGTTGATCTGCTGGGTGCCGTGATAGAGGCCCGTGGTGTCGCCCAGACCGATGGTGTTGGTCGTGGCGAAAAGGCGGAAGTACGGATTGGCGCGGATGACGCGGTTCTGGTCCAGCAGGGTCAGCTTGCCGCCGGCTTCCAGCACGCGCTGGATCACGAACATCACGTCGGGGCGACCGGCGTCATATTCGTCGAACACCAGGGCGACGGGGCGTTGCAGAGTCCAGGGCAGGATGCCTTCGCGGAACTCGGTGATCTGCTTGCCTTCTTTGAGGACGATGGCGTCCTTGCCGACCAGATCGATCCGGCTGACGTGGCTGTCGAGGTTCACGCGAACCAGCGGCCAGTTCAGGCGCGCGGCGATCTGCTCGATGTGCGTCGACTTGCCCGTGCCGTGATAGCCCTGCACCATCACGCGACGGTCGAAGGCGAAGCCCGCGCAGATGGCCTTGGTCGTCTGCGGGTCGAACCTATAGGCCGGGTCGATGTCCGGCACATGGCTGTCGCGATGGCTGAAGGCCGGAACCTTCATGTCGCTGTCGACGCCGAACGCGTCGCGGAGCGTCACCCACTTGTCGGGGACCAGGGTGATCAGCGGATCGGCGGCGGAGCTGGTTTCGGCGAACTCGGGCATACTTCCGGCTTACCGCCTTGAGCCCGCCCGTTTCAAATGGAAATCCGCTCAAAGCGGGGGTCGCCGTTCACTTTCCTGGATCGCGCCGGGTTCCCCACACGGAAGGTTGGTCAGGCTTTCGGCTTCGGACGCCACCTGAGCTCCAGCGTGGTCCAGACCGCGCCGGCGAAGTCGCCCAGCCCCACCGCCAGCCAGGCCTTGGGCAGCCAGTCCAGCAGCACGAATGCGCCGAGGACCACCAGTGACAGCACCCGCAGGACCACCGAGGCGCGCATATAGGTGCGTTGGCCGGTCCAGCCGGCGACATGGTAGCCCATGGCGTAGGCCAGCAGCAGCAGGCCGCAGAATCGGACCCAGGGCAGGGCGGAGGTGTCGACCGGCGAGTCCAGCAGGCGCAAGACGGCGTTGGGCTGCACGGCCAGGGCCAGGCCCGCTGTCGACAGCAGGGCGCCCCAGAACCAGATGCTCCACGGCTTGCCGAACGGCACCGGCGTCACCGGCGTCGGCGGTTCGGTGGGCGCGCGCCACGCCGGATCGCTGACTGTCATCTCGTAGGTCCCGCCCCCTGCTTCGGCGCGGGACAATGGCGCATTCGCCTAGCGCGCCGCAAGGGATCGCTGCGCTCGGAGAGGGCGATCCTCTCAACGCCCCTCCCGCGTGTCGTTCGCTTGCCCTAGAACACGTCCATGCTCACCGCCCTGCTTGGCCTCGCGCCGATCGTTATCGCCCTGCTGACCCTGTCGGCCATCTTCTCGGCCGCCGAGACGTCCATGACCGGCGCCAGCCGCGCGCGGATGCACCAGCTGGAGCGCGAGGGTGACCGGCCCGCCAAGCGGGTCAACAAGCTGCTGTCCGATCAGGAGACGATGATCGGGGCGGTGCTGCTGGGTAACAACCTGATCAATATCCTGGCCTCGGCCCTGGCGACCCAGGTGCTGACCACCCTGATCCCCGGCCCCTGGGGCGTGGCGGTGGCCACGGCGGCCATGACCGCCTTGATCCTGATCTTCGCCGAGGTGCTGCCCAAGACCCTGGCCATTGTCCGCTCCGACGACGTGGCGCGGGCCTTGTCGGCGCCGACCCTGTTCATCGTGCGGCTGTTTGGTCCGATCATCTATGCGATCCAGTGGATCGTGCGCCGCACGCTGCGGGTGTTCGGCGTCAAGCTGGACATGGCGGTCGACGTGCTGGCCGCCCACGAGGAGATCCGCGGCGCGGTCGACTACCACCACTCCGAAGGCCTGGTGGAATCGGGCGACCGGCGCATGCTGGGCGGGGTGCTGGACCTGTCGGACATGGACGTCTCCGAGATTATGGTCCACCGCAAATCGATGGTGCTGCTGGATGCGGGCCTGCCGGCGCGCGACCTGGTGGCCCAGGTGCTGGAAGCCCAGCACACCCGCGTGCCGCTGTATCGCGACGAGCCCGACAATATCGTCGGCGTGCTGCACGCCCGCGACCTGCTGAAGGCTCTGGCCGAATGCCCGACGGGGCTGGAGGGCCTCGACATCGCCGCCATCCTGCGCGAGCCGTGGTTCATTCCCGACACCACCAACCTCAAGGACCAGCTGAACGCCTTCCTCAAGCGCAAGAGCCACTTCGCCCTGGTGGTCGACGAGTATGGCGCGCTGCAGGGCCTGGTGACGCTGGAGGACATCCTCGAGGAGATCGTCGGCGAGATCGAGGACGAGCACGACACCACGCTGGACGGCGTGCGCCGGCAGGCCGACGGCTCGGTGAATGTCGACGGCCACGTCACGGTGCGCGACCTCAACCGCGCCATGGACTGGCGGCTGCCCGAAGGCGAGGCGGTGACGATCGCCGGCCTCGCCATCCACGAGGCCCAGATGATCCCCGAGCCCGGCCAGACCTTCATCTTCTATCGGCATCGTTTCCAGGTGCTGCGCCGACAGCGAAACCAGATCACCGCGCTGCGGATCAGCGCGCGACTTGACGACGACAGCGAAGCTTAGATTTCCTAGCTTCACAATTTGCGGAACCGAGCGCGACGTCGTGCGTTGAGCTCCCTTAAGAACCAGGGGCGGTTCTGTGTTTGGGGGCGCGTCTTGGCCATAGTGGCTGAAAGCGATGTGGGCGAAGTCGGCGACGCCGATCTCGGCGCGCGCCTGAGCGCGTTGGAGCTCCGCCTCGCCGCTGAGGTTCGAAAGTCCGACACCCTGGCGCGGGTCACCGAGGCGATCGCGTCCAGCAACGACGTCGACGCCTGTGTGCAGAGCGCGCTGGACGGGGCGCGCGAGATCAGCGGCGCCGCCTATGGCGCATTCTTCTACAACCAGATGGAGCCCGACGGTGAGAGCTATGCGCTCTTCCGGCTGTCGGGCGCATCGCCCGAGGCGTTCGCTGACTTTCCCCGGGTTCGCAGGACCCAGATCTTCGGACCGACGTTCGATAATGCCGGCGTGGTGCGTTCGGACGACATCACCCTGGACCCGCGCTATGGCCACAATGCGCCACGCCAGGGGATGCCCGAGGGCCACCTGCCGGTGCGCAGCTATCTGGCCATCCCCGTCGCCACCCGTCAGGGCGAGGTCTTGGGCGGCCTGTTCTTTGGCCATCCCGAGCCTGGCCGTTTCACCGCTCGTGACGAGAGCCTGCTGGTGGGGCTGGGCGCGCAGGTCGCGGCCACCATCGAGTCGATCAAGCTCAATGGCGAGGCCCTGGCCGAACTGGACCATCGTCGCAAAGCCGAAGAGCGCCTGAAGTTTGCGCTGGACAGCGGTCGGATGGGCTCGTGGGATCTGGACGTGGCCACCAGGGCCTATGAGGCCTCGGACCTGTGCAAGGCCAACTATGGCCGGCGCCCGGAGGAGGCTTTCACCTTCACCGACTTGGTCGAGACGATCCATCCGGACGACCGCCCCAGGATCCTGGCGGCGATCGACAGCGCCATCCGCGACGGCGCCGACTACGACGTCGAGTACCGGGTGATCCACCCCAGCGGCGAGCTGCGCTGGCTTCACGCGCGCGGGCGCGCCGCCCAGAGGGCCGAGGAGGGAGTCCGGCGCCTGGCGGGGGTGTCGCTGGACATCACCGAGCGCAAACGCGCCGAGGTGCGGCAAAAGCTGTTGGTCAACGAGCTGAACCACCGGGTGAAGAACAGCCTGGCGACGGTGCAGTCGATCGCCGCCCAGACCCTGCGCTCCGCCGCCTCGCCCGAATTCTTCCGCGAGGCGTTCGAAACCCGCCTGATCGCCCTGTCGCAGACCCACGACCTGCTCACCCGCGAAAGCTGGGAGGGCGCCAGCCTGCGTGAGGTGTTCGACGTCGAGCTGCACGCCATGGCCGGCGAGGATCGCGTGGGTTTCGACTACGCCGCCGACGTTCGGCTCACGCCCAAGGCCGCCGTGGCCCTGGGGATGGGCGTCCACGAGCTGGCCACCAACGCGGCCAAGTATGGCGCGCTGTCGACCCCTGAGGGCCGCGTGAAGGTCGTATGGGGTGTTGACCAGGGCGTGCTTCACCTGACCTGGTCTGAAAGCGGCGGCCCACAGGTCCGCCCGCCCACTCGGCTTGGCTTCGGGGCGCGCCTTCTTCGACGCGGACTCGCGGCCGAGCTATCCGGCGGGGTCGAGCTGACCTATGATGTCGGCGGCCTCGTCTGCCACATGGCGTTGCCCCTGCGCGCCCTGGAGCCCTGATCCATGAAGACACTCTCGTCCCTGAAGGTTTTGGTCGTCGAAGACGAAGCCTTGGTCTCGATGCTGGTCGAGGACATGCTGACCGATCTGGGCTGCACCATCGTAGGCCCCGCCGCCGAGATCGAGGAAGCCTTGCGCCTGGCCGGCTCGGCCGAGATCGACGCGGCCTTGCTGGACGTGAACCTGGGCGGCCGTCCGATCTTCCCTGTCGCCGACGCCCTGAAGACCCGCGGCGTGCCGTTCGCCTTCGCCAGCGGCTATGGCGAGGCGGGCCTGACCGAGGACCATCGCGGATCCACTGTCCTCCAAAAGCCGTTCCGCGAGGCCGACCTGCGCCGGGTTCTCGAAGGCCTGGTCGCTCAGATCGCCTGATCAGATCGTGCGGATCGGTAGGCGCTTTGCCGCCAAACGTCCGCATCTTGTGCTTGCCGAAGGACGAGGATTTCCATCCCGGCACGCACTCACAAGCAGGGCTAAAGCCGCAAAGAAAAAGGGGCGGTCCGAAGACCGCCCCTCCCAGTGCTGACCCGAAGGTCGCGACTTACATCTTGTAGTTGAAGCCGACGAAGAAGCGACGACCGAAGAAGTCGAAGTTGTCCGCCGAAGTGTTGCCCAGCCACAGCGCCGGGTTCTTGTCGAAGGCGTTGACCACGCCAGCGCGCAGCGTGAAGTCATCCTTCGGCGCATACCGCACGGTGAAGTCGTGCTGGATGAACGAACCCGTCGTGAAATACTTCGGATCGTAGATATCCTTGTTGGCGCCAATGTTGTCCGGATCGATGATTTCCTGCGACGACTGCCAATCGGCCGACCATTGTAGGCTCAGCTTATCGTTGACCTGCCAGTCAAGCGTCGACGAGAAGCGCACGCGCGGCAGGCCCACGGTGGTTTCGTAGTCGGTATGCTGGTTCGGATCGGCGATGTTCGTGAAGTCGTGCTGTTCGAACAGATAGGTGCCCGACATGCGGTAGTTCAGACGACCCATGTCCCAGCCGGTGATCGTCTCGAGATCGCCGCGCCACAGGAATTGGAAGTCCAGACCGCGGTTCATCGTCCGCGCATAGTTCACCGAGCCCTGAATGAAGTCGATGATGCCATAGGCGGGCGTCGTGCCCTGCGCCGTTGCGCCGATGCGGGTTAGCGTCGAGCAGATCGCAGTATTCAGCGTATCGCCGTTCACGCACTGATTGGCCGCGGTCTGCGCGGTCACCGAGGCGATCACGTCCTTAATGTCGATGTTGTAATAGTCGAACACGAAGGTGGTGTTCGGCCAGAAGCGCGGCGTGATGACCATCGACGCGCTATAGCTGAACGACTTTTCAGGCTTCAGGAACGGGTTGCCCGCGTTCTTGCCGGCCGGCGTCGACGTGTAGGTGATGACAGTGCCGGTCGGAATGCCCAGGGCCTGACAGTTCTTGACGCGGTTGGCCTTAATCTTCGTGTCGGTGACCGCTTGAATGACCGTGTCAGAGCACGGATCGGTGATCGAAGCGAAGGTTTGGGTCGGCGGACGGAAGTTCTCGCCCAGGTTCGGCACGCGAACGGCCTTGCCCGACGTCGCGCGGAACATGATGTCCTCGATCGGACGCCACACCAGGTTCAGGTTGTAGGTGTCGACGGTGCCAACCGTGGTGTAGTCCGAACGACGATAGGCGCCGCCGATCTCGAGCTTCTTGGCGAGGAACACGTCGCTGAGCAGCGGCAAGTTCACTTCGCCGAAGACTTCACGGGTCTCATAGTTGACCTTCGGGAAGTCGGGGCCGGTGTTCAGGAACAGCCGCCGATCGCCGGTCGAGGTCGAGCGACCGATCGACTGGGTTTCTTCCTTACGCCATTCGACGCCCAGGGCCAGGCCGATACGACCAGCGCCCCAGAAGTCCCACAGCTCGCCCGAGACGAAGCCCAGAGCGTCCTGCTGCTGGTTCTTGTCCTGGACGGTGATCGAGGCGTCGAAGAAGTTGCGCGCGGCTTGCGAGTAGATGCCGCCAAACAGCTGTGAGGCGACGCACTGGCTGATTTCGTTATAGGCGGCGGTGCCCTTGGTGTAGTTGCCGCCACGGAACTGATCGGGAACCGCAATGCCTTGCGCGGCCAGCAGTTGCACGCGGCAGACCGCTTCGCCGGGCTTGCCATTCACGACACCCGCAGTGTCGATGACAGCGTCGACCGAGTGCTTGTAACGGATAACGTCGACGGCGCGCTCATTGTTGGTGTTTTCGAGCTGACCGTAGGTGTAGCTCAGTTCGTAGGACAGGTTCTGGATGAAGCCGAGCTCATCCTTGGAGCCACGCGCGCCCAGGACGTAACGCTGCAGCTCCTTCTTGTTCAGCTGGCTGCGGGCCGGGCCCCAGTTGCTGAGGCGCGCGCGCTGGTCCAGCACCGAGCCGGTCTGCACGCCGGCCGAGTTATAGATCGGACGCACATTGGTCAGGATCGCGTTCTTGACGTCCGAGGACAGGTACGCGTTGTCCAGACCGATGTTGAAGGCCGACGTACCGATCAGCAGACCATTGGCGTTGCTCGGCAGGTTGACAATGCCGATGTCGAAGAAGGTTTGCTGGCTCTCGTCGAAGGTTTCTTCCTTGACGAACTTGCCTTCCGCAAACAGCTGCAGGTCGTCAGTCAGGTTGAAGTTCAGACCACCTTGGAAACGATCATTCTTCGAGCGCGGCAAACGCGAGGCTTGGCTGAACTCGGTGTTGATGTTGACGCCGTCACCACCCACAACCACGTTCCGCAAGCGACCGATTGTCGAACGGAACGTCCCGAAGTCCGCCAGACGCGCCTGACCGTTGGCGGAGTCGAAAACGTAGGAGCGGCCCGGATCGGGGATGATGCAGTTGGCGTTGATCGAGCCCGTCGTGCCAGCGACGCAAGCCTGGAACGGAATGTTGCGCGAGGCGTCGGGACGAATGTCACTCACCAGGGTCAGCAGGCCGGAGCTGCTGCGGCTGATGTTGCGGGCGTCACGAACCAGGATTTGGTCATAGATGCCGTCGTCCAGGGCGCCCGGCAGATCGTGGTCGACCGTCAGCAGCGTGTAGGCGTCCTTGCGCCACTTCATGTGGTAGTCGCGGACTTCCTGGTTCTGCTCGCGCTCGTAGGAGCCGTAGACGTTGAGTTTGCCGTCAAAGAAGTTATGGCCGACCAGCGCCGAGAAGCGCTTGTTGGTTTGGCCGTCCTTGTTGATCTGAGCGACGGTGCCGTCCAGTTCAACGCCCGAGAAATCGCGGCGCAGGATGAAGTTGACAACGCCCGAAACGGCGTCGGCGCCGTACTGAGCCGAGTTGGCGCCGGTCACGATTTCGACGTTCTGGATCAGAAGGCGCGGAATGGTGTCGACGTCGACCGACAGCGAGCCGGACGACGAACCCACGTGACGGCGACCGTCGACCAGGGTCAGCGTGCGGTTCGAACCCAGATCGCGCAGGTTCAGCAGCGAAAGGCCGCCGTCGTTCAGGCCTGAACCGGTGGTGTCTTCCGGAACGATCGAGCCCGAGAGCGCGGGGATGTCGGCCAGAACGTCGATAACGCTCGCCTTACCCGTCGACACGACGTCATCGCGGCTAACCTGTATCAGCGGGGTCGGGGAGTTGGTCGGATCGCGGCGGATGCGCGAACCGGTGACCACCACTTCCTCAACAGCCGTCGCTTCCTGAGCTGCGGGTTCCGGCGCGGTTTGCGCCAGCGTCACGGTCGGGGCGAAAGCCGCCAGTCCCCCCAGCATCGTCGTCGCCAGAAGCA
>FWPV01015376.1_pt1 | contig 11006 bp, 7 predicted proteins | sample 2228371 | NCBI WGS metagenome assembly FWPV01 (sample SAMEA103939776, study PRJEB20133) | metagenome | reverse complement strand
GCCTGCAGCGGTTTTTATTGCGACTCTGATTTTGGGACTTGTGGCAAGGCATATACTTTTTACCTACCTGGGGCGCATGGCCAAAAAGACCCAGGGGCAGGTCGACGACATAATTGTCCATGCAGTGCGCGGTCCCTTCATGATATGGATCCTAATGCTGGCGATTTATTTGACGGCCAGATTGTCTCCCATACCCGGACGCATCAGCATCTTGATCGGCAAGATCCTATTGTTTCTGTTAATCATCTCGATGACGGCGGTGGCCACCAAGATGGTCAGCCAAATTGCGATAACCTACGGACCCAAGATGCAGACGGCGCTTCCCATGACCAGCTTGACACAAAATCTTGCCCGCATAGCGGTGATAATCGTAGGAGTCTTGATTACCCTAAACTATCTAGGTATTTCCATCACCCCCATGTTGACAGCGTTAGGGGTGGGCGGGCTAGCGGTTGCGCTGGGACTGCAAGATACACTGGCAAATTTCTTTGCAGGGTTTCATGTAAGCCTCTCCGGTTACGTGCGACCCGGCGACTACATAAAGCTCAGTACCGGCGAAGAGGGTTACGTGACCGACATTGGTTGGCGCAACACTACAATTAGAGCCATAACAAACAATCTGATTATCATCCCCAACTTAAAACTGGCTCAGGCCATAGTTACGAACTATAGCCTTCCTGAAGCCCGCATGGGGATTTCCATCCCCGTATCCGTAGCCTACGGTTCCGATCCCAATCAGGTGGAAAGAATACTGTTGGAAGAGGCCGGCAAGGGTGTGCAAGAGATATCGGGCCTGCTTGCAGATCCGGCGCCGGTTGTGCGTTTTATTCCGGGTTTTGGCAACTCCTCGCTCGATTTTAGCCTTATATGCCAGGTAGCCGAGTTTAGAGATCAGTATCCTGTTCAGCATGAATTGCGCAAGCGGATTTATGCGCGTTTAAAGCAGGAGAAAATCGAGATTCCATTCCCGACTCGGACCGTATACCTGCGGGGAAGGCCAACGAAGGCCGACTCCGGCGAATCTAAATCCAATACCTAGAAGTTGGGAGCGGAAAACCGATTAACAAAAAAGAACAAATTGCAGGTGCTTTTACGAACAAAAGCTGTTATGGTTTTGGGCGTATCGAGGTCGATCCACTGCAGGCGAGAGTAGCAATAAAGTGACAATCAGTGCATGGCCGGGACCGGCTATGCCGGAAAGGGAAATCCTATGTTCGAAAGCGCCAAAAGAGAGAGAGGATTCTATGGGTGGATTAATCTAGCAACCACCTCAATTGTTTGGATCATCGTCGGGTTGTACCTGGTTTCGTTTGGCTTTTTCCTCCCCTTCTTGGTCAAAGAATTCGGTTGGAATCGTGGGGCCACTTCTTTGGCGGCAACGATCAATATGATCACCCTAGCTATTTGCGGTCCGTTGGCGGGGTTTTTCATTGTCAAGTACGGTGCCAAGCGGTCCATTGTCATGGGAAACATCTTGGGCTTTGCGGGATTTCTTCTACTTTCGTTCCATTCTCGCTTATGGCAGCTTTTCCTTGGTTATGGAGTGCTCATAGGATTGGCAGCAGGCTTTGGAGGGATGTTAGCCTCGACTACTGTGATCAACAACTGGTTTGTGAGGAAACGGTCCCTGGCGTTAGGGATTTTTCTCGCTTCTGGCGGTGCGGCTGGAATATTTATGGGGCCGACCATAATGGCCCTGATTACTAATCAAGGATGGCGCTTTACCTATCTGATCATGTCAATTTTGGTGCTGATTTTTGCTGTTGGCTTGCCCATTTTTCTAATCAAGAATAAGCCTCAGGATCTCGGGCAAGTTCCAGATGGCTGCGAGAGCGCCGGTAGTGAAATTAAGCCCCAAGCCCGCAAGCAGATATCGGGTTACAAGACACCTGTAGATTTCACTGTGAAAGAGGCAATGAGGACCCGGACCCTATGGTTTTTGATTGTCTATTTTTGCCTCAATATGCTGGCCATGGGGGCACTGATGACTCACCTGGTGGCCTACTTGTTCGATATCGGAGTCAGCGCCGCACTGGCCGCTGCCGCCGGAAGCGTGATGACCGCGGTCATGACCTTTGCCCAATTCGGCAGTGGATTTGTTGGAATGCGATACAGCATGCACTCTATTGCGATCGGGGGCGAGATCTTAAAGGTTATCGGTGTCATCATCCTCATATCCGTGCTTTCTCTTCCTATGATTTTTTCGGCCATGGTAATTCTTGGTATGGGATTCGGAGCAGTGAGCCTGGCAACTATGAATATGTTTCCCAACTACTTCGGTCTTTCGAACTACCCTAAGATTATGGGCTTTGCCAGGCTTTTTTGGGCTTTTGTTGGCGGAGCGGGGGCGCCTCTGGCAGGGCTGGTGCGCGATAGAACCGGCAGTTACTTGACGGCGTTTCAAGCTGCGATCGCTGTGCTGGCAATCGGACTGATATTTCTTATTTTCGCCAAGGCTCCAATTCACCCTTCACTGAAAAGAGAAGCTGGGCGGCCGTCGGGCGCGTTTGTAACCTCGTCGTGAAAGCCATCCTGAAATGAAGGGCCTGCCGGGGCGCAGAAAATTTGCTGCCTAATTAATTATCCGCTAAGTTTAGCAAAAGGGTCGGTCTTTAACGCTAGTCTATAGGACGCCCATCGATGCGTGAAAGTACCGGTTTAGTGTGTCGTTTTGGGGCAAAGGCTAGCAGAGCATTTTAATGCGTGAGCCGAATGGCTGATTTTAGCGTTACTGACTGGTCGCATTGGCCGGCCAGTCGAGAGGATTTGATTGCGTTGCAAAACCAATTGGGTAGAGCACGCCCTGTTATTTGGCAGCCCGGTTCTGAATTCGATTTGGTCGGAGGGTGTTTTGTGTGCTACCCCAAAGCGCATCCCGGTAGCGGCAGCGCCGGTGATCCCTGCTGGGCGGCAGCGGTTTTGCTGAAAAGGGGTAGCCTTATTGCCTCAGCGGTTTTCAGGGGAACGGCGGGTTATAGATATGAGCCGGGACTCCTGGCCCTGCGTGAGGGTCCGTTGCTGGAAGCCGCACTGCGTCGTCTTCCCACTTTACCGCAGGTGTTGTTAGTCAATGCTACCGGCTGGGACCATCCGCGGCGCGCCGGCTTAGCATTGCATTTGGGCGCCGTATTATCCTTGCCGACGGTGGGAGTGACACGGAATCCACTTTTGGCTGAGGGCGCGTGGCCTGCAAATACGCGGGGTGCGAGGGCTCCATTAAAGATTGGTGAAGAAACGGTCGGCTTCTGGCTGTGCACCAAGTCCGGTTCGCCGCCGCTTGCGGTGCATGCTGCGTGGCGTACCAACCCGGAAACGGCAGTGTCGGTGGTTATGGCGGTCACGGGGCGGTGGCGTACTCCTGAACCCTTACGGCAAGCGCGCCAAGCAGCCCGGCTAGCTCGGGCGGCTGAGGGACGCTGGGCTTGTTTTTAGGTGCCGCTATTTGTATCTCTCTGCAAAAACGTATCCAAAAGGGAGGTTAGCCGATACGAATATTGCCCGGGTTGGTTGCTGGGGTGCCCGCTTTCTTATGTGCTGACCAGCTTGAGCGATTATTTCTTGGGAGCAGGAGCTTTAGGCGGCGCCATGTCGGCAAATATAGGCGGCACAACCTCCATGTTTTCCACCAGACCTAAATTTAACCAATGATCATTTCTCAGGTTTACATCATAACCGTCTGTTTCTGTCTGATCTGGTGTCTGGACCACAAATTTGAGAGCCTTCATGGGACAAACCTCAACACAGGCTTGTTTGCCGCTCGGGCCACCTTTTTCGTTCCAATACGGGGTATCTAGGCACAAGTCGCATTTCTGCGCTTTTTTGATCGAGGGATTCCAAACGGTCCGATTGGGTTGTTGGGGACACGACCAAATGCAGGTCTTGCATCCTATGCATTTTTTGGGGTCGATCCTGCGTACGTTGCCGTTTGCGGTGTCCACAAAAGCCGCTCCGCTTGGGCAGTTCTGCACGCACACCGGCACCACACACTGCCGGCAAACGGCTATTTTAAGGTCGTCAGGGAATTTGGCAAACGAATTTTGTGCGATCTGAATCCGGGCCAACGATAGATTTTCCTTTCCTTCATGCACTAGAGAACAGCTCAGCATACAGGTGAGACACCCGGCGCACTTTTTGCTGTCGTAAACCAGGTAACCTTTAGACTCGGGGAAAGAAAGCTCTGCTTGACGTGCTTGCGATGCTGCTGCGGATGCCACTGCGGGGGAACGAAGCGCTAGGGCATCTACTGCTAAGGCCGCCCCACCGCCGACCAAGAAGTCTCTTCTAGAGTAGCTCTTGACGCGTTGCTTTTGCCGACTGGTCTTTTTACCTCCTGCCATATCAAAATCCCTCGTCTGCGGCCAGGATTTTTTGCCATACATTTTATAGTCATTGCTCGGCCGAAAGCAAAGGATTATCGATACCTTGCTTGATATGTTTGCTTAACTGTTCGTGACTCCCTTTTCTTGCTGACCGTTATGCCAAAGGGCAAGAGGCTCTTCCTAAACTGCTCCCACCATATTCTCGTCGCTAAGATAATCCATGACGCTGTCTTTTTTACCCACAATGGGAAGAACTATGTGGGACTGATATTCTTGGTTGCGATATATCTTGTGCAGTGTTATTCGGCTGCTGGGTAAGTGTGGGTGGTAGTGAATCTGCATTTCCGGATCCCTGGGAGATTCGAGACTTTGGATTTCCAGCTTGATCCTGTGCCCTGTACGGAAAACATTGGTTATTTTCCCGAGACTGATGTTGTATTCATAAATCTTGCCGGGAATGACGGGGACAGATCGGTTGTGTTTATGATATGGAGCATAGGGTTTAGATTTTTTGGGATCCAGTGCCCGGTGTGAAGCCTTGAGGTAACCTTTGCCCAGAGGGGTCTCAGCGCCACCGGGTGCTACGTCGCTTAAACTAACAATCCAGTTGGTGTCGTCGGTGTCGATGCAAGCATAGAAATTAACGGCAGCGGGTCCGATAACCGTTACATCTTCGGGCATGGGCATGCTTAGGTACTTGACGGAATCCCTCTTATTCGATAGGTACAGGGGCTGTTGAAGGAAGCAGTCCGGATGAGGCTGGTATCGTTCGGGAGCAAAAGCAAGTCCCTCCCAGCGACGCAAATAACACTTTACCCACTCGGTCCCAGGAAGCGGATATTGGGTTTCGTCCCGCCAGCAGTTGATTCCTTGAACGAACATGCGGATGGGCGGTTCTTTCATGATTCCGGTATCGATACCCTTGAGCCAGTGGTCATACCAACGGATGATGAGCTCAGTATCTTCGCGCCAAGGACGTTCTTCCGGTCCAAAGGGCTTGACCAAAAGTTTTTTGGGGCACCGAAGGCTACTGTAGATATCCCAAAACGAACCGGCCCCGTGAGCAACCTTTCCTACGACAAACACCGGTATCCTAATTTTGTTGATGAATGGATAGATCGAGCGATCCTTCCAAAACGGGCCATCATAAGGATGCATAAGCATATCGAAGACCCATGGATTCTTTTGCGGATAATTCAAAAGGTGGTAGATATTAGGATAGTGGCGAATATCGGGATCATTTAGTAAGGCCCGCCGACGGCGTTCGAATTCCCTCTGGGAAAATTCCCTCGCCGACAAGATCGGAACATTTTTGGGTGCAAAACCGCTGGTTCCGTGGCGGCCATCCCAAATCCCATAGTAAAACAGGCTGAAAATGCCGCCGTTATAAACTCCGTCCCGATAAAAATCATTGACTATGTGGGAAACAAAGATTGCCTTCAGATGTGGAGGTTGCTCGATGGCTGCCTTCAATTGGACGCATCCGTAATAGGAGTATCCAATCATGCCTACGTTGCCGTCGCACCAGGGTTGCTGGGCGATCCACTCGACAAGGTCATGTCCATCCTTGCCTTCCTGTGACGACCACATGCCGGGATATTCGCCTTCCGACTTGCCGGTGCCGCGCGCGTCGGCAATTACGTGGACATAGCCGCGACTTACGATGTCAGGAGTGTCTCCGGCTTCAATATTTCCGTCCCACACAGCACTCTTGTAAAGTGGTTGCGGTGGGATCGGCACCTCTTGCAGCTCCTTACCGTACCCGCCTAAGGCTAACAGTGCCGGGAATCGGCCGGCGCCTTTGGGACGGTAGATGTTTACGCATAATCGCGTCCCGTCACGCATGGGTGCAAAAACATCTTTTTCGATTGCAACCTCAAATCTTGGTTGGCTGATGAGCTTACGCCAGCCTTGGTTCATCGTAGCCCTCCATTGCAAGTTCATGTGTTAGTTTTTAGGTTTACAAACACAACTTCGTGATTCTAACGCGAAAGGTGCCTAATCACGAGGGCAGGGCCATTGGTAACAACTCCACTCGCTTAGGGTTCAATTCATTGGTCGCCCTATTTCCTGGCCCTGCGGGCCGAATCTATTTCGAAATACTCTCCTTTAGCCTCGGCTTCTAAGTTATGAATCATATCCTTTTTTGGCTCACGCGGGGGAGCGACCCTCGATTTGGGCCAATGGATTTTAGTGACTGGCAGGCTATCCCTGTTTTTGATGATCGATTTTTGATTTTTCCTTGTATAATTCACAGGGTTAACGGGAAAGGAGTCTGTGCGGCATTTTTATGCCGGGCGTCGAGTGAGAAACTTTCATGGTATGTCAGAATCACAACAGAGTTCACGTTAGGTGCACAATATGTATAAGGCGACCGTTTATTCAGCCTTTGGCAATCCATCGCCTAACGCGCGACACTTTTTGGAGGCTCTGCTTGCCCGGACTTGGGTCCGGAGATTCCTAGGCTGGTTGAGCGCCGGTGACGGCAGCAGCCAGTGCCGCTTCGAGCGGATTTCCGAGAACTACAATAATCCATCCTTAAGAGGATGGGACCGGTTGAAGTGGTTTCTGCCCCAATTGGCCATCGACCTGGCACTGAAAAAGGCGAAGCTCAACAAGCAAACGATGACGGAAAAGGTTTTCCATCATGAGCCTACGGTGAGGGCGCTGGCCTTGACTGCACGCAGCATCGCCCACTACGGCTTAAGTGCGCCGCAACGCTACGTGGCGCCTCTTATGGTAGTCTGGAATTTCACTCAGGCTTGCAACCTAAGGTGCAAGCACTGCTATCAGAGTGCTACGGCGAAAGCCCTGTCGGACGAACTCTCGCTCGAGGAAAAATTGCGTGTTGTAGATCAGATGGGCGCTGCAGGAGTTCCGTTTTTGGCTATTGCCGGGGGAGAACCTCTTTTGTCAAAGGACCTGTGGCCGGTTTTGCAGCGAGCACGGCAGCGCAAGATTCATCTTACCTTGGCCACCAACGGTACCTTGTTGTCGCCCGACATGGTATCGCGGCTGATTGAAGTCGGGGTCAAATATGTCGAAGTCAGCATCGACAGCTTGGATCCGGCAAAGCATGATCGTTTCCGCGGACAGCCTGGGGCCTGGGCGCGGTCGATCCAAGGTATACGCAACTGCGTAGCAGCCGGTATGAGGACAGGCTTAGCATGCTGTTTCACGCGCGAGACCGTGGATACTGCCAGGGACGTAATTGAGTTCGCGATCAGCCTGGGTTGTCGTACCTTTTCGCATTTCAATTTTATTCCCGTAGGACGAGGCAAGGATATGGCCGATGCTGATCTTACCCCCGCTCAGCGTGAGTGGCTTTTAAAACTCCTCGTCTCATACATGCAGGAAGGCAGGATCACCATTATTTCCACAGCTCCGCAATTATCGCGGGCGTGTATTCAATATGCTCCGCCCGAAGGTGTTTTTGCCACCGGGCATGCAGGCGTCGGCCAAGGCAGCAAGACAAGCGTCTTATCGCGCTATATAGGCGGGTGCGGCGCAGGTCGCTGTTATTGTGCCATTGAGCCAAATGGCGATGTCACGCCTTGTGTGTACATGCCCTCTCTTAAGGTGGGCAACCTTCGCGAATCACGTTTTGATCAGATCTGGAACAATGATCTTTTTGAGCTCCTTTCAAAACGCATTCACACCAGCGGCCACTGTTCGGTTTGCGATTACCGAGCCTACTGCGGCGGATGCCGAGCCCGAGCTTATTCCTATACCAATGATGTCCAGGCTGCCGATCCGGGATGCGAGTACAATGCCGAATTGTGGGAAGGAGCAATTTCTCAGCCTCATGTGATCAACATCTCGAGCACTGTCGAGGCCTAGGGATCAAGCTGTTTGCTTAGCAGGTTTAGAGCCGTATTGATGGTCGATTTTTGCCCAACTCGCTACCGCTTTTCAGACAAGAGGCAAGGGTGATGATTTTGCTGGTATCTGCATTTATAGGTTCCTTGTTTTCGATACTTGATTTTGCGGGAAATCAATCGTTGGGCAAACGCTGACCACCGTGCTTAGCTACTTTTGCTACTTTCTGCCGCAACCGTAGCATACCCTCCCGGTTATGCTATCTTCAGAGTGTGAGGGATTGTATAATGGCATCAAATTCCCACCAATCTATAGGATCTCACGCCGCTTCGAGGCCTGGTGCCCTAGGTTTGGCTGCCGTCTTTATAACCTATTTCACCTACGGCTATTTTCTACAGATTTTGCTCGCAGCAATGCCCAAGATAGCTGCTGATCTGGATGGAATGCCTTTGTATTCCTGGGGTGTCTCGATACCAAACCTCGGGCAAGCTTTTGCAATGCTGATCGTGGGGAAGCTGTCCGACTTATACGGGCGGCGGGCTCTGCTGCTTTTGTCTTTGACCGTTTGCCTCTTGGGTACGGTGTGGAGTGCTCTCAGTACCACATTTTTGATGCTCATTGTTGCGCGAACGTTGCTTTGCGTAGGCCAGGGTGCACTGGCTCCCCTTTGCTTTTCGGTCCTGGGTGACATGTTTGAGCCGGTAGAACGCAGCAAGTGGGTGGGACTCATGAACATACCCGCCGGAATATTTGCCATCGTGGGCCCCACGCTGGGCGGGTGGTTCGTGGACAATCTGAGCTGGCGTTATATCTTCTGGTGTGGCGCTCCGCTGCTGGCTTTATGCCTGGCGGCGGTGCTGTTTGGTCTGTCGGGCAAAAGGGCGCAAACAGCTCCCCAAATCGATTCCAGAGGTGCCTTACTGGCCGCGGTGGCTTCGTCGACGCTAATACTTGCATTTTCCCTTGCCGGAACCATGTTTCCTTGGACATCCGGGCAAGTGCTAGGGTTGTTTCTTGTTTCCATCGTTTTTTGGGTGCTTTTTATCAAGTCTGAAACTACGGTAGCGGAGCCTATACTGGACATTCAAGTTCTCAAGAACCGATCCTTCATGACCGTCGCAGCGGCATGTTTTCTGTCCGCTTTCGGCATGACCGGATTAATGATTTATTATCCTCTCATGATGCAGGGAATACAGGGGGTCAGCGCGACGCACAGCGGCCAAATTCTGACTCCCGGCAATGTGCTAATGAGCTTTCTTGGCGTGCCGACCGGCTTCATACTGGCCCGCACCAAGCGCTATAAGTGGATGTATATTCTCGGCTACGGGCTGGTAACGCTGGTCACACTGGCTTTGATCTTTTTTAAGGCATCTACGCCTATTATTTGGGGATTTCTGGCGGTAACGCTGGCGGGCATGGGAATGGGAGCGATTCCAACCTTGAATACGCTGGTGGCTCAGTATTCAGTTTCCAGAAAGCTGCTGGGTGTTGCAACCGGGGCTTTGTTTTTTAGCGTCATGATGGGCCAAGCCATGGCACCTGCTGTCCTGGGTTCCGCCATGAATATGAAATATAACAGCACGCTGAAAGCATCACTGCCGGCTGCAGTTTCACGATTGGCCGACCAGGCCACGATGACCTCGTTGGGTAATCCGCGTGTCCTTTTGTCGGAATCTGCAATGGCTGGCCTGCGGGCAACACTGGAGCAAAAGAGCCCGGAAGGGAAGAATCTCCTCCAGCACACAGTTTCCGCCATTCGCATTTCCATGGAAGCTGGTTTGAGGACCGTATTCATATTAGGTGCTGTGGCTATGGTGCTTACATTTGTGATCATATGCACTATTCCGGAAATTCCTATTGACAAACTCCAAGAGCAAGAGTCAGAGTCCTCGTCTGGAGATTGATTTCGGCGGCTGGGACAAAGAAGAAGGTGCCGGTGGCCGGGCCTTAGAGGATGGCAAAGACTTCATAAGCCACACCCTTGGGCAATAGCTGGCCGACTCCCATGGTAACAATTTGGTTGAGCCATGAATACTTCCGGGAAGCAGTCTCAAATACCGGAGCCACCCTGAAGTAATATTCGGATGGATCTACGCGATCGCCTTGACTTATCCGCTTTAAGAGATTGGATTGGATTACCAAATAGCCACGGTAGTAGATGTATATTATGGATCCGTCATCGGCGGTGGCGGCGGCACGTACGTCCAGGACACTGGTTCCGTCCGATCTGATTAGGATCCAGTCGCCGCCTCCGGGAAGTACATTAGCTTTGAGCTTGGGTCCTTCTATCGTGCCCCCGGTGGTATAGATAATCCTTCTTTTTCCACAGGGGGTTATTCCAACGTTGATGATTTGTTGATGCTCAAAGTCGAATCTCATGTTGAAGAGAAAGTCGATCTTAACGTCTGTCATAGTGTTCTCCAAACCAAAGCCGATGCGAGAATGACAAATGGACTGAGCGGGGGTATGAAAAGTGGGCAGCCCGGACCGAGCATTGAGAGTATGATTCTGACAATAAGGCCTTATGAACTGGCGGAGAGGGCGGGATTCGAACCCGCGTACAGCTTTTGAGCCGTAATCCGATTTCGAGTCGGACCCGTTACGACCTCTTCGGTACCTCTCCTAAATTGAAAGCCTACCAAAGTTCGCTTTTACTGCCAAAGAGATTTTGAGTGAACTGCCGCGAGCAAGGATAATGTGTTTTTTCTTTGAAGCTCGTAAAATTGCGCCATGGGAGATTGAGGATACGCCACCATGCCGGGTCAAACTTTTTACTCAAGGATTGGCCGACTTTCATCCATTATTCTTATCCTTCCCAGTTGCATGGCTGTGGGCTGGTTTTTGGGTTACTATTTGATCGACCAGAGC
>FWPV01015374.1_pt1 | contig 11008 bp, 10 predicted proteins | sample 2228371 | NCBI WGS metagenome assembly FWPV01 (sample SAMEA103939776, study PRJEB20133) | metagenome | reverse complement strand
TAAAAATTTATAATTTTTTCTTTCTTCATCAAATGAAGAAATTTATAAGATAAGGAAAATATTTTTCATACCTTTGTGTCTTAAATTTAATACACTTATTGCCATGACTATAGATTATAATGAAAAAATCATTAAAAGCATAGATAATACCGTAGAAAAACTTTCAAATCCTCAGAGCTACGAACAGGTATATCACAAGCCATTACTCAACGAAGAAATGCTCTCAATAGAATCAATAAAAGAAATTATACATCTATCACAGGAAATACTTTTTCCAGGGTACTTTGGAAATACCTCAATTAAACCTCATTCTATTCGTTTTCATATGGGGGTAAATGTGGATAGACTTTTTAAGTTATTAATGACACAAATAAAAAGGGGTTATTGTTTCGATTGCACTAAAGAAGATTGTGAGGCTTGTGATAGCTGTAAAATTGACACAGAAGAGGTATCGCTGGCATTTATTGAATCGTTGCCCGAGATTCGTGAGAAATTGTCGAAAGATGTAAAGGCAATGTATATGTATGATCCTGCCTCAAAGGGATTTGGAGAAATCATTTTTGCCTATCCTGGAATAAAAGCACTAACCTACTACCGTATAGCCCATCGATTACATGAATTAGGCATCCCTATCATTCCCCGCATAATTACTGAGATGGCACATAGTGCTACGGGGATCGATATTCATCCTGGAGCACAAATAGGAGAAAATTTTGTGATAGATCATGGTACAGGTGTAGTAATTGGAGAGACTTGTATCATTGGTAATAATGTAAGAATTTATCAAGGAGTGACCTTAGGCGCACGAAGTTTCAAACTCGATAGTGAGGGGAACCCAATGCGAGGTTTGCCCCGACATCCCATTGTTGAAGACGATGTGGTTATTTATTCTGGGGCTACCATTCTTGGAAGAATTACCATTGGCAAAGGTTCTATCATTGGAGGAAATGTATGGATTACACAGGACTTACCCCCCAATTCAAAAGTTGTTCAAGGACGGCCAAGAGAAGTTCTTTATGAATACGGAGGAGGAATTTAGAAAAATTACGATTTCTTAACCTCTTTTCTCTCACTTTGTATCTCTACTGGCTTCATTCCATCATTCTCAGACTCGTTACTATAACCATAAATGTATAATGTATGATGTGATGGAGTGAAGTTATTCATTTCACAGGCCGTTTTTATAATAAGTTGAATACGTGGATCGCAAAATTCTATAACTTTTCCTGTTCGCATATCCACCAAATGATCATGCTGTATGCACTGAAAGGCTCTTTCGAATTGCGCAATATTTTTCCCAAATTGATGCTTAACAACCAAATTCGCATCTAGCAATAACTCCATCGTATTGTAAAGTGTGGCTCTACTCACTCTATAATTTTTATTCTTCATAAAAACATAAAGGCTCTCAATATCAAAATGTCCTGCGCGTGAATATATCTCATCCAGTATTGCATACCGCTCTGGAGTCTTACGATGTCCTTTTCTCTCCAAATATTCAGTGAATAACCTCTTTACGGTTTCCTTAACTTCATCATTTACCATAGCGTTTTTTTTGAAACAGCTAAGTTAATAATTTTTATTTATTCTAAATAAATTTTTTGTTTAATTATTTTTAATACCCTATAAATTTGAGAAATATCAAATTAATTTTTAATTGCTAATTATAAATAAAATTTTCACCCTTAGAAAAATTCTTTCTTCTAAGGTTTAGGTTATAGTACCTTAATTTTTTAATAAATAACATTAGGTCATTTTTTAACTGTAAACTTGTTGTCGTCTTTTATTCTTTCTATTATAATAAGAACAAAAACAAAAAAAATGTCTGAAGAAATTTTTTTTATACCAAAAACGTGATGCATCATATAAGCATTAAAATATATTTAAATATTTCTTTTTCAATTTTTTACGAGATTATATACAACAATTTGGAAAAAGTTATTAACAATGTGGTAAAAAGTGGATAAAAGTGGTAAAAAGTGGAAAAATTTGTATTATTTTTACATGCAAATAATATATAGATGCATACCTTCATAGGTGATTTTGTTTGTAGAATCGACGAAAAAGGTCGGTTACTTCTACCAGCAGCTTTTAAAAAAGCCATGCCGGCAGAAGCAAACAACACCTTTGTAGTTAAGAGAGATATATATGAGCCATGTTTAGTTTTATATCCCCTAAATGAATGGGAAAAACAGGTTCAGCTCATACGTCAGAGGTTAAACCCTTATAACAGAGAGCATAATGCATTCTTAAGGGGTTTTTTCAAGGGAACAGCAGAAATAGAACTTGATGCAACTAACAGTTTACTCATACACAAACGTTTGCTGGAAGAAGCTAATATAGATAGAGAAGTTGTATTATCTGGACAAGATGGTAAAATTGAAATTTGGAATAAGGAAGAGTACGAAAACATTGGTAAAGCTGATGATTTTGCCCGATTGGCAGAAAAAATCATGGGTGGTGAATTCACTAATAACCAATAGGTTATGTATCATGTTCCTGTATTACTAAATGAAGTTTTGGAGGGATTGAACATTCGAAGCGATGGTATATACGTAGATGCAACCTACGGAGGAGGTGGGCATTCTAAGGCAATACTTGAAAAAATAACAACCGGTAAAATAATAGCTTTCGATCAGGATGAAAACGCAAAGCAAAATTTACCCGAAGACGATCGTATTATTTTTATACAGAATAATTTTCGATACATGAAGAATTTTTTACGCTATTTAGGAATTCAAAAGGTACATGGTATCATGGCCGATTTGGGTGTCTCCTCCCATCAGTTTGATACAATGGAGCGAGGTTTCTCTTTCCGTAACGATATTACACTGGATATGCGAATGAATAGAAAAGCAAGTTTCGATGCACAACAATTAGTAAATAATTACGACGAAGAAAATCTTACAAGAATTTTTTTTGAATACGGAGAAATACGCAATGCACGATGTCTGGCAAGAGCCATTTGCTTGGCAAGAAGTAACCTCGTTATTCATACGGTAAATGAACTCATTAGAGCAATAGAGCGATGCATACCTGTTTATGATTATAATAAATATTTAGCGAAAGTATTTCAGGCTATTCGAATTGAAGTAAATGACGAATTGGGATGTTTAAAAGACTTTCTCAAGCAATCTCTTGAATGTTTGGCTCCTGGGGGTCGTTTGGTTATTTTATCATATCATTCACTGGAAGATCGTATGGTTAAAAATTTTATCAAGACTGGCAATGTGGAGGGTAAGCTTGAAAAGGATCTTTATGGTAATATACTTAGTCCCCTAAAGATAATAAACAAAAATGTAATAATACCTGGTGAAGATGAAATAAAAAAAAATAACAGAGCAAGGAGTGCCAAATTGAGAATTGCTGAAAAAAAATAACTTTATGGGAGAAGATAAGAAAAATATAGAATTTATTAATGCAAAACAAGAACGTTCGGAACTTAAAAGGTTTTCCTTAAAACAATGGATTTCCGGACAGCTTTTAGCCAAAGATAGTTTTCGCCAGCAATTACCTTTTCTTATCTATTTGGCTTTTCTTGCATTTATATATATTGGTAATCGATATCATGCTGAAAAATTAACACGAGAAATAAATATACTTCAGCAGATGGTAAACGAATTGAGAGCCGAATCGATTAATACTGCCGCAGAACTCATGTTTTTTTGTCGTCAATCGCAGGTACAAAAACGCATTGATGAAGCAAACCTGGGTCTTAAAGAAGCGATCGTTCCACCTACTAAAATTAAGAAATATAAATGAGTATTTTAAAATGAGATAAAAAAACATCAATTGGTTTATGTCTATAAAAAAAGACATACTCTGGCGTTTTGGGGTAGTATATGTAGGTGTACTAATATTAGGGATGGGTATAGTAGCTCGAATTATATATTTACAATTTATTGAGGTAGGAGACTTAACAAAAAAAGCACAACAATTATCAATTCGTAATATGGAAATTATCCCCAACCGTGGAAATATTCTTGCCCATGATGGACGCTTGTTAGCCACCTCGGTACCATACTATGAAATAAGGGTGGATTTGAGTCCTTCGCTTATACCTTCTTCTTTATTTTACGACAATATAGATTCACTATCCTTAAGGCTTTCGCAGATTTTTAGGGATAAATCTTCTCAAGCATATAAAGCAGAATTAATAAAAATTAGAAAACAAAATAATCGTTATTATCTTCTCAAACGCAAAGTTGATTTTGAACAATTACGTCAGCTGAAGAATTGTCCCATTTTTCGACTGGGCAAGAATAAGGGTGGACTTATTGTTATTACTACAGGAGTTCGTTTCATGCCTCATGGCGATCTGGCTGCCCGAACCATTGGTTATATTAGTAGAAGCGATGGTGGTGCCATGGTGGGAATAGAAGGTGCTTTTAATAAAGAATTAGCAGGGGTCAAAGGACTTAAAGTAATGCAACGTGTTCCTGGTGGAATATGGATGCCCATTAACGATGAAAATGAAATAGAACCTAAGGATGGTTATGATGTTGTTACCACGATAGATTTAAACATTCAAGATGTAGCACAGGAAGCACTCCGAAATCAACTCGAAAAACATAATGCACACCACGGTGTAGCAATATTGATGGAAGTTAAAACAGGTGAAATAAAGGCTATAACCAATCTGGGGAAAGATGAATTTGGTCGCTATAGAGAAGTGTTCAACTATGCTATAGGAGAAAGCACCGAACCCGGTTCTACCATTAAACTTGTCTCCTACATTGCTGCTCTTGAAGATGGATACATCGATTTAAATGATACCATCGACATAGGTAATGGAAAATGGAAAATTTATGACAAAGAAATTAATGATTCTCACAAAAGTGCTTTTGGTAAAATTACTGTAAAAAAAGCTTTTGCTCTATCCTCGAATGTAGCCATTTCAAAAATTATTATGCAAAACTATAAAGGCAAAGAAGTACAATTTGTAAAACATTTTTATGATTTTGGATTAAATAAAAAATTAGGACTACAAATAGAAGGCGAAGCCGAACCTCTTGTTAAATATCCGGGAACAAAATATTGGTCGGGCATAACCATGGCCATGATGAGTTTTGGATACGAGCTCCGTCTTACCCCTATTCAAATACTTACTTTCTATAATGCTATTGCAAATAATGGAAGAATGGTAAAACCTTTACTGGTCAAAGAACTTCGCTATAATGGTCGTACCATTAAACGATATGAACCCGAAGTAATAAATCCTTCAATATGTTCAATGGCTACTGTGCGAAAAGCAAGAGAACTACTTGAAGAAGTGGTTAAAAATGGTACCGCAAAAAACTTAGATGACACCCTTTTACAAATTGCTGGTAAAACAGGTACTGCTCAAATAGCTATCAATAATAAAGGTTACAGAAAAGGTGCAAGTATTAGTTATCTAGCATCTTTTGTAGGATATTTTCCTGCCTCCAACCCAAAATATTCTTGCATTGTAGTAGTTAATTCTCCCTCAAACGATGTTTACTATGGGAATTTAGTAGCAGGTCCTATTTTTAAAGAGATTGCTCAAAAAGTGTATGCTACCAGTTTCGAACTTCATAATGAAACTATAAGTGGTAAATCTCGACTAAAAGCTAATCCCCCTCAAGTATCGGATGGGTTTGTAACCGATCTTGAAAAAACCTTAAAAGAATTAGGCATAAAATACGAGGAACATGAAAAAGAATCCTTATGGATCAGTACAAATGTAAAGGATAGTAAAATAATCCTTAAAAAAAGGATTGTTATTGACAATCTTGTTCCCAATGTAGTAGGAATGGGAGCAAAAGATGCTGTTTATTTAGCCGAAAAAGCAGGATTACGTCCTGTACTTATTGGTTATGGTAAAGTGGTAAAACAATCACTTTCTCCCGGAGTTAGAGCCAATAAAGGAGAAATACTTGTACTTACCTTACAGGCAAATTTAAATTAATTAAGCATGAAATCTTTACAGGAACTTACAAAAAATGTCAACATCATAAAGATAATAGGTAATAACGATATCGTTATAAGAAAGATTGAAAGCGATTCGCGTAAAGTTGAGGAGAGAGATTTATTTGTTGCCGTTAGGGGCACACAGGCCGATGGACATGCGTTTATACTAAAGGCTATAGAGAAGGGAGCATCGGCTATTGTTTGTGAAGAACTTCCTTCAGAAATACCCTCTCATATAGTTTTTATTTTGGTAAAAAATTCTGCAAAAGCTTTAGGTCAATTAGCCTGTAATTTCTACAACAATCCCTCACATAAGCTAAAACTAGTTGGAATTACAGGTACCAATGGAAAAACAACCACTGTTACTCTTCTTTATAAACTTTTTGAATCGCTGGGTTATAAAGCAGGATTAATTTCCACCGTCGTTTACAAAGTACACAATAAAACTTATGATTCAACCCATACAACCCCCGATGCCCTAACATTGAATAGATTATTAAACGAAATGGTAGAAGAAGGCTGTATGTGCGCTTTTATGGAGGTTAGCTCACATTCCCTTGTGCAATATCGTACCGAAGGACTAAAATTTACGGGAGCCATTTTTTCCAACATCACCCATGACCACCTTGATTATCATGAAAATTTCGACAATTACTTACAAGCCAAAAAAAGATTATTTGATAATCTACCTGCCGATGCTTTTGCACTTACAAACATCGATGATAAAAATGGCAGGGTTATGGTTCAAAATACTCAAGCAAGGGTAAAAACCTATGCTATGAAAACTATGGCCGATTTTAATGTAAAAATCTTTGAGAGCCATTTTGAGGGAATGCATTTAATGATAGATGGAAAGGAGATGCACACTCCTTTTATTGGTCAGTTTAATGCATATAATTTATTAGCAGTGTACTCAACTGCAGTTTTATTGGGTATCGATCCTGTTGTAGCACTTACTCATCTGAGCAGTTTGTACGATGTCCCTGGTAGATTTCAGACTTTTCGCTCTTCCAATGGTATTATTGCAATAGTTGATTATGCACATACCCCCGATGCGTTGGTTAATGTATTAAATACCATAAATCAACTCAGAAAGGGGAATGAACAACTAATAACGGTTGTAGGAGCGGGTGGCAATAGAGATAGAACAAAACGACCCATCATGGCTCGGGTATGTGTTGAAAATTCGGATAGGGTAATTATCACCTCCGATAATCCACGCAATGAAGATCCTGAATCTATTATAAAAGATATGCTTGAAGGAGTGGAGGAAAACAACAGAAAAAAAGTACTTACCATTACCGATAGGGCTGAAGCCATAAAAACAGCTACTCTTTTAGCGCATCCAGGAGATATCATTCTTATTGCTGGTAAAGGTCATGAAAATTACCAGGAGATTAAGGGCATTAAATATCACTTCGATGATCGAGAAGAAATTGTAAAAGCTTTTGAAAATATTAAATAATTTACAATATGCTGTATCATTTAATAACCTATCTGGATAAACTTTTCAATATTCCCGGAGCTGGGCTATTCCATTATATCTCTTTTCGATCGGCCATGGCAGCCATCATTTCTCTAATTATTTCACTATTAATAGGTAAAAAAATAATTAATGTTTTACAAAAAAAACAAATTGGAGAAGAAATAAGAAATCTTGGACTCGATGGCCAACTTTCCAAAAAAGGCACCCCTACTATGGGAGGGATTATCATTTTAGCAAGCATCCTTATACCCACCTTATTATTTGCTAAATTAAACAACATTTATATCATCCTTATGTTAATTACCACTATCTGGCTTGGCTTTGTGGGATGGATAGATGATTATATCAAAGTTTTTAAGAAAAATAAAGAAGGACTGAAAGGAACCTTTAAGCTGGTTGGACAGATTTTGCTTGGAATAATTGTAGGTATCACCTTATGGTATAGCAAAGATGTGGTAATAAGAGAAAAAACTGTACGACCTATAGTCGTTCAGATGGGAGATAGTATTTTAAAGAAAGTTGAAGTAGAATATTATCAAGAAGTTAAATCAACAAAAACTACCATACCATTTGTAAAAAATCACGAGTTCAACTATCGAGATCTGGTGTGTTTTGCTAAAGAAAATGCCGATAAATTAAAATGGTTTTTATATGTACTTGTAATCATTTTTATCATCACCGCAGTATCCAATGGTGCAAATATAACCGATGGACTCGATGGACTTGCCACAGGGACCTCGGCCATCATAGGAGCTACTCTGGGCATTTTGGCCTATGTTTCCGGTAATGCTATTATTGCCGATTATCTTAATATAATGTATATTCCCAATAGTGGAGAACTGGTTGTTTTTGCAAGCGCTTTTATGGGGGCAACCATTGGATTTTTATGGTACAATTCCTATCCTGCACAGGTTTTTATGGGTGACACAGGAAGTCTTGCTTTGGGTGGTATAATTGCTGTTTTTGCTATCATTATACGTAAAGAACTTCTTATTCCTATATTATGTGGTATCTTCCTGGTTGAAAATCTTTCCGTATTAATTCAGGTTACCTATTTTAAATATACAAAACGTAAATATGGAGAAGGCAAAAGAATATTTCTAATGGCGCCTTTACACCATCATTATCAGAAAAAAGGCTATGCAGAAACTAAAATTGTAACTCGTTTTTGGATAGTAGGTTTTTTATTAGCAGTAATTACAATTGTTACTCTTAAAATACGATAAAAATTATGAAGAGGATAGTAATCTTGGGCTCAGGAGAAAGCGGCACTGGTGCAGCAGTACTGGCTAAAGTTAAAGGATTTGATGTTTTCGTATCTGATTCCGGAAAAATAAAAGAAAAATATGTTGACATTTTAAAACAATATGATATTCCCTATGAAGAAAACCGTCATAGTTTTGAATTAATCCTAAATGCCGATGAAATTATAAAAAGTCCAGGTATTCCCTCAACGGTACCCATTATTCAGCAAGCTATAGAAGCCGAAATCCCCATCATTTCGGAACTCGAATTTGCTGATCGCTATACCTCTGCCTATAAAATTTGTATCACCGGCAGTAACGGAAAAACTACTACTACTACATTAATTTACCATTTGATGAAAAAGGCAGGCTTGAATGTTGGTCTGGCAGGGAATGTAGGTAAGAGTTTTGCCTTTCAGGTAGCAACGGAAAATTACGATTATTATGTCATAGAAATTAGTAGTTTTCAATTGGAAGATATGTACGATTTTAAGGCCGATATAGCTATCCTGCTCAATATCACCCCCGACCATCTCGACCGGTATGATTACGATTTACAAAAATATATAGATGCAAAATTTAGAATAACACAAAATCTTACTGAAGATGAATATTTTATTTATTGTTCCGATGATGAACTCACGGTAAAGGAACTTGAAAAAATTGTAGTAAAAGCCCAACAATTACCTTTTAGCATTCATCAAAAACATAAACCTGGAGCTTATGTAGAACATAATCATATTGTTTTCGATTGGAAATCAGTAAATTTTAGCATATCTATTGAAGACCTATCACTGAAAGGTAAACACAATACCTATAATTCAATGGCTGCAGGCTTGGCTGGAAGTGTTCTTAATATCAGAAAAGAAATAATTCGGGAAGCCTTAATGGATTTCAAAGGTGTAGAGCATCGTCTTGAACCAGTCTTGAATATTGAAGGTATTAGTTTTATAAACGACAGTAAGGCAACCAACGTTAATTCGGTTTGGTATGCCCTTGAATGTATGACAGCCCCAGTTATATGGATTGCGGGCGGTACCGATAAAGGTAATGATTATTCAGTTTTATATGAGTTAGCTAAGAAAAAAGTAAAAGCTCTTGTTTGTCTTGGAAAAGATAATAGTAAACTATTAAAAGCATTTAATGGTATTATTCCCGTCATTGAGGATACACATTCAATGAAAGAAGCGGTTAACACAGCGTATAAATTAGCCCAAAAGGGAGATGTAGTTTTACTTTCCCCCGCATGCGCAAGCTTCGATCTATTTGAGAATTATGAAGATAGAGGAAGAAAATTTAAACAAGCTGTCAAAGAACTGTAAGATAATAAATATATGTTTGAGAAATTTAGTAAACATTTACGAGGTGATAAGGTAATTTGGGGTATTATTATTATACTCTCTCTCATTTCTTTACTTGCAGTTTATAGCTCTACCGGTACTATAGCGTATCGTTATAGGGAGGGAAATACTCTATATTATTTACTCAAACAATTTTCGTTTTTTATTGTTGGTTTTGTTGCCATATATGTAACACATTTAATACCTTATAAATTTTATTCTCGTCTGGCACAATTATTTTTATTTATTGCTATACCCCTTCTGGTAATAACTCTTTTTATGGGAACCAGCGTTAATACTGCCCCCAGATGGTTGACTGTTCCCCTTATTGGATTTACCATTCAAACTTCCGATTTTGCCAAAGTGAGTATTATTATGTACATGGCACGAATGTTGGCAATGAAACAAGAACAAATAGGAAGTTTTAAAGAGACGGTTATTCCTATTGTTTTGCCACTGGCCATAGTATGTGTACTCATATTGCCCGCTAACTTTTCTACAGCTTTCATGATCTTTCTTGCGGGAATGATTCTTATGTTTATTGGTAGAGTAAAATTCAAACACTTATTATTAATCAATTTTGCTGGTCTTGTTTTCATAGTTCTTTTTATCTTTCTTGTACCTCTTACCAAAACAGGTCTGGGTTACAGGGTGGAAACCTGGAAAAATCGTATTGAAAGTTATTTTTCTTCTCATTCTAAAAATGATCTTTCCGACAATTACCAAGCTGAACAGGCTAAAATTGCTGTAGCTACGGGTGGAATTTTAGGCAAAGGACCTGGCAACAGTACACAACGAAATTTTCTACCCAATCCCTTTTCCGATTTCATTTATGCCATTATAATTGAAGAATATGGATTGGTGGGTGGTATTATAGTTCTTCTACTATATCTGATTCTTTTATACCGAGCAGGAGTTATTGTAAAAAAATGTGAAAGAACCTTCCCTGCCTTTCTTACCGTGGGATTAAGTTTATTATTAGTAATACAAGCTATAATTAATATGGC
>FWPV01015373.1_pt1 | contig 11008 bp, 8 predicted proteins | sample 2228371 | NCBI WGS metagenome assembly FWPV01 (sample SAMEA103939776, study PRJEB20133) | metagenome | reverse complement strand
TTTCTCGGGATTGACAAAGGGATTGTAAAGAGCGGGAGATTGGGGTAAGCCGGCAATTAAGGCGCATTCAGCCAAAGTCAGTTCTGTTATCGATTTCCCAAAATAGGTTTGCGATGCAGCTTCTACCCCGTAGGTAAAGCTGCCGTAATACGTCTGATTGAGATAGAGGCTGAGAATTTCCTCTTTTGAGAAATGTCTCGATAGCTGCCAGGCTAAGTAGATTTCACGCAGCTTGCGCTTTAGGGTGCGCTGTGTACTTTCTTCGGTTGTAAAAAGGAGATTGCGGACAACCTGTTGAGTAATGGTCGATCCCCCGACTAAGATTTGACCGCCCCGCATATTGATCCATACGGCGCGCAGCATGGCTTTTAGATCAAAACCGGGATTTGAGAAGAAAGTTTGGTCTTCGGTAGCAACGGTGGCGTTGATGATACAGGACGGTAGATCATGATAGGCAAGAGGGCGATGGCGGATTGACTTTTGCCCTAAATCCTCGTACAGCAAAATACCATTTCGATCTTGAATTTGGATACTAGGTAGATGAAGCTGAGAATAGATTGTGTTTGGGTTAGGAAGACCTTTGAGTATTGAGGACAACCAGCCGAAAACAAACAACATCGCCAAGATCCCTGAGCCGACAGCAGGGATGGCAATTTGTCTGTAGCTTATGGGGCGTTTTCTTTTTGACATCGTAGAATTCCATCCCCCTCGATCATCCTTTGCGATCAGCGCCCACAGGTGCTACAAGTACCCCCAGCGCAAGAGCCGCAACCCCCGCCGTTACCAGCAATGACCTTTCCACCGCTTTGAGCAAAAAAGACCGATACCAACCGCCGTGTTTGTTGGCTTTGGCAGTACTGACAGGGAATGGGAGCATCTGCGTCCTTGATCGAGCGCAAACTCTCGAACTTTTGATTGCAATTTTCACAGATATACTCGTAAATTGGCATACCTTTCCTCTTTTTACAACGCTATAATTTTGCTGTATATTTTACCCAAATAGCCGGACTTTTGGTTTTATTCCTTCCTGTATTTTTGGGATGACTTCTTCGGTTGCATGAACGCCGTGTTGAATGGTATCTAAGGCATGGGTGAAACCAAAGAAGATATTTACATCTGAAGGAATCGGTGGGCGTATGACGATATTGGGTTTTGCCTTTGAGAGATTGAGGTTAGTCAATGTCGAGATCATGATGATCTCAGCTTGATAGAAATCGATGGCAAAGGCAGGTAGGAATTTGCGAATGGTGGCATCCTGGGGCAAATCAGACCATTGTTGATGTTCGCCTAAGAGATGATTGACATCTACACAGATTAAGTACTCGGCGCCTAAATGGCGTAACGCTTTTGCGGGTACATTATCGAGCACGCCTCCGTCAACAAGGAGAGCGTTATCGATGGCAACCGGCGGAAATAGGCCGGGAACAGCAGAGGTTGCCATACAGGCTTCGACAAGATTCCCTTTGGTTAGGTAAACGGTTTTTTTAGTATATAGATCGACACATGTCAAAGCAATCGGAATGGGTAAGTCTTCGATTTTACGATCTTTACCAACTAATTCGCCAAGAAAAGCACGGATGCGGTCAGTTCGAATGATGCCACGTTCAGGAGGTGTTAGATCGAGAAAGCGGAGCAGGTTGCGGAGGTCTGCAAGCTCAAGTGCAATTTCCTGCATTTTCTCCGGAGAAAACCCACAAGCATATAAAGCGGTAATTATCCCCCCCATGCTTGTCCCAGCCATGACATCGATAGGGACTTTTTCCCTTTCAAGGACTTCCAGGACACCGATATGTGCCAACCCACGTGCCCCGCCACCACCTAAGGCTAAGCCAATTTTCGGGCGCCGAATGAAATTACTCATCGATGATCTCTCCAACCAAACCAAGGTACAGCTCTTCAAGCTGCCTAATCATACTACGCAGATCAAACTGTTCCGTTGCGAGCTTTTTTGCTTGAGCGATTAGCTTGTTACGTAGGTCGGGGGAGTCAAGAATTTGCAGGCAGTAACTGGCTGCAACGTTGATTTCTCCCGGTGCACAAATCAAGCCGGTTTGGTCGTGTTTAATGATCTCAGCGACGCCATCGGATGCGTAGGCGACAATTGGAACTTCCACACACATCGCTTGAGGCAGGACGCGGGGCAAACCCTCCCAGAGAGAGGTCAACAAGAAAACATCCATCAGTGAAAGCAGCCTAGATACATCACGGCGTAAACCCGTTAAGATCACCCTGTTTTGCAAATTCAGCTTCTTGATATGATTTTCGACCTCACCCCTCAAGGGGCCATCGCCCACTAAAAGAAAATAACAGTTGGGTTTGCTAGCTGCGATTTTTGCAGCGATTTCCAGCCATTCCAAGGGATTTTTTTGGGGGGATAATCTACCAACGGTACCGACTACAGGGGCCTTGGGTGGGATTCCGAATTCTAACCGTAACTCTGTCTTGTCTGTGCTCTTATGTAGGAACTCATCTAGAGGGATCGCGCTACGGATAAGGATATATTGATGCGGTTTTCCGATGCCTTTTCTTAATCCCTTTTCAATATCTTTTTGAGTTACGACAATCATTCGATGCGTAAAGGATGCAGCGATTTTCTCCAGGGTGATAAAGAGCTGTCGACGCCAGAAAGGCATGTAATCATGAAAACTCCACCCATGGATCGTGTGAATAATGATTGGTGTTCCAGCCAGCTTGGCGGCAAATCGGCCGAGAATTCCTGCCTTGGAAGAGTGCGTATGGATGATAGGATAACCTTTGGTACGTAAGATAAAGAATAGCTTAATGAAAGCGATAATGTCTTTAATTGGGTTCAATTCTCGAACCAGTTCGGGCAAAATGGACAACTTGATCCCTTTATGAATTGCTTCATCAATCAGACTGCCCTCACTACCAGTTTGTGGTCCGCAGATAACATCAACATCAAACAGGTGGGGGTTCAGAAGCTGGGCAGTGTAAACGGTGTTTTCCTGAGCGCCACCGACGATCAGACGGGTAATGAGGTGAAGAACTTTGATAGAAGGTCGGCGAGGGGGTGTAGATGAACTCATTGGAAGAGTTGGATATAGAGTTCTTCTAGTTTATCGGCGACTTTCGGAACGGTGTAATTCTCTAAGATGTGTTTCTGAGCATTCATACCCATTTGCTGAGCTAAATTGGGGTTATGATATAAAAATTCTATCGCATCTGCTAGTGCTGTAGGAGAGTTTGGAGGGATAAGGTAACCATTTTCCATGTGGGTGATCAGTTCAGGGGTGCCGCCCGTTGCGGTTGCGATGACCGGCATACCGAGCGACATTGCTTCCATAATCGCTAGCGAGAGACTTTCCCACAAGGAAGTCAAGATGAATATATCTGCTTGAGATAACCCCTGCATGGGGTTGTCTTGATAGCCGAGGAAAGAAACCGACTCGTTAAGATGGTACTGTGAGACCATGTTTTCTAAGGTTTGGCGCATGGGACCGTTGCCGATAAATAGTAGCCTTGCTCGAAAATTGCGCATAGCCATCAAATATAAAGATTCGATCATAACATGCTGAGCTTTCTCATAAACCAACCTACCAACTGTGACCAATCGTACAAAATCACCGAATCGCCGACCTTCAACTAGGTAAGAATTGTTTTCCTGCATATACTCAATAGGCGAAATAGCATTCGGTATTTGGACAATTTTTTCTAGAGGAATTTTCTCTCTCGAGTTCAGTACATTCGCAACTGACCAGCAAGGGACAATGTATCGATCTACCAATGCACTGGTTAGACGGTCTAAAATCGTCCGTAGATAAGATCTACTCAGTTCAGGTCCACCTTGATGACACAAGACAATCGGGATGCCCATCCTTTTGCCAACAAGGCGACCGAGTATTGCTGCATGATATAAATGTGTATGAAGGATCAGCGGTTTTCTGTTTCGCCAAATTGCTTCTAACTTTTTCCATACACCAAAATCAATTTTAGATTTGGCAGATAGAGTCAAAACAGGAATACCATCTTCCCGCAATCGATCTGAGAGCCCATGATCTTCAAGAATAGTTATCAAACGGATATCCCAATTTCGCCTTGTTAATTCTTGAAGCATAAGAAAGGCAAATTTTTCAGCTCCTCCGATGGTGTCCATCTGAGTGATCAACCAATCAACACTCGGGCGTTTTATCATGCCTTTGCCTCACGAGGGAAATAAAATCGATTAAGCCTTCTAAATTCCCCAACGATTGTTTAAAGCTCGCTGTCCGTTTATTGGAAGCAACGATACTCAGTAAATTTTTAAGAAAAATACCTAAAAATGCCCATCCTAGCATAAACCATGCTTTCGGTTTCGGTGATAATTGATCTACAAAAAAACGTCCTAAGTTATAAATCTCCATATATCCCAGTTTTTTGACTGATGAGCGGCTAACCGGCGACTTCTTATGGATTAGTCTTGCCTCAGGTAAAGCTAACAAAAGATATTCTCGGCCAATTGGGTAAGTAAAGTCTCGGTCTTCTCCCAATATATACCCCGAACCCTGCTCGTCAAAGCGATATTTCTGAAACACCCAACGTCGAAAGTTCATATTACAACCAGATAACCATTGCACCCGTAATGGTTTATGGATTTCCCCCGCTCTCACCAAAGTGACTGCACCGCAAGGTTGCACTGCGCCTGGTTGACTGCTCTCTAGACCAAAAAATCTCAAGAATACCCTTTTCAAGGGATGGGTACGAATGTCAATCGCTCCTGTAATTCCCACAATACTTTGATCCATATCTTGCTCAAATATTTGCATTACGGAAGAGTAATAATTGGAACTAAGAAGGACATCGTCGTCCAGAAAACTGAGAATATCCCCACTGGCGATTGAAACAGCCAGATTTCGAGATGCATTAACATTTGGAGGGGATTTCTTCCGATATAGTAAGTGGATAGTCTTGTTTGGCAGCAACGAATTTATAAAATCAGGTGACAATGAACCATCATCAATGATGATAATCTCATTGGGCAATCTTTCGCCTTCTAGAATTGAAGAAATGCATTCCTTAAGATCATCAGGACGATCTTTCGTGCATATAATTACAGACAAGGACAAACTCATTTTTTCTAAGATGAATAGATTTGTCTTATAATGCAATAAGTTTACAATCCTAATCATAACATCAAAACCTTTCATGTCCAATATTTATGATATTCACCCCTTATGGATGCTCTTCAAACGATTAGCGAGAAGAAAACCTTTGAAACCCGTCCTTCTAGATTTGAACAATGATCAGTTTGCCAGTATTTCTTCCTTAACCTTTGCAATGATTGTTAGTCCAGAATTTGACACTCGTATACCAAATGCATCAATGACAGCACGCTTAGGTTGGTGCCATGGTTTTCGACAGATTGGGTTCCCTTTCCGGGTAATCAATATATTAGAACTCGATAGATATTTACCTCGTCTTACCAATCCAATTTGTTGGCTAACCGAGGCAGATTATCGATATCTAACGAATAGAAACCTTAGAATTTTGAGGCATTTTCCTCACATTGTGTGGGTCAATACATGGTTTCAGGATGAAGAACAATATCTTCAAAGTCGCAATCTTCCTGACCTTTCAAGCCCTATGTGGCTGAGAAAGAGAATCCTTGAAAGTGAGCCTTGTTTTGTTTTTACCATTTCCCCCCAACAGTGTTTTGAATTTTACGAAGAATGGGTTAAAAATGGACTAAGGTTACTATCCTTGCCGTTAGCATGGGATAATACTATCTACCCACAAGAACCTAGATGGGACATGGATTTTGATCAGGTGACAATTGCTTTCGTCGGTGGGTATTGGAAATATAAAGCCCAACAGCTTGATCAATACTTGAAACCTCATGCAAAAAGGTTGACTGTATATGGTTACTCGAAATGGCCTTATGGTAATTATGGTGGGGTATTACCGCTGACGCGAGAAGGTGCTCTATATAGACAAGCAAAAATTGCTCCAACAATTAATGAGCCTCACGTAGAAATAATGGGAATTGACATCAATGAGAGAGTCTTCAAAGTTCTTGGAAGTGGTGGCTTTACGATAACCGATGCAGTTCCGGCATATCGGGAATGGTTTTCAACTGATGAATTGCTGATACCAGAGAATGTAAATGAATTCCATGAAATCCTTCATTTAGCTTGCAAAGATCAAGCGTTTAATCACAAATATCGTAAAACCGGTCAAAGAGCTGTGATAGATCGACATCAGTATTCTCACAGAGCGATTTCGGTTCTTGAAACCCTGAGTCTTGACATGAAATAGACTGGATACTATGATGAAAGTTCGGGTGTTAATCTTTAGCAAAGATCGCGCCCTGCAACTTGATGCAACTCTAAGATCCTTATTCACTCAGGTAAAGGATTTTGAACAGGCATCTATTACGGTCTTATACCGAACATCTCTTCCGACGTATACGATCCAATATCAAACTCTGATCGTGAGTTACCCATCAGTAAGGTTTATAAACGAAAAGGATTTTAGAAACGACCTCATTGAACTTTTAATGTCGGACATTAATGATCCTCAGGTGCGTTTATGGATTAAACTTTTTTCGCGTATTAACAGTGTTCGATTGTATCAGCGTTTCTCTATCTCTGAATTGGTTATTCGTTTTTTGATGAGACTTGGAGTAAGACAAGGTATACTACCATTTGAAAAGTTTTTTGAGAGAAGTTATTGGTTGATTGGGGTTGATGACAGTCTTTTTATCAAGCCATTTTCGCTCCGAGAGATTGTAGGCATTCTTGAAGAAAACCCAGAATCCATTGGATTCTCTCTAAGGCTAGGACAAAATATCAATTACTGCTATATGGAAAATGTATTTCAAGAATTACCAGAGTTCAGAGAGACAAATTGGGATAAGGTATTGTACTTTAAATGGGTAGACTCCAAATACGACTTTAGTTATTCGCTTGAAATTTCTAGCTCAATTTATCGCTCTAGCCTATTTGTTCCTCTCGTTGCTTGTCTTTTTTTTACCACCCCTAATATGTTAGAGAGTAAAATGGCTTCGATTCGTTTTTGGTTTGCAAAACGATTTCCATATTTGCTTTGTCATACGACATCTTTAGCATTTAGTAATCCTTTAAATAAAGTCCAAATAGACCGCCCTCATAACCGATCAAGTGAAGATTTACGCTATTCGACTCGAGAATTGGCAAATTTATTCAATGACGGGAAAAGATTTGATTTATCTTCGTTAGATGGTTTCGTCCCAACTAGTTGTCACCAAGAAGTTGAGATGAAATTTACTCAAGTAAATTAATCGTCAACGAAATCTGCGGTTAGAATCTTTATATATTCTGAAGGTGAACATGACAAAATTATCAGCCTTTGCCGATCGAATGATGGAAGCAGGGTGGATTGCAGCAATCATTACTGCACCGTTATTTTTCAATGTCTTCTCAAGTCGCATTTTTGAGCCCGATAAGATCACCCTGCTACGTTCCATTTCTTTGCTTGTCTTGGTGAGTTGGATCATCAAAGCATTGGAGGCACCAACAAAGCAGCATAGAAGCTCTTTTTCATTAAAGCAAATCTTTCAGATACCCTTAATGCTGCTAGTTATGCTTCTGATTTTTAGCTATTTGATTTCAACGTTGCTTTCAGTCGCTCCTCTGGTCAGCTTATGGGGTTCTTACCAGCGATTACAAGGAACTTTCACTACTTACTCCTATCTAATCCTTTTCTTATCTATAGTGTTCAATCGACCAAGCGAAAACCAAATCCAGCGGCTAGTGACGATCCTGATCGCTGTCAGCCTGCCGGTTGCTGTATATGGAATGCTACAGCGATATAAGATCGATCCGATTCCTTGGGGTGGGGATGTCTCAGTGCGGATCGCTTCGACAATGGGAAATTCTATCTTCGTGGCAGCCTATCTGATCATGGTTTTTCCCCTAACTCTGGGTAGGGTCTTTAATGGTTTCCGTAGGATGTTGCGCAGCGATTCGTTCGAGTTAAGAGATTTCTTGTTATCCACAACTTATGTTTTTATTGGGTTATTACAGGTTGTTGCTATGTACTTCAGTGGCAGTCGCGGTCCGGCCTTGGGCTGGTTGGCAAGCCTATTTTTCTTTGCTCTCTGTATAATCCATCTAACCAAGCGGCGCAATTGGGGATTGGTCATCTTATCTCTATCTATTTTGGTAATGATCTTTCTAGCAGTGTTTAACTTGCCCAATAGCCCTTTTGAAAGCTTGAAAGGACATCCTTCAATCGGACGCTTTGGACAGCTATTAGACCCCCAAAGCAACAATGCTCGGGTTAGGACGTATATTTGGCAAGGTGCGGTGAAATTATATGGCTTTCATCCTCCATTGGAATATCCAGAGGGCGGGAAGGATCGCTTTAATTGGTTACGGCCTCTGATAGGTTATGGACCGGAAACAATGTATGTAGCCTATAATCGCTTTTACGTGCCAGAATTAACTCAAGTTGAAAGGAGAAATGCATCTCCTGACCGCTCACACAACGAAACTTGGGATGCGTTGATTTTTACAGGAGCGATTGGGTTTGTTGTTTATATCAGCTTATTTCTAAGTTTGTTTTATTATGGTTTTCAGAAATTAGGATTGATTATCTCCCCCCAAGAGAAGAAATGGTTTTGGTGGTTAGAAATCCTTATGGGGGGACTCTTTTCAATTGGCATGATCGTCTGGAGAGGGGTTGCCTATTTTGGAGTTGCTTTCCCAATCGGCATGATCGTCGGGTTGTTTGGTTATTTGTCGCTTAAGTTATGGTTTATGAGGGGTGAAAGTGAGAAAGATGAAAATGAACGCTCAAAACTTGTTCTGCTAGCATCTATTCTGTCAGCATTTCTGGCTCATTTAATCGAAATCAACTTTGGCATTGCCATTGTAGCAACGAGAACAACCTTTTGGGTTCTGGCAGCAATTTTGGTTGTGCTAGTTTCGGAGAAACACCCTGAAATTGTTTTAGAACAACAAGTTTTGGACAAGAAAGAGGTATTATCCAAACGAAAAAGAAGAAGCGGCTTTGGGGATACAAAGGCTTCTCAACCTTCGATACCCCCTAACATTGCTCAGCCCTTGGTGCTAGGAACGGTTGTGGGATTTATCCTCGTTGTACTGGGATATAACTTCATGAATGCAACCGAGTTAGGCAGTTCGGCTTTACAAATTATTTGGAGTTCCTTCACCGAGGTTCGGAAAGAGGCTAGTTTTCGTTCTAACGGTATTTTGATTGTGATTTCACTGGCTTGGTTATTTTCTGCACAAATGCTAATCGGTGAAGATGACTCCATAAAGGATAATCGTAAATTTCTTGTCCAATGGCTGCAGACATTAGCGGTTGGATTAGGCTTCGGTTTGGTTTATTGGCTGATTCACGGCAATTTATTAGCTCTCATTGTTGCAAAGCAGATCAATAACGTCCAAGAAATCCTTGAACGTATCCGTCAGTATGAAGGATTGCTGATAGGATTTTATCTTTCCATCTTTATTCTAATGGTGGCTTTTGCCCTGTTCGATCGACGAGCGAACAATGGGGATCAAGCTTCGTTTAACCGGTCTCAATCACTAATGATTGGGATTCTCTGCTTATTGTTGAGCTGTGTCATCATTTACCAACGCAATATCCGCATTATTCAAGCCGATATTGCCTTTAAGTTGGGGGAATCCTTTTCAAAACCGGGCTCATGGCCGGTATCTATCCAGATTTATCAACATGCCATCGAGTTAGCGCCACGGGAAGATTATTATTATTTATTCCTAGGGAGGTCCTATCTTGAGTATGCTCGTGAAATCAATGACGCAAGTCAACGAGAATCGTTATTTGCTCAGGCTAAAGCTGATCTAAGTTTGGCAAGAGCGCTGAATCCTTTGAATACCGACCATACAGCTAACCTTGCCCGACTTTACAGCCTTTGGTCGTTGAATACTCAAGATGAAAAGTTAAAGGACGAGAGATTTCAAGAATCCAATCGATACTTTGAACAAGCCACCTCTTTGAGTCCAAACAATTCCCGTATCTGGGGAGAATGGGCAGTCCTATTAATGTCCAAACCCGAAACGCATTCTCAAGCCCTGCCTAAGCTAATGACAGCATATCAGCTTGATCCTGCCTATGATTGGGTTGCCTATCTATTTGGGGAGTATTACCGGATTCAGGCTTTTCGTATTGAAAGCGCGGAAGAACGCAAACCGATTATCGAACTGTCAATCTCAAATTACCTGAAGGCAGCTAATTTGGCTGAGGATGCAAATAACAAACGAACCTATGCGCTGATGGCTGCCCAATTAGCAATAGAAGGAGATTTAGCTTCTCAGGCAATTTCCGCCTTAGAAAGTGTATTGGCGGTTCCTTCACAAGAACCCGACAATTGGAAATATGAACAACTACTAGCACAGTTGTATCTGCAACTTGGAGAAAGGGATAAGGCTTTAAGCCATGCGCAGAATGCCTTGATGTTTAGTCCACCAGATCAGCGGCAAGCAATTGAAGAATTCATTCAGACCATATCCCCTTAAGCCCAATGATTTATCTCGTGTCTTTTATCATAGCCTTAGGCTTCTCACTATGCTTACTTTTGATATTAATCTACACCTTAACGCGTCTAAATATTACCGATCAACCAAGGAGTGATCGCTGGCATCGATCGCCAAGGCCAAAATTTGGGGGAGTCGGCATCTTTTTGGGGACAATGATTGCGTTTTATATCACTTATCGAATTTATCCTGCCTCAGAACCTCTTCCGCTTACGCTTCTCGTTAGCATGGTGTTGATGTTTTTGTTTGGTTTATTTGATGACATCAAACAACTTACACCCATTGGAAAGTTGATCACTCAAATCATTGCAGCTAGCGTAGCGGTTTTTTTCGGATATACCACCAATTTTTTTACCCCCCGCCTCGGTGAAACTTTCTTAGCTCAAATCTTAAACAGCGGCATTTCATTATTCTGGTTAGTAGCTGTTACCAACGCAATGAATTTGCTCGATAATATGGATGGTTTAGCAGGGGGAATCTCATTGATTGTTTGTCTCTTCATGGGATAT
>FWPV01015370.1_pt1 | contig 11009 bp, 9 predicted proteins | sample 2228371 | NCBI WGS metagenome assembly FWPV01 (sample SAMEA103939776, study PRJEB20133) | metagenome | reverse complement strand
GCGTTGTAAGCTGTACAAACAAGTGGATGTAAACGGATTGCGCGACCTTCAACTAATGTTGGTTCAAATGCTTGGATACCCAAACGGTGAAGAGTAGGTGCGCGGTTTAATAAAACCGTATGCTCCTTGATAACATCTTCTAAAACATCCCATATTACTTTATCTTGAGATTCTATTTTTTTCTTAGCTGATTTTATATTTGGCATGTTTGGTGTCGCTTATTATAACTTTTAATATTATAATTTGATTATACATAATGATAGAGAGAATTTGGAACAAAGTAAAGATTATTTATCGAAATAAACAGGGAACACTTTTTTCCTCAACTTTAGTGGTGGCTTTGACTTTACTTTTGGCACGAATTTTGGGTGTGGTTAAACTTAGCGTATTTACTTCTTATTACACCAAAGAACAACTTGATCTTTTTCTTGCAGCCTTTCGTTTGCCTGATTTTGTATTTGAGGTTCTTGTTGCTGGTTCAATTGCCTCCTGTTTTATTCCGATAATAAGTGATTTAGTCCGACAAGACAAGAATAAAGGTAAAGTTATGACTTTTTCCGTTGCAATATCTGTTTGGTTCTTGTTATTTTGGGGGATTATTTTTGTAGTTAGTTTACCCTTTTTCAGCAAAATTGTCCGGATTTTGGTTCCAGGCTATACGGAGAAAGAGGTAATGCTGATAGCAGCAATGTCCAAAAATATTCTATTTTTTCAGGTTCCGTTTCTTCTCTTGGGTAACATTTTGGCAGCGATATTGCAAAACGAAAAGAGTTTTTTTATTCCCGGCTTGGCTCCGGTTGTCTACAATATGGGAATTATCTTAGGAGTTTTGTTGTGGGCAGACGGTCTTGGCTTACAGGCCGCTCTTTACGGCGTTGTTTTAGGTGCAGTAATGTACCTTTTTGTTTTATTGCCAGCCCTATTTGCTCTAGATTACCCTCTTTCTATGCGTTTGAGCCTATTTAGCAAAGAGGTCAAAAAGTTTTTTAAGTTATTTGTGCCAAGACTAGTAAGTTCAATTATAGCACAAATAGATGCTTCGGTTGATTTAGCTTTATCAACCCTTAGGGGACTGGGTAGTTATACTTCTTTTTATTTGGCGCGCAATTTGCAGATTTTACCGGTAAGTTTTTTAGGAATTGCGATTTCGCAAACCGCTTTGCCCTTTTTCTCCGATTTATATAATCAAGGTAAAAAAGAGGATCTGCTTGAGGTATTTTTGAAGTTAGTATTGCAAATCTTTTTTATAGTTTTGCCAATAGTTATTTTTTTTATAATTTTAAGAGTTCCGACAGTACGTTTACTGTTTGGAAGAGAAAAATTTGATTGGATAGCTACCGTACAAACAGCTAATGTTTTGTCGTGGTTTGCAGTTTCTTTACCTTTCCATACAGCTTATTACTTAATTACGCGTGGTTTTTTTGCCACTCAAGACACCAAAACTCCTTTAGTTGTGGGAGCTATTTTTACTATATTTAATACTTTATTGAGCTTTGTTTTTATTAAATATTTAAATTTGCCGGTATGGTTTTTGGCAGCATCTTTTAGTATCTCAATGATTTTAAATTCTTCGCTATTGTTTTATCTGTTAATTAAGAAACTTAATCATTTGCGTCTGGATTTTTTGCTAGTGAAGCTCGGCAGCATTTTTTTTATTGCAGGTATTACTGCGGTTTGGGTCTTTTTATCAAAGAGATTTTTAGACGGGTTGGTTTTTGATACAACCAGAACTATTCAGCTTTTCTTTCTAACTGCGACCTGTGTCATCTCCGGACTGTTTTTATATTTATATTTGGCTTGGATTTTTTTGCCGCAGGAACTTGCAGATTTGTTTAGATTGTTCAAAAGACTGAATATTTTTAAGCGAGTTATTCCTAAAAACAAAAAAATATTTTATCCTGCTCATGAACCAACAGAAGATACTGGCCCTAGAATCTATTAAGAAAAAACTTTTAGGCAAAACCTTAAGTTATAAGGACGCTTATGCAATTATGGATCAGTTTTCCAAAAGAGAACTAGATGATATATATGTGGCTTACTTTGCAGCCGCCTCTTTTAGAGAAGGATTTAGTATAGATGAGCTGTATTATTTGACCCGCGCTATGGTAGAAACAGGCAAAAAATTTAATTTTAAGGGCATTGTTGCCGACAAACATTCTGTCGGCGGCTTGCCCGGCACAAGAACTACTTTAATTGTGGTGCCTATTGTTGCCGCTGCAGGCTACTTAATTCCAAAAACCTCCTCGCGGGCCATAACTTCGCCCGCGGGGACAGCAGATTGCATGGAGGTTTTAGCACCGGTTGATATCGACTTCGATAAAATCAAAAAAACTGTTACTAAAACCGGTGGTTGCATTGTTTGGGGAGGGCATTTGGGAATAGCTCCGGCTGATGATATTATTATCCGGGTTGAGGAAAAACTTTCTTTTGAGTCTTATGACAAAATAATTATTTCTATTTTAGCAAAAAAGGTTGCAGCCGGTTCTAAATTTTTAGTTTTGGACATTCCGGTTGGGCCAACGATGAAAATAAAATATGTGCATGAGGCCAAAAAATTTGCTCAACGCTTTAAACAGCTTGCAGATAGATTTGCAATTAAAGTAAAAACAGATATCAACCATCAACTAGCTCCGTCTGGGTATGGAATTGGCCCGCTGCTTGAGACAAAAGATGCATTAAAAGTACTAGAGCAGCGGCAGGACAGGCCGATGGCTTTAGAGTTTAAATCTTTAAAACTGGCTAGTCGTTTATTAGATATGTGCTTTGCGGCTGATAATAAGCAGCAAGACGGTTTAGTAATTGCAGAAAAATTATTAAAGACCGGCAAAGCGCTTGCCAAGTTTAAAGAGATAATTAAAGCACAGGGAGGCAATCCCGAAGTTGAAGCGGAGAGCTTGAAAGAAGCAAAATATAAAGCAGAAATAAAAGCCACAACAAACGGGACAATTTCCTTAGTTAATAGTTATAATATTTCAAGTGTAGCCAAAATACTGGGTGCGCCGACAGACAAAAAAGCCGGAATAATGCTATACAAAAGATTTGGAGATAAAGTTGTAAAAAATGATATACTAATGGAAGTTTTTGCAGAAAGTCAGCATAAACTAAACGAGGGGATAGAGACTTTAAAGAATTTACCAGTTTATGAAGTAAAAGAATGAGGACACTTTTTACACAACAGTTTAAGAAGTTAATTTTGCCTTTGCAGTTGTGGCTGTTGAGTCAAGGCAGATGTGTGGGTTGTGGGAAGGAATTAACAAAAGGCAGCAAAAGAAAAGAAAAAGGTGCAAATGAAGAGTTGGTAACTTGTGAGTGTGGTAGGGTATATGTATATAATAAAAAGAACAAAAATTACCGACGAGCCCTCTTAAAAGAGGTCTAAAACATGAAAAGATTGTTTGGACCACTAATAATACTGGTGTTTCTTGTTGCTGTTTTTTCTTTTTGGTATAAAGAGGGTCTTTTACCGGTTGATAAGAGTGATAAAAGCGCAAAGATTTTTGTTATTCAACAAGGCGAAAGTGTTAATTCTATAGTAAACAACTTGAAAAATGCCGACTTGATTAGAAGCAAGCTGGTGTTTTACCTTTTAATCAAACAGCTAGGGATAGAAAAATCTATTCAAGCCGGCGATTTTCACCTATCTCGCTCGCTTAGCGCAACTGAAATAGCCAAAGAATTGACTCATGGGACACTTGATGTTTGGGTGACAATTATTGAGGGCTTGCGCAAAGAAGAAATAGCCAACATTTTTGCAAAATCGCACAATATTCCCGAAACGGTATTTATTGAAAATACACAAGAGGGTTATTTGTTCCCCGATACTTACTTGATTCCCAGAGAGGCTACGGTTGAGCAAATTTTGACTATTCTCAAGAACAATTTTGACAAGAAGGTGAGCGCAGACATTATCAGCGCTGCAAAAAACAAAGGCTTTTCTGTTGATGAACTTTTAACTTTAGCTTCTCTTATTGAAAGAGAAACCCAAAGTTATGAAGACAAAAAAATAGTCGCAGGAATATTGTTGAACCGGTTAGAAATTGGCATGCCACTGCAGGTTGATGCGACAGTTCAGTATGCTTTGGGCTATGATAAAAAGGAGCGCAGTTGGTGGAAAAAGCACTTAACCGAGAAGGATCTTAAAATTGACTCTGATTACAATACCTATATTAATATTGGACTGCCTCCGGGACCGATTTGTAATCCTGGACTTGATTCTATTCTGGCTGTGATTAACGCGACTGATACAAACTACTTGTATTATATTTCTGATAAAAACAGCAAGATGCATTATGCAACTACTTTAGAAGAGCACAATCGTAATATAAGCAGATATCTTAACTAAGCTTCCTGCAGCTTTTTCAATTCTTCTATGAGTTTCTTTTCTTTTTGTGAAAGAGACTGAGGGATTTTTACTTTGATAATAATATAAAGGTCTCCTTTTTGTCGTGAGTTTAAATAAGGAACTCCGAAACCCCGCAGCCTGATCATAGTATTGGGTTGGGTTCCGGGTTTGATTTTCAATTTTAGGTTTTTTTCCGGCGTAGGGATTTCTACGGTTTTGCCTAAAATTGCATCCAAATAATTAAGTTGAAGCTCGTGGTATAAATTTTGTCCTTCACGATGGAAAATGTCGCTTGGGATAACCTCAACAACTATATCAAAATCTTGAAAACGAATTTTTGTTCCGGTGTCCACCCCGGCTGGTATTTTGATTTTTTTCCGTTCACCCTTGATAACCGTTTCTTTTTCTGTTCCTTTAATGGCTTCTAAAAAAGATATTTTTAAGTGATACACCGGTTTATGGCGTCTTCTGGCAGAAAAAGGGCTTCTTACTCCAAAAAAACTTTCAAAGATATCAAATGGATTAGAAAAGCCTCCCTCACCCGAGAAGCCTAGGTTTTCAAACAAATCATTAAGATCGCCGCTAGTATAAGTGTAGGTAAAGGGACCCTGTCGGTAGCTTTGAGAGAACGGGCCGCCGGCGCCTATACCGGCATGACCAAATTGATCATATGCTTGTCGTTTTTGTGGATCAGATAAAACCTCAAAAGCCTCATTTATTTGCTTAAATTTTTCAGTAGCTTCCGGTGACTTATTTCTATCAGGATGCCACTCTAAAGCTAGTTTGCGGTAGGCCTTTTTTATCTCTTCTTGCGAAGCGTTTTTATCCAATCCCAACACTTCATAGTAATCTTTTTGTGCTGCCATAAATTAGTTGACAATTTCGCCTTCTTCAACGCTGTCGTCATTTTTCTTCTTTGTTTTATCAGCGTTGTCTTGTCCGTTTGTATCGGCTTTTTTATCAGTTGACTTTTGTTGATACATATACTGGCCGATTTTAGACAACGAATCATTTAGCGCTTTAATTGCGTCCTCAATTTGTTGTTTGTCATCTTTTTCTTTAAGAGTTTTTAGCTCTTTAATTTTTTGTTCGATTTCTTCAACAAGCTCTTTGGGAGCCTTATCGCCGGCGTCTTTTAAAGACTTTTCAGCGGTATAAATTAAGGCATCGGCTTGGTTTTTGGCTTCAATAAGTTCTTTTATTTTTTTGTCCTCGCTTTCATGTCGTTTGGCATCTTCTTGCATTTTTTTAATCTCTTCATCGGTCAAGCCGGTTGAGCCGGTGATTTTGATGCTTTGTTCTTTTCCGGTTGCCTTGTCGTGTGCAGTGACAGTTAGAATGCCATTGGCATCCAGGTCAAACTTGACTTCTATTTGAGGAATTCCACGCGGTGCAGGAGGAATACCCTCTAAAATAAAGCGACCAAGCGATTTGTTATCACGAGCTAGTGGACGCTCTCCTTGTAAAACATGAATCTCAACCGAGGTTTGATTGTCAGCCGCAGTTGAGAAAATTTCTGCTTTTGAAGTTGGTATTGTGGTGTTTCTGGGAATCAAAGGCGTGGTTACTCCACCAAGAGTTTCTACCCCCAAGGTTAATGGAGTAACATCTAAAAGAACAACATCTTGTACTTCTCCGGCAATAACTGCGGCTTGAATTGCTGCTCCGATTGCAACCACTTCATCTGGATTTACAGAACGGTTGGGTTTTTTGCCAAAAAATTTTTCAACTTCCTCAATTATCTTTGGCATTCTGGTCATACCACCAACTAAAACAATCTCATCAACTTTATCTTTGTCTAGCTTGGCGTCTTTAAGACAACTTTTAACAGGAGCAAAAGTTTTGTCAATTAGCTCGGATACCAATGATTCAAGCTTGGCTCTGGTTAGCTTGGTAACAAAATGCAAAGGCTGATTGTCTTTAACGGTAATAAACGGCAAGTTTATTTCCGTCTCTAAGGTTGTGGACAATTCTATTTTTGCTTTTTCAGCAGCATCTCGAAGTCGCTGTAGTGCTTGAGGGTCTTTACGCAAATCTATACCATGCTCTTGTTTGAATAGAAGTGCCAGGTGGTCTAGAATAATTCGGTCAAAATCGTCTCCACCAAGATGGGTGTCGCCATTGGTAGCTTTGACTTGAAACACCCCCTCTCCAAGTTCAAGTATAGTTATATCAAAAGTACCGCCGCCTAAATCATAAACAGCAATATTGTGGGCTTTTTTCTTATCTAGTCCATAAGCTAATGAAGCGGCAGTGGGCTCATTGATGATTCTGATGACTTCAAGCCCGGCAATTTCACCGGCTTGTTTGGTTGCTTGACGCTGGGCATCATCAAAATAAGCAGGAACGGTAATTACTGCTTTTTCTACTTTGTCGCCTAAATAACTTTCAGCATCGGTTTTAAGTTTTTTTAAAATCATCGCTGAAATTTCTTGGGGAGTAAATTGTTTGCCGTCAACTTCCACTACCGCCATATCGTCTCGGCCCTTTTTTATCTGATAGGGAAGCCATTCACGATCTTTTTTTACCGACTCATCGCTGTATTTTTTGCCCATGAGTCTTTTGATAGAAAAAATAGTCTTTTGAGGATTGATGACTATTTGTCTTTTGGCAACATCACCAACGATTCTTTTTATCGGATCAACCACTGAAGGGACAACATTTCTGCCCTCGCTTGAAGGAATAACTTTGGGTTTGCCCCCCTCCATTATTGCCATACAGGAGTTAGTAGTTCCTAAATCAATGCCAATAGTTTTTGCCATATTAGTTTTGTTTATTACTAACTTTTAATTTACCAACCGTTACTTTAGCGGGCTGCAAGAGTTCTCCTTTGTATAGATAGGCTTTTTGATGAACTTTCAGAACTGTATTTTCTTTGTCGGCTTCTTGTACCTCTATACATTCCATTGTTTGTGGGGAAAACTCTTTATTTAAGACTTCTAGCTCTTGAACTTGGTATTTATTAAAAAATTCCTCAAACTTTTGTTTTATCAGTTGTAAACCCTGACTTTTCTCAAACTCTTCAGCCTTGTCTATGTCGTTTTTTATCGGCAAAAGAGCTTTTAATAATATTTTGTTAGCCTCATCAAGCATTTTTTTGCGTTCTTCTTGAGTGCGTTTTTCTAAATTTTGGTAATCTGCAAGAGCTCGTAGATACAGATTGTGTTTCTGTTCGAGTTCTTTTTTAAGTGTCTCAAGCTGTTGTTTAACTTCGATAGATGTTTTTTTAGCCTTGCTCATTTGTTTTTATTTAAAACTTGTTCAATCATGTTGGCAGTATAGATTACTAAAGGAAGTGCACTCGAATATTCCAGTCGACAGGGACCTAGGATACCAATAGCACCGGTTGCCTTTTCGCTGCTAAATTGCGAAAAAATTCCGCCCAGAGTATATAGGGGTTTATATAAATAATCTTCTCCGATCAAAATTTGTAAGCTGGTTTCTTGGTTTAACAGCTGTTGGAGAACTTTTTCCCAATAGCGAAAGTCATCGAGGTATTCAAATACTTGTCTTGAAAATTCATAATCCAAAAACTCCTTCAAAGTTAAAAGGTAATTTACGCCGGTGTAATAACGAAAACCGGTGTTTAACAAAACTAAAGAAAGCAATTCGCTTCTGCGGGACAGAGCTAGTGCGGTTTCTTCTAAGAAGCGGATGATATCATTTTGATAATCCCAAACTTCGTTTTTTAAAGATGCCTCTTCGGCGGTAGAAAGTTGTTTTTTAGGCAAAAGTGAGTTTATGTACAGCCGAAAAGCCTTAGGAGTGGGGATTCTTCCTGAAGAGAAGTGTGATTTTTCAATATAGCCATGTTTTCCCAAGACAACCATTTCGTTGCGAATGGTGGCCGGAGAAAAACCAAGCTTAAACTTTTTCTCCAGAAATTCTGAACCAATAGCCTCTCCGTTTTGTATATATTCATCAATAATCGCCTTTAAAATTTTGATTTGTCGTTCCGATAATTTACTAACATCACTCATATTAGCAGTATTTTAGAAACTCTGCTAAAGTTTGTCAAGCGAATTTAGCGGAACAATCGCGCTCGACCCAAACGGTATTTTAACTGTTTGAGTTTGCGTTGTGCAATCGGTTTTGCCGGAACTCCGGCAGCAATGGTGAGGGGCGGGACAGATTTGCTAACAACAGCTCCGGCGGCTATAACCGCTCCTTTACCAATCACTACGCCGGGAAGAATAATGGCTCTTGGGCCGATAAAAACATAATCTTCTATTTTAACAGCTGCATTAACGGGTTTAAAATAGGGATCGTTGATATCATGTTGTGAGGTGTAAATCATTACTTCAGAGGCGATATCAATATGATTGCCAATTGTAATTTTGCCGCGAGCATCCAAAACTGCTTGTTCGCCGATAATAGTGTCTTCGCCGATAGAAATATTGCCCAAGGTATAAAAAGTTGCGCCCATATGAATAGTTGATCCCTTACCTAAGCGGATAGCAAATAGCTTATAGACAAGTTTTCTAAAGGTGTGCAAAGGAACAAAACCGTTGAGTTTTAAAATAAAAACCAAAAACTCTTCAGCTATAGACAAGATTCGGCGTGAAGTTTTATACAACACCTCTGTTAAACGCAAACTGCGACCGTCTTTATCTTTAAGCGGAGTAATTATATTTAACATAAACCTATTTTAAGCTAGGGTTGAGCGATTTGCAAAAAAGCTGTGGTAGAATCAGTGATATGAAGTTCAAGCTTGTTTCTTCTTTTAAAGCCACAGGGGATCAGCCCGAAGCTATTAGGCAATTAGTGGAGGGAATAAACAAAGGCGACAAAGAACAAGTATTGTTGGGAGTTACCGGATCAAGCAAAACCTTTACAGTGGCAAATATAATAGAAAGACTGAATCTCCCAACCCTAGTTATTTCGCATAATAAAACCCTAGCTGCTCAACTCTATCAGGAATTTAGGGAATTTTTCCCAGACAATGCCGTATCTTATTTTGTTTCTTATTATGATTTTTACCAACCTGAAGCTTATATTCCACAAAGCAATACTTATATAGAAAAAGAGGCAGAAATTAATGAGTTAATAGATAAACTAAGACTTCAAGCAACCAGTAATATTTTGTCAAGAAAAGATGTTTTGGTAATTGCTTCTGTGTCCTGTATTTACAATATTGGCAAGCCTGAAAATTATCAACAATATACGCTTGAGTTAAAAGTAGGACAGGAGTTTAAACGCAAAAAATTGTCTTCTAAGTTGGCGACATTACAATACATAAACCGTCAATTTGATTTCAAACGCAGCACATTTCGCGATCGAGGAGATAACACAGATGTGTATTTATCTTATGAAGACTTGGCGTTGCGTATTGTTTTTGATGATAACTTAATAACCGCCTTAAAACTGATAGATCCCCTGACCGGTAGGATAGTAAAAGAGCTGCAAACCTATATCATTTATCCGGCAAAACACTATTTAATGGGCGGACAAGAGCTTGACAGTATATTTAGGCAAATTCGTAATGATTTGGCAAAAGAGGTTAAGGCGTTTAGAGATAAAAATAAATTATTAGAAGCTGACAGGCTGGAGAAAAGGGTAAACAATGATTTGGAGATTATTGGGGAGATTGGTTATGTAAACGGTATTGAAAACTACTCTAGATATTTTGATAGGCGAAATCCCGGCGAGGCTCCGTATACTTTACTTGACTATTTTCGCTATCGTTTTGCCGACAATTGGTTGCTGGTTATTGACGAATCACATATGACTGTACCGCAGCTTCGCGGTATGTATCACGGTGACTACAGTCGTAAAAAAAACCTAGTTGATTATGGTTTTCGTTTACAAGCTGCCTATGACAATCGACCGCTAAAATTCAACGAATTTTTAAATAAAATTCCTCAAACTATTTATGTTTCTGCAACCCCGGCAGAGTGGGAGACAAAGCGCGCTGCCAGAGTTGTAGAACAGCTTGTCAGGCCGACCGGCATACCCGACCCAAAAATTATCATTCGTAAAGTTGAAACGCAAATTAACGATTTGCTTAGGGAAATAGACAAAAGAGTAAAAAAGAAGGAACGAGTTTTAGTAACAACTCTAACTAAGCGAATTGCAGAAGATTTAAGCTTTTTTCTTAAAGAGAAAGGCATTCGTGCTCACTACTTGCACAGTGATATTAAAACTCTGGAGCGTTCAGATATTTTGGAGGCGTTGCGCAAAGGAAGGTTTGATGTTTTAATCGGCATAAATTTATTGCGAGAAGGCCTGGATTTGCCGGAGGTATCTTTGGTTGCTATATTGGATGCTGACAAAGAGGGATTTTTACGCAGTAAAACCGCTCTAATCCAAACTATGGGTCGGGCAGCTAGGAATAGTCAGGGAGAGGTCATAATTTATACCGATCGGGTAACCAAATCAATACAGGAGGCGATTTTCGAAGTTGAACGAAGACGGCGTTATCAATTGCAATATAATGCAAAACACAAAATTATTCCCAAAACAGTTAGTAAGCCGATTCGAAACAAACTAGTGCTGGTTGAGGAGAGCGACCTAGAATTTTATTTTGGCGACAGTCGGAAACCTCTTACTTTTGAAAAATTAGCGACTCTTAATGCTGCTTCATTGACAATGTATGATAAGAAGAAAATAATTGCTCGACTCAAGCGACAAATGAAAAAAGAAGCAGAAGTTCTTAATTTCGAGCTTG
>FWPV01015368.1_pt1 | contig 11011 bp, 10 predicted proteins | sample 2228371 | NCBI WGS metagenome assembly FWPV01 (sample SAMEA103939776, study PRJEB20133) | metagenome | reverse complement strand
GTGTCGATTGCCAGTCTGGCAGGGCGACGAGCAGTGGCATTGCTCTCGGATATGAACCAACCACTGGGGCACGCGGTCGGCAATGCCCTTGAACTGAAAGAAGCAATTGAGACTCTCCACGGCGGAGGACCGCCAGACTTTCGGGAGCATTGTCTGGTGGTGGCAGGGCATATGCTCGCTTTAGGCGGCGTGGCGTCGAACGAAGAAGAGGGTCAGCAGCTTGCCAGCCGGGCGCTGGAAAGTGGTCGAGGCTGGGAGCGTTTCATCGCCCTGGTCGCGGCTCAGGGAGGCGATGTGAGCTATGTTGAAAACCCGGATAAGTTGCCGGCTGCGCCTCTGGTTGAGACGACTGTCTCTGAACGCTCCGTCTATATAAAGGGGATCAACGCTCAAATCGTTGGGGAAACGGCGGTGATGCTAGGAGCCGGAAGGTCGAAAAAAGAGGACCCCATCGATCACAGCGTGGGCATTATCGTTCACCATAAGGTTGGAGATAAGGTCGAGGCGGGTGAGCCCTTATTCACCGTGCATGCCGCGCAAAAAGCGACGCTTGAGGAGGCGCGCCTGCGCTTGCTGGAGGCGCATACCTGGAGCGATGAGCCGGTGGAACCACTGCCCCTGTTTTATGGGGTAATCAAGGGTGACGGCGAATAATTGTTTTTTGTTCGGATGGTTACTCTGGCGCATTGGGGGGGAGTGACTTCGCCAGATCATCCAGGAATTTATCCGGTTTACCAGAGTACGTCTCCAGGGGGATTTTCCCCTCGGTAAGCCCTTTCAATGTCTCGGTGAGAAAGCGATTGACCGGGGTTGAAACGCCCTGTTCCTGTCCGTAGCGCACGATTGCCCCGTTGAGAAATTCCACTTCGCTCTGTCCGCGCCCGGCGTACAAATCCAGATGAAATGAAGGCATCTTTGCCCCTCTTCCGCTGCCCACAGCTCGCATCATCAAGGGTCTGGCAAGCGACAGGGGCAATCGGCGCACGGCAAACGCCAATGCCACCACCGGCGTCCCCGGGAGGTTGACGACATGGATATTCCTGGACGCCATCACCTGGAGCGCTTCGCGTAATTGCATCATCTCCACTCGAAACAAACCGGGATGCGAGAAGACTTGGGCAGGGGTCATGTTTAATATGGCGGATGAGGCGTTTGCCAGCAGGTTGGTCAGCATTTTAGACCACTTCATATCCGCTGGTTTGGGGTATAAGCGGCAGTTCAAACCAGCCGCATTCAAACTGTCTGCCAAGCGTTGGGATAGAGGATGGGTGGCGGCGATCCCCATCCCCCTCTTGCGCTCCAGCACAATTTGACCCGCGCCGCGTCGCCCGATGGCGCTGGTGACCGTTCCCGCAATAACTTTATCATTCCCTAATGCTTCAGATAGGATGATCTCATTATCAACCCCGTTTTGCAGGCATAAAACGGGGGGCAGGTGATCCCGATAGGGCAGTAAGGTTTGAACGACAGGTAAAGTGTCGAAAGATTTCAAAGCGAATAAGGCGATATCGAAATGACCATCAGCCAGGGCTTCTGCAATGCTGGAGGCGACCAGAGGGCTGGTTATTTGTCTGATTTGCCCTTCCTGTTCCAGGGATAACCCCCTTTGTCTGAGTTCCTGAGCGATTTGGGGCTGTTCGAGGAAAACAACTGTGTGCCCCTGCAAAGCGAGGTTGCCCCCAATATAGGTGCCGATGGCGCCGGCGCCAATGGATAAGAGGTGGAGAGGGGGTTGGGTGAGTTCGGTCATCCTGTTCTCCTATTCATCAGACCAGTGATGGTGATCGTTAAAACCCAAGACGCGCCATACGTGCTCATCAGGGTTGTAGGTGAACGTGGCGAAGGCTGTATTGTGGAAATAAAAGCGCGCTCCCCGAAAATCCGCCTGGGGTTGAAGACCGAGAATGGCATAAACCACCATGTTGAGGATGCCTCCATGAGAGACGACCAGATAGCTGCCTGGCGGGTATGCCAGCAGGCTGCTCAATGCCTTGCCGCCGCGCAGGTAGAGATCCCACAGGCTTTCACCGGTTTCACCGACTGGCTGATATGGATCGGAATACAGTTGGCGGCGCTCGTTCTGTACTGCCCTGTCCCAGACCAAGCCCGAAAGTTTGCCATAATCGCGCTCCATCCACAATGGATTAAAGTCTATTGGCAGATGCAAGGCGTCAGCGATGATTTCTGCCGTCTCACGGGAGCGCGCCAGTGGGCTGGAAATGATCCGATCGAAGGTCACCTTTTCATACAACCAGCGCTTTGCCAGCGCCAGCGCTTGCCTGCGACCCGTCTCTGTTAGAGAGTAATCGGCGCGTCCCTGAACGCGCCCCTGCGCGTTCCCCACGGACTCGCCATGGCGGAGCAGGACGAGGGTGTAAATGGTCGGTTTTTCGGATGACTTGTGCAAAGCTTACCTCAGTGTGATCGTATTGGAGTAATTAACTTCTGAGTGGATTGGGGTGGAATTGGAGAATCTCCCCGGTCGGCAACAGATCAGCATGAGAGTATATCATGTTGGCTGGGATTTCAACCGCAGGAACTGGCGACGATAAATCAGCAGCTTGATGATGGCATGTTTTGGGGTAGGGGGAGGTCGCGGGAGATTAAATCGGCTATCTCCTGGCGTTTTTGGATCAGAGCTGCTTTTGAGTCCTCCAACCACAGCACAGCCGGCTTGAGAGCCCCGTTGTAATTGCTTGCCATGCTCAGTTGATACGCCCCAGCCATCGGAATTGCGATCAACTCTCCAGGCTCAATCTCTGGCAGAGGCAAATTCTCGATCAGCACGTCGCCGCTTTCGCAATAAGGTCCTCCAAGCCAGGTCAGGTGTATCGGTGGGCGCTGCGGATTTTGAACCGGTAGTGCGGAATAGCGGACGCCATACAGAGAGGGGCGGATGTTATCCGCCATACCACCATCCAGCAACAACCAGCGCCGATTTGGGGTTTGTTTGACCGCTCCAACCCGATATAAAGCGACCCCGGCTTGGGCAACCAGGCTTCGACCGGGTTCGAGCTGCAGATGAGGCAGGGGTAAGCGGCGCGCCTGGTAGCCCTGGATGAGTTCATTGGCAATAAAACGGGTGTATTGATCTAACGATGGGTGAGGCAGATCGTCTTCATGGTATGCCACTCCCCAACCTCCTCCGGGGCAGAGATAATCTGGTTGCCAGTTGTATCGGTTCAGCATATCTTCGATAAAATCTAACACCTGAGTTAAAGCCGGGGCGAGAGGGGTTGGGTCGTGAAACTGGGAGCCCAGGTGAAAGTGCAGTCCATTCAGAGGCAGGTTTTCACGCTGGCAGATTTCGACTGCCTTGCCTGCCTCGCTGAAATCCATCCCAAATTTGCTGTCGGATTGTCCCGTTTGGGTGTATGAATGCGTCTGGACAGCCAACCCTGGGCGTAAGCGCAACCATAGCTGAGGGAAGTGTTCATGTTCTTGATACCAGGCGTTGCGCAGGTACTCCAGCTCTCGCAGGTTATCCACCACCAGAGTGCCGGCGTGTTCGATGGCGCTCTCCAGGTCTGCCCGGCTTTTATTGACGCCATGGACCAGGATGTTCTGGCGTGGCGCGCCTCCGGCAAGCGCAACGGCGATTTCACTTGCACCGGTGCAGTCCAACCACAGCTTGTGCCGCTGTGACCACTGAACAATAGCGGTGCAGAGGAAAGCTTTGCCTGCATAGGTGATCCCGTATGAGGCGGGGTAAGATTGGCGCAAAGCGCGCAGGTAACCTGCCACCAGAGCGTCGAGAGTTGCCTGATCGTAGAGGTATAAAGGTGTGCCGTACTGAGCAGCCAACTCGACCAGGTCGCAAGCGGCGATGAAGAGCTGGCTGTTTCCGGAGATATTTTTGATTTCGGTGGAATGAGGGAAAAGCCCCAGACGCTTTTCAATGAGGGTCTGATGTGTTTGCATAGTCAATCAATTTTCCCATGAGCGAGCGCCGCGTAAGAACACATCGCCGGGCATGGCGCGTTTGCCCGCAGGTTGCACTTCATCCAGAATCAGCAACCCCTGAGCGCAGGCAATGGCGGGCTTCCCTTCATAGATGAGCTTCCTGCCCGGCGGATGGGACTGCACGTTAGTCGGGTGAGCCATGTGGATTTTCAATATCTGGTCGTTCCACAAGGTGTATGTCCCAGGCGAGGGATTGAACGCGCGTACCTGGCGGGCTAAAACCTCAGCCGATTTGTCGAAGTCGAGGAGCCCATCCTCTTTGCTCAGGAGGGGCGCATAAGTTGCCCCGTTTTCATTCTGAGGTTGAGGCAAGGTCTCCAGCAATAATTCTGCGCCAAGCTCTGCCAGACGACGGCTCAGGCTGCCGCCTGTGTCCTCTGGCAAGATTGGAATCGAGTGCTGGCTCAAGATCGGACCGGTATCCACACCGGGATCCATCAGCATGATGGTGATGCCGGTTTCGTGATCTCCATTGAGAATTGCGTACTGGACCGGCGATGCGCCGCGCCAGCGGGGTAAGAGGGAGGCGTGGACATTGATGCAGCCAAATGGCGGCAGGCTCAACACAGCCTGGCGCAGGATTTGTCCAAAAGCCGCCACAACGATCACCTCTGGTTTCCATGCCTGCAGTTGTTGCATTGCCTCGGGGTCTTTGAGCCTTTGAGGTTGCATGATGGGTAAATTGAGTTCCTGAGCGAGTTTTTTGACCGGGGGAGGCGTCAGCTCTTTGCCGCGACCCGCCGGGCGATCTGGTTGGGTGACTACTCCCACAACGTCAAAACGATCGGCGAGGGATTTTAGGATGGGTAGGGCAAATTCTGGTGAACCCATGAAAACGATGCGTGTGTCCATGTCTCGATTGTAGCATATCCGTGGGATAGATATAAGCTGCGTCGGGAGATGACCGCTCTGGATGCATTGTTGGATGATAAAAATATCCCCCTTGCAGGGTTGATTTGTTCAGACATTTTATGTACAATAAAAACAGGTAAAGTAGCTGGTAGGATGTGCAAAGATGCCAAGGGAGTTTGATCAGGGGCAGCTTAACGGCTGCCTTTTTTGTCATCAAGTTCTCCCCTGTCCCGATTTGATTTTATGGGTAGAAAGGAAGACGGTGAAATGAGGGTCAAATCGTTGGTAGAACATCTGGCAAAAAAGCACAACTTCAACCTCAAGTTCCCGGGGAGGGCGTTGTGGGTTGCGAACCCCGGTTCAGGAGATGCCCCAATTGGTGATTTGGTGGTATGTGTTTGTCCGCAGAAACCGCGCTATGTGATCGGTAGAGCGTTGCCTGACAGACCCGGCTTCAGTGTCTATTATTCGCCGAACTGGGAGCCAGAGCGGGCTTTCAGCGACGAGGGTTGCCCGATAAAGGACCTCACCCGCGCTGATGAGCAGATGGAGGAACTGGTGGAATATTTCCTGCCCAGCGCTGAAGCTCAGGTGACCGAGCTGGTGAGTGAAATCTGGTGGGAAGAGTGGTTTGATGCCGTTGAGCATTGAGATTGTGATAGAGCGGGCGTATAAAATAAAAAGTGGCGCAACTGCCACTTTTTTCATTATAGGGCGGGTGGGAGTCGAACCCACATGGTATCTCTACCGAAGGATTTTAAGTCCTCTGCGTCTGCCATTCCGCCACCGCCCCTCGGGAATTAATTCTACTCCAATCGCTGATAGGGTCAAGAACTTTCTCGCCTTGTTCTCAGATGATTTATCCTGAGAGTGACAGATTATTTTATCCCCCTGATTTTCTTAATCCATGTGGCGTAACGCGAGACGAAATGCACCAGGGGTGAGGACATCCTGACTTGAAATTCCACCTGCGCGAGAGCGTTTTTCAGGCTATGGGCGTCCTCAAATTCAGGGAGCAACATACTTGCCCGACCAAGCTCAGACAGGGTGTGGGCATCTGAGCCGGCGGTGCCCATCAGTCCTTGCTGCCGGGCAAAAGCAAGCGCCCGGTTATTAAAGCCGGGGTGCATACAGCGGGCGTTGAAGGTTTCGATGGCATCAATGTAAGGGGTGATCTTCAGCAAATTGTCTGTCTGCCAGTGACCCTTGCGCACGCGATCGAAAGGATGCGAAACGCTGATAAATGCTCCCTGTTCCCTGAGGCGGGCTATGGTCTCCAGGGCGGACAATCCAGGGGGTATCTCCTCCCTTAGAAAGGCAGCGAGCAATTCGCCTTCCTGGGTCATGATCTCCTCGCCGACGATCACCCGTTCCGGATCGATTTCCTGGGCGCAGAGCGCTCCGCAAATTGTATTGTGATCGGTGACCACGACCCGCTCAATCCCTTTGCGCTGGCATGCCTGGACGAGTTTTTCTGGGCGAACCAGGCAGTCTTTGGAGTAAATCGTATGGCAGTGGAATTCGACGCGGGGCATCGATAAAAAATCTCATGGGATACCTGGGCGAGTTATCCACGGCGACGGAGCAAATAAACCGCTCCGGCGAGCAACGAGGCTACCAGCGCCAAACCCACCGCAGCTTGAGCGACGGTTTTGGGTTCCATCCCGGGCATGACCACCTGCCCATCGCCATAAGATTTGAACAGCCTCCCCCAGCGGGTTTGCAGGGCGGCTTCCACCCGGGGTCTCCCAACAAATGGATACCAATAGACGTTATGGTAGAAGTTGCTGGCGAAATACGACCAGGGAACCAACGGGCTTTGCAGCAGCGGTTTTTCGAGCGGTTTTAAGGGACCGTGGTAAATGAGCTTCTGTCCGCGGCTGGCGAAGGTATCTTCCTGGACAAAGTTCCAGGGTTTTTCCTGCTCGATGTCGTAACCGACGATATCGATCTGGCGCGGGTCGCCGACGCCCAGGTCCAGCTCATGAGCTTTGCGGATAAAGCGGATGCTCATCGGGTCGAAACCCTGCAGCCGGGCGGAGATGGCGTCAATAGCGACTTGGTCGGCTGAAGCCAGGATGATATCCTTCTCATGCCAGCGCATGGCGCGTGGACCGGGTCCGTCGCCGGCGAAGGTGCCGTCCATTACCGCAAAGATACCGGGGTGAATATCCTGTTGGATCATCAACAGGTCAACCAGCGTGTCGTGGATATAAGCATGCGTCCAATGGCGGTTCCGATGGAGCAATCCGCCAAAGGCGTTTTTCATCGCGCCGGTGATGGTGGTGAAGACATGGGTTTTGACGGTTGGGAGATGGACGATATTCATTCCCACCAACGCCTTGGGGATGAATACCCCCTGAGGATAGACCTTGTCCAGGACCAGGAAAGGCTTTTTGGGTTGGTATTCGATCCATTCAAAATCCTGATTGTATAGGTACAAACAGGGAATCTCATATTTGTCGGTGACGTAGCGGTGCTTATTGTTCCTCTCACCGTCGCTGGTGTCCACCACCACTGTGTCGTTATGTACACCGACCAGGTCGTTATATCCGGCATTCTTTAAAGCGCGAATCACCCCCTCCAGTTGCCAGGGAGCGGATGAGCAGGCTGGATACCAGGTTTGCCAGGAGATGTTGATTTTCAAACCGGTGCGGACATCCTTGGGCAGGGCGGACTCAAAATCCGCCAGCTTCATTAAACGCTCGTAATCATCTAAAACCGTGTCGGGTGAGGTTTTCAGGACGGCGACCTTGCCCTTTCCCGGGAAATTGCTCATTATTTACCTCCAAATAAATGTCCTTATCGTCAAATTGGCGGTGGACATATGTGTCAGATGAAATTCATGGGTGTTTTGGCTCAGCAATATCATCCATGTCTTGTTTTAATTACGCATGTTATTCTAACAAGGATTTACAATCACGGGTAGTTGAAAACGCTAACTGATGGTTTTGTTAGCCTGGGACTGAGCCGGCAATTATTGAGTAAATCATCTGCGCCTGCGTGTTGTCTGATTCCGGGTTTTTGATATAAAATCAAGGAGATGCAAGGGGGGATCGGTTCAGATCGGATGGAGGTCTACAATGCTCGACAACCCAATTTCCTCCGAACCTGAGAAGCCAGTGCTGGTCATTGGCGCCGCAGGGTTGGATATCGTCGGCAGGTTGAGAGGAGAACTAAACCCGGAAACATCCACGCCCGCACAGATTCGCTCGTCATTTGGCGGCGTGGCGCGCAATGTGGCTGAAACCCTGGCGCGCCTGGGGCATGCGGTTAACTTCGTCTCGGCTGTGGGTGATGATGAAACCGGCGAGAGGTTGTTGAAGCATCTCTCTCAAGCGGGGGTGAACGTGGATGCGGTTCTGCGCACACCCCTCAGTCCGACCGGCACCTACCTGGCTGTGGTCAACCAATCGGGCGCGTTGCAGTTTGCCCTGGATGATATCCGCACCATCACCGCCCTCACCCCGGAATATATACGCCAACACGAAGACCTCTTTCGCGATGCCTCTGTGCTCTTCATAGACGCTAATCTGCCGAAAGATGTGTTGCGAACCGTGATGTCTCTCGCCAGGCGGTCGCGACTGGCAGTATGTGCTGACCCGACCTCATCAACTTTAGCTCTGCGGCTCAAACCCTATCTGAATCGACTGTATTTGATTACCCCCAACAGCGCTGAGGCGGCTATTTTCTGTCACCCGGAACGAAAGATCACCAATCGCCGCCAGGCGCTGGAAACTGCCCAGTATCTGGTCAGCCAGGGGGTGCAGATTGCCATCATCACCCTGGCAGAGCAAGGGTTATGCTACGCCACCTCTGAGACGAAGGGCTATATCCCGGCGATTCGCACGGACGTCTTAGACCCCACCGGAGCGGGAGACGCGATCTCTGCCACGGTCATTTTTGCCTTGCTCAATGATATTCCTTTGGACGATGCCGTCCGGTTAGGCGTTTCGGCGGCGTCGCTCACCCTGCGTTATCGCGGCGCAGTTGTGCCGGATTTGTCTCTTGAGAAACTATACGATCAATTGGTGATTTAAATTGTCTACCCAACTCCCTCCTTTCTTTCGCTTTTCGCCCGAAGTCAGGCGCGCCCTGGATCTGAAGCAGCCTTTGGTGGCATTGGAGTCAACTGTTTTGACCCATGGTCTGCCATATCCCCAAAACTTAACCCTGGCGGAGGATGTAGAAGATGAGATTCGACGCCAGGGAGTTGTCCCGGCGACGATAGGCGTGCTGGATGGCGAGGTGTGGATCGGTCTCAACCCGCTCCAACTCCAACGATTGGTTCAACCGAACCCCGATCGGCTCAAGATTAGCAGCCGAGATTTTGGCAAAGCGGTCGCCCAAGGGGCAATTGGAGGCACGACGGTTGCGGGGACGATGCTGGCAGCGCACCAATCGGGGATACGCGTCTTCGCCACAGGCGGCATTGGAGGCGTGCATCATCATATCAGCAAGCGCCGCCGATATTCCTTTGACATCTCAGCCGACCTGCCGGCGCTGGCGCAAATTCCGATGATCGTGGTGTGCGCAGGGGCAAAAGCGATTTTAGATTTACGAGCCACCCTGGAATATCTGGAAACCTGGGGCGTGCCGGTGGTGGGGTATGAGACGGATGATTTTCCGGCGTTTTATTCTCGCACCAGCGGCTTAAAGGCAAGCGCTCGCGCCAATTCCCCTGATGAGGTGGTGACTCTGGCGCAGGCGCATTGGTCAATGGGGATGAAGAGCGCCGTCCTGGTCGTCGTCCCGCCTCCTGAGGGAGTGGCTTTGCCCCTCGGGTTGGTCAATAACGCTGTGCGGCAGGCGCTCAGAGAAGCGCGCGAACAGCGCATACGCGGTCAGAATGTGACCCCATTTCTGCTCGATAAGGTTAATCGGCTGACGCGTAATGAGAGTCTGCGCGCTAACCTGGGCTTATTGCTGAATAACGCACGGGTGGCAGCAACGATCGCCCAACGTCTTTGATTATTTGAGCTTTTTTAAGAATTCCCGCAACATATCCTATTACGGGGTAGAGGTGGGCGTCGGGGCGCGGGTGCGGGTTGGTATGGGCGTCACCGTCGGTTGAGGGGTGATGCTGGGGGTAACCGGTGTTTTGGTCACCGTGGGCCACGGAGTGCGAGAGAGGGTGGGGGTAGGGCTGAGGTAAGGCGTTCTGGTTAAGGTAATCGTCGGGGTGAGTGTCAGGGTGGAGGTTGGACGCGGAGTTCGGGTAGGGGTGATGGTTGAGGTGGGGCGCGGGGTGCGGGTGGGCGTATTCGTCCGGGTCGGGGTTGGAGTCAGGGTCGGCGTCTCGGTTGGGGCGGGAGTCGGAGGCTCACCTTCAACAGTGAACGTGCCGGATTGTCTCCAGGTTAAGCCAACGAATATCTGTACGACATACTCACCTGGCAGCCATTCTTCGGGACGAGGTTCCCAATCGGTGTAACCCAAACCGCCGGTTTGACCATCCCATGGCAGGGTTTCGAAGTGCACCAGTTCACCATCGCGATACCACAATGCAGTCCATTGAGAGCCAACCACCATGCCATCGTAGCTGAATAGCGCATACATGTGCCCAACCGGGTTTTGAAAGACCGTGTTCGGGTTCAGGGCAGTGTAGTTCTCATCAATGCCATTGGTGAAGATCAGTTTGCTGAAGACCGCCTCCGGATTAGGGGTGATGGTGCTGGTAAAGCGTGTCTCAACCGCCAGGGGGACATACGGCGTTGGGGTGATCGTGGGCGTATCCGTCACCGAGGGGGTTTTGGTGATGGTGGGGGTGAGGGAAATGGTGGGAGTCAGAGAAATCGTGGGAGTCAGTGTGATGGTGGGTGTAACGGTGACTGTGGCGGTGGGTGGAAAATAGCTATAGATTAAAGGTTCCGCCTGAGTGTTGATCAGGAAGCCGATGGCAATCAGGATCACAGCAAAAAAGAGCAATCTCCAGCCGCGCACCATGCGTTCTCTACGCATGCGGAAAAAGGGCAAACGGCGCGCTGAACGAATGGAGCGAACACCCCACCAGATGAAGAGAATCACCAAAAAACCGATAATTCCCAGGGCTGTCAGTATGCCGGTATGAATGTCCAGGGACATCATTTGCCCAGGGTCCTAGCTCCCCTGAATTTTATCCGGTTATCCTTCAAGGCGTTTTCTCTGAGATAACAGGGTTGCTCAATTTGCCGATACCTTCGATGGTTACCTCGAC
>FWPV01015367.1_pt1 | contig 11011 bp, 7 predicted proteins | sample 2228371 | NCBI WGS metagenome assembly FWPV01 (sample SAMEA103939776, study PRJEB20133) | metagenome | reverse complement strand
CTACAAAAGAAAGCTTTGAGAAGATATGTTAAAGAAAATAAAAAAAGAGTAGATGGTAGAGATTTGGATGAGATAAGGGAGATGGCTGCAGAAATAGATTTACTCCCTAGAGTACATGGATCAGGACTTTTTACAAGGGGTGTGACACAGGTTCTTTCAATTGCAACATTAGGTAGTCTTAAGGATGCAAAGTTAATAGATGATATGCTCGGAGAGAAAGAGAAGAGATATATGCATTACTACAATGATTTACCATTTGCATATGGAGAAGCGGAAAGAGTAAGACTCAATCCAAGTAGAAGAGCAGTTGGTCATGGAATGTTGGCAGAAAAAGCTTTGATACCTGTTATCCCTTCAGAATCTGAATTCCCTTATACAATTTTAGTTATGTCTGAAATTCAAGGAGAAAACGGTTCTAGCTCTATGGCATCAGCATGTGGTTCCTCTCTTGCACTAATGGCAGCTGGTGTTCCAATAAGAAAGATTGTAGGTGGCATAGCATGTGGTTTAGTAACAGATGAGGATGGTTCATTTTATATATTAACTGATATGCAGGGAGTAGAAGATTTCTATGGAGATATGGACTTTAAGGTAACTGGTACAAGAGATGGAATTACTGCGGTACAAATGGATAACAAAATATCAGGATTAACAATGGAAATTGTAAAAGAAACATTTGCAAAGTCTAAAGTGGCAAGGGAGAAAGTAATCTCTGTTATCGAAGAGGCTATACCATCGGCAAGAGGAGAAATCTCCAAGTATGCCCCTAAGGTTGCAGTAGAGAAGATTCCTGTAGATAAAATAGGAGAATTAATTGGTCCAGGAGGAAAGAATATTAGAGAACTTACTGAAAGAACAGGTGCAGAGATATCCGTTGAAGAGGATGGAACGGTAAATATATATTCTTCAAACAAAGAATCCATAGAGAGTGCAGTTAAGTATATTAAAGGATTGAGTTTTGTTCCTGTTGTGGGAGAAACTTATGAAGGTAAAGTAGTATCAATTATGGAATATGGTGCATTCGTGGATATAGCTCCAGGAGTTTCAGGTTTAGTACATGTGTCTGAAATTACAGATGAATTTGTAAAAGATGTAAACAAGTTCCTTAAGGTCGGTGATACAGTAAAGATAAAGATTTTGGAGAAGGATAAAATGGGCAGATTGAAGTTCAGTATAAAACAGGCGGAGGGTGATACGGAAGCAATCGCTACTGGACAAAGATTGGTAGATCCTGACTAAGGATTAGTCCTTAACGATTCTAGCAATATAAAATCCCATCATTTCTGGTGATGGAAGTATACGTATACTCTTTATAACCGAAGGATCATATGTATTTCCACTCCAGTGCGTTATTCCAGGAAGTACTAGATGTTTAAACTTCTCGAATCTTTCACTGTTTACCAATTCAATATTGATAACCCTTGCGTTTCTATGTTTATCAAGAAGGTGGGTAACTACTCCCTCGTTCTCTTCTGGTTCTAAAGTGCAAGTAGAATAAACAAGAACACCTCCAGCTTTTAATGTTTTAAAAGCAGAATCTATCAATTCTTTTTGCAAAGTACTTGAACCTTTTACCTTCTTTATACTCCAAAATCTCAAAGGTTTCATTCCTTTCATATAAATCATACCTTCACCACTACAAGGAGCATCTAATAGCACTCTATCAAAGTAATCTGGATATTTCTTCCCAAATTCTCTGCCATCACTAAGAGTTACTTTTACACTATTTGCTCCAAATTGCTCTATTACATTTCTAAGTGAATTTGTTCTATTAATCTCCAGTTCGTTAGCAAGGATATTACCCTTATTATTTACAATATCAGCAATATGGGTGGTCTTACTGCCTGGTGCAGCACACATATCCAATATTCTCTCATTAGGTTTTGGGTCTAAGACTAGAGTATCAAGAATACTGGAAAGGTTTTGTATATAAAAGAATCCTTCTCTATATTCATCTGTTTGAGAGACTTCTGCTTTATCTTTGTTGTTTACAAAGTATGTATTAGGAGCCCAAGCTATTTCTTCTAATTCATAGCCTTTTTTCTTAAGGCTTTGATATGTCTTTTCTACATTACCCTTTAAAGAATTCAATCTTATTGTAGTTCTTGTTCTTTGACTAAAAAGAGGAACTACTTCCTTTTTCGGAATACGTAAAATGCTTGCAATCCTAGAAACAAAAATATCTTCTTTTGTATAGAATTTCTCAAAGGAGCTCTTTCTAAAAGAAGCTCTTTTTTTCTTAAAGTTACTCCTTAATTTTTTACCTCTCATTATAACTCTCCTCTTAAATTCTGAAGTATTGCTCCAATAACTAAACCAGAAGTTTCTGTCCTTAATATGTTACCTTCTAGCTTAATAAATCTAAAACCTATATTCTTAAAAATTTGAATATCTTTTTCTCCCCAACCTTTTTCTGGACCAATTGCAATTACAAAAGGTTTTTTTATATCTACATCGCTTAGATACTTCTTAAGATTTATCGTACTCACATTCTCGGTAGCCAAGCATATTTTGTTTGTGTTTTTTTCTAATTTAAGATCTGATAGCCTAATAGGTTTTTCTATGATGGTTTCTCTTTGAGTTCTAGATTGTTCCCTTGCATCTTTTACTATCTTTCTCCAAAGACCATAATCTTTCAAAGCTTTATTTTTTGTCCTTAAAGAGTATTTACTCTCAACTGGTATTATCCTGTCTATACCTATCTCTACACTCTTTTCTACAAAATAGTTAAACTTTGATTCGTTGCTTAAAGATTGAACGATAGTTATACCGATATCCTCTATCCTATTTTTATCCCTTACTTTCTCTTTAATTTCAATTTCTACAGAATTTGTTTGTATATCTGTAACAATCGCGTGGAATACGGATTCATAGTTCTCTATCTCCAATATATCTTCTATTTGGATTTTTAGAGAATTGATAGCAAAAGTACTATCTTTATCTGATAGGTGAGTGATATCCCCCTCTGTTAATTTGTGATTTACGAAAAATTTGTACATAACTCGCAATTATACCACTTATTTACTATATAAACTTGACATATCATCTAAAAAATAATTAGATGTAAGTATATAAAGTTTGAAGGTATGCATATATGGAAACGATTCCAGCAATGTATTGGATGGTGATAATAGGAGTATTAGTTGGATTCATATGTTTTGTTTTATACCAAGTTGCAATGCTTCTTAAAGAGTCTAAGCATGCGGTTATGGATTCAAGAAAAATACTTCAAGAAGCAGTAAAAACTGTTGATATGGCAAATGTGTTATTAGTTGATGCGACGGAGATTGTGAGTACAGCAAAAAGCACTGTAAACGAGGTAAATAATGCGATAATAGGACCAATTAGAAGAATATCCTCTCTTCTTTCTGTAGTATCTGGTTTTGCCGAGGGGTTAACATCTAAAAGAAAGTAAAATCGTTGCCATAGTGTCTTTCTCTTTGTATTATGAATAGATGTATTTAACCCCATATCAGAAAAGACAAATAAAAGTTGTGATTGCTTTAGTAATTGGTATTCCATTAACGATTTTCGCGGTTTACCAAGGGATTCAATACCTGTCACGTGCTGGCGCAGAAGCAGTTCCAAAAGATGTTGTAGTTACAAATCTAACAACAAATTCTTTAACAGTAACATGGTTTACGGATTCCCCCGCTGAAGGATATGTCGTACCTGTACTAAATGGCGTAGAACAAAGCCCAGTCAGGGATAAAAGGGGAGGGGGTAATAGATACTCTCACTATGTGGAATTACGTAGTCTTGAACCTAATACAAAATATTCTTTTGTGATTGTTTCTGGAGGTATAAAGTACACAAATAGTGGTGGAAATAACTATGAATTTACAACAGCCCCAGTTGGGGCAGATACCCCTATTCCCAACCCCATTCATGGCTCAGTAACTGGAATATCTAATGATGATGTAATAATATATGCTTTCCCTAAAAACAATAGTGCATATCCTGTCTCAACTACGATTCCAAGTGGTGGAAATTGGATAGTTGATCTTTCTTCTTTTAGGAAAATAAGTGACAAGAGTATGTTGAGAATTACTGATGATACAGAGCTTGTTCTTCTTGCAAAGAATACCACTGGTAAAGGAGCCATACTAGAGGGGGCATATTCATCACTTTTTGATAGTAATGGAAAATTGAATCAAACACTGTCCTTAAGAATAGAGGATATTGCAGATTTAATTTCTTTCTTCCCAAATGAATCTAAAATGGGAGCAACGCAAGCTAGTGCTCCTGCTCCTTCTCCCTCACCGTCTCCAGCACCTACACCCAAACCCAATCCAACGCCAGAGACTGAAGATGATGATATATTGATAGACACTAATTACCAAATTGTACATGATTTGAGATGGATAGATATGGTTACTGGTGATGCACAGGCATCTCTAGATTCAGGAGAGTCCACTATTTTAGTTACAAATCTAACAGATGTGGGCTTTACAGTAGTCTGGAGGTCTCCACAAAAGGTAGAGGGGTACATTAAATATGGAACTAGTAAAAATGCTCTAACAGAGGAATCTTGGGATGTAAGGGATGGTCTTTCATCCAGAAATGCTTACTATGCCCATGCAGTTGATACAGCAAGACTAGCCCCTAATACTACATACTACTTTGAAGTCTATTCTGGTGAAAACAGGTACAACAATTCAGGAAGTATGTACTCTGTTACAACATTTTCTAGCCTTGCTTCTCCTCCCCCATTTGAAACTAAATCAGGATCTATAATTAATGCTACTAATCTAGGGGACTGGATATTGGTGGGTAAGATAGTTGATGACGATGATGCAGGAACGTCTGGCTCGTCAAGATATATTTCAACAGTTCCTGATGATAATGGGAATTGGATATTAACTTTAGGAGATGCAAGAAGTGAAGACGGCTCCTCATATTTCTCTTTCTCTAATTCTGATATTTTAAGCATATATCTACTTGGAGATAGCAAGAAACTTTTTAATAATAAAATTTCTCTCTCAGAGATAACAATAGATGCGTCTCAAGTTGGGGGTGGAGTCTCTGTAAGCAAGGTTAAATTGCTTTCTGACTATGGAATCGTTAATATAAAGTAGGGTTTGTGTATTGTATTAAAATGCATTAGAATCAGTTGTTTAATCAAGGATGAGAAAGTATGGAGACAAGTTAAAACCGATATTTTTACTTTTTACAATGATACTGACGTCATTGGGTATAGTTTTTGTCGTAAATCAATTTAAGGATACTTCTAAGTATGTGAAACCAGTTGGGCGGGCTATGGAGGTTAAGATTGTTGAGAACAGTACTGCATTAGTAAACAACAGTGACACTACTATTCCACAGAAAGTTTCGGAGGACAACCAGGGAATAGTCTTGAGTACAGAGGCTACAAATTCTTGTGCACAAGCTATCGTTAAAATACAGTCATATTCTGTATGTTCCCGATCAGGTACCGCTGACCAAGATTACAAAACTGGAAACAGATCAGGTAATACCGTGAGTAAAAATTCTACGGTAAAACTGATAGAGGTTACTATACCATTAGAGCTTTTTTCAGGGTCGGAGGTAAAGGACTCAAACAGAAAAATTACATCGTCAACTCCTGTTTACAAACCTGCAGGGGAACAGATAGATGAGAAAGTTGCGAATGTAATGTTACCTCCTGGATCAAACATTAACGAATACAAATCTTCTGTTAAAGATAGGCCATTTTCAACACCGTACTCTACAGCTTTTGAACAAAAGGCTGAAACAAATAGCGAAGAGGGTGAAGTTATTGTTGATAAAAAGATAATAAACAAATGTGAACATTGTAGAAATAAGTCAAATGTTAATCCTGATAAATCAAACAAAATTTCTGAGTTTATGAAGGATATCTTATATCGTCCACCCGCCGAAAAATCTCAACTTAAAGCCTCTGATGCTGTTGAATCATGCTCTGCTCAGGATAAGTTTGTTGAATGGACTAATACTAATAGAAAAGCTTGTGCTTTAAGTACAGTTACTGTAGCAATAGAGTTAGTAAAATCTATTCCCGATTCAATTTGGAATGAATGTAAGGGAGGAGTTAAATATGATCAAAACGGTAACCCTATACCTCCAAGTGAGGATTGTATATTTCCTGAAGACATAATAATAAAAATGACTTCTGCTTTTGGTTCTGATAGGGAATGTCCTGATGGAGTGTGTACAAATGCATATATGAATACAAGAAATAAAGTTGCACTTGCACCTGTAGATTCAAGTGGTTATTCTGATAAGGTCTATTACACTACGGCATGTAAGGTTATTATAGAGGGGAAGGTATATACTGTTAAGTGCGCCTGGGATATGTCCCATCTTTATAAAGAAAGGAAATTCTCGGAATATGATGATTTACCAGGTGTCGAAAGTACTCCATCTAAAGATTCATATACAATCTTTTTACAAGATGAGGGGAAAAGAAGAAGTGGTGAACCTGAAGTAAAAATATTTTAGATTAATTTATTACTAAACAAAAATGAGTATTACACTCCAAGTATATCAAAAGATTTTAATATTAAAAGAATTTGTCAATAGAAAAACATTTCAAAATGCATTCCTTGGATTCCTCTCAATTCTTCTTTTCTTTGGTGTAATGAATGTATATGCACAGGAAGATGTAAAACTTTCACCTGATTGGAGAGGTACAAAGGAATTTCATAATCAAATTAGTGGTACTGATAAGGAGGAAGATAATATGAACAGTAGGCAGGGATTGGAAATTTTAAATACAGGTTGGACCGCACTTTCCTTACTTGCTCCTGAAATTACAGAAAATGGTGAAGCTGCAATGAACAATCCCAATATACCGTATGATTTAAGAAGAGGGGTTCTGGGAATGGTAGAAGATGCTGGTGACTTGGTTTATGCTTCATATCCAGTTGTTAATATTCCGCAACATTTGGCACAGCAATGGGTTCCTGGTTATCAGGAGAATGTAACAAGTTTGTATGCTCAGAATTCTTCAACTGGCCATGACTCTGGTTATCAGGAATTAATGCATAGTGGAATTGTTAGCCTTTGGAACAGAACATTAAATCTTTCGTATGTAGCCTTTGTTTTAATAATGATTATCGCAGGATTTATGATTATGTTTAGACACAAATTAGGAGGACAAACTATGGTTACTATAGGGAATGTTCTACCAGGAGTAATTACTGCATTAATTCTGGCCACCTTTAGTTTCGCAATTGCTGGTTTAATCATTGATTTAGGAGGAGTCGCAACAGGTCTTGTGGCCTTTATCTTAGGCGAAGGTGCAGAAATTAAATCTATATCGACATTAGGCGGGTTAATGAGTACAGTTTTAAGTGGAGGAGTAGGTACGACAGCAATGGTTACAGGTGTCGTCGGAGCATTGGGTATTGGTGGTTATTTTGCTCTTGGTGCTTCAGTTCTTCCCCCTGTTGGTCTTGTTATTACTGGCGTAGTTGGTGCAATTGGTATCATCATTGCATTGATAATAATTGGTGTGATTTTAGTAGGAGCAATTAAGGTCTTAATTGCTCTTTATAAGGCTTTCTTTTCTCTCTTACTCGCTGTGATTCTTGGACCAATCCAAATTACTCTTGGAGCTATGCCTGGAAACAGTCATATGATTAATAATTGGTTCCTAACTGTATTGAGGAATGTATTGGTATTTCCTGTTGTTTTATTCATTGTAAATATCCCTAATGCTCTAATGAATTCAGGAAGTAATATCTTTTTAAGATTTCCAGGAAAATTAGTATATGAAGATCCTGGAACATATACTGCACAGGGTCCAGATGCTGCTGGGGTAGTATTTATATTCATTCTAAAGATATTTGTACTTTATTTTGCAGCGCAGGCACCTAAATTCCTAGAATCGTGGTTTCCACCCAATACTCCCAAAGCTATAGGAGAAGGAATCGGAGCAGCACAGGCTAGCCTTTCAAAGATTCCTTTTGTGGGTGGGCTTTTTAAGTAATACTTTAAAAATTAATGTATGGCAAAGAAACCTAAATCAGACAATTTTGATGCTTTAGGTAGTGTTTTTGATTTTCTTTTTACTGAAGCAAAGAAGAAGCCAGAGAAGAGAAGACCTATAAAGCCGACGGAAGTTTCTGGTACTAGTGCTATGACTCAGGCTATTTTTGCTGCCTTGGAAAAGCCTGGTGCGTTTATCTCTGATACAGTAGTAGGCGAATTTAATAGTGCCTTAGATTATGAGCTATCAGTGCTGCAATTAGATGAATTTGGTAAGTTGAAAGTTACTACTAACAGTCTTATTGATTTCCTAAAGGATCCACAAACGGCAATAGAGAAGAGTGTTGCGAAATCGCAGGCAATAAGGAAAAGTCAGAGAGCAATGTTTATGGGTGCCGCTGTTACTGATTTTGTTACAGCGGGATGGGCTCGTAAGTATGCAGATTTGGAATCCCAAAAAGCCATATATGGTACTACCGTTGCAAGAAAGATAAAAAATGAACAAGAGAAGCAGAGGCAGTTGATTTCAAAGGCTGTTGGTCAGGCGGCAACAACACATGGAGAGCGTGGAGGAATCTTTGGGACACAACCTGTCCAAGGCATTTTTCATCCAAATGATTTGGATTTTATGGCAAATAGATCCGCAGAATTACTTGGTAAGCATATTTTTAAGGAAAATGTATGGAACTCCATGAGTCCTGACGAAAAAAAGGAATTTCTTATAGTCGCTTCATCGATAACCAGTGAAGATTTCAGTTTAAAAGAGGGGTACAAGCAGAATTTATCGAGAATGGAGAAGTATTTGTCATCAAAGTACCCTGGTTCGAGTTATATTCAGAATTTTAGAGATATACTTGGTAAAGATTTTGACCCTAAAAAGACAAGTTTATACGATGTCAATTTTTATAAAAGACTTGAGAAGCTAAACATAGAAGAAAGAATAAAAGCTTTAGAAAATCTCGGAGTGAGAACAAGAGAACAAGAAAGTCAGCTTGCGATATACAAGAAAACAAAATATCTGATAGATAGAGACACCTCAAATTTAGTTGCTGAACTTAGGTATCTAAAAGAAAGACTAAGAAATACAACTGATAAAGATGAAAGAAAACGTATTAAGAAAGAGATAAGCGATACGAAGGGAGCATTAAATGTTATAAGCGGTAATAACTTTATTGGCCAAATAGGAAGATTAGAGGGATATCTTGGTTCTATCAATGCTGTCCATGGGGCGAATATGATTCCCAGTATTCTTAATGGTAGTTTCTACGATAAGAATGTAAACAGTTTCTTTAATCCTGCTCAGGAGACAAAAATAAATATTGCTGGAAATCGTGGCAAGGAATTGGAGTATACATTCTATACTGCTGCAAGATCTGGAGGAGATGGGAGAGTAAATAAATTAATTGATGCATACAACGAAATTGGTGTAAACCTCTACTATTTTACACCAAGGTCTGTATTTCGTACTTTCTTTTACAATGGAGAGGGTTTTGCATACATGATGACTAAGCACTTAAAAAGGCTAGAGTCAGGTGATTTTGCGGGAATCATGAAAAAACTTAAGGGAGTAAATATTGATCAGGTATCAGTAATGAAAGTGCTTGGTGAAAAAGTTGGAGACGAATTTGATAAAAATTTAGAAGATTTAATGTTGAAAGCTGGTGGTATCCTCTCAAAGGAGGAACTGGCAAGTTTCTCTTCAGTTCTTAAATCTGTCGAAAGGTACAAGAAATTAACAGAAAAATTTAGTGCACCATTTAGAGTCAAATCTTATATAAACACATATTTTGGGAATAGACTTAAGAAAGTTAGAGTCAAAGTTGCTAAATGGTTAATGTCTAATCCTACAATTCGAGATTTTTTTGCGAAAACAGGAGCTTCAAGATTACTTGGTACTTGGATAGCAAAAGGAGGAATTAAGACATTTTTACAATCAATTGTTACAGCAGTAGCAGGAGCTCTTGGTATCGTAGGAACACCTCTTGCAAGTGCCTTGATTTCTGCTCTTACTTGGGTTGCAACAGATTTTGCAATGAAAGTTCTTGCTCAGATGCTAGTTGTAGGAAAATATATGCTCTTGGGTATTTTAGGATTGATAGTTTTAATATTCTTTTGGGCTAGCGGTTCAGTAAAAAGCTTCAATAAAAATAATTATTCTTACTACAATGAGACACCTGGATCAATAATCCAGTGTTCCTTGTACGAAGAAAGAGATCTTGGTACTGGCGATGATGCTCCTTGGGGAGAGGCAATAATACCTCCTCCTTCTGGAGAGAGTTGTGTATTAGGTGCAGGATCCTTTTGGTGTTCGCAGGGATATAAGGATACAAAGGGGTGGAGTCACCAAAACATTGGTCATTTAATGCCAGTAGATTTAACAAGTGTTGGATATATATATGCTCCACAATTTTGTAGTACTGGAAATTGTAGTATAACAAGAATTGCGGTAATCAACTGTAGAGATGGTTCTAATGCAGGAGGAATTGTTGAATTAACTGCAAGTAATGGCTCTACAACTTACTTATTCAAACTTCTACATGTAAAACCTCTTGCTGGATTAGGAGAAAAATTGAGTGGTGGTCAACCAGTTGCTGTTGTACAGGACAGGCCAGAAGTAGAAAGAGGATGGTGTTGGACAGGTAAGCATTTACACTTAGAAACAAGACAAAATGGTGCAATTGTAGATCCACTAAAACTCCTTCAAAGTTTTAGTTGTAATGTACCTGATGAGTCTGGTTGTGCAAGACCATAGAGATAAGTTATTAAAATGCCCAAATGAAAATACAAGGAAGTAAAAAAACAGCATTTATTTTACTAGGTATTTTTGTTGCAATACTTGTAGTTGTGTTAGCTTTTGTTCTTTTCTCAGGAATAAGAAAAAAATATCCAGAAGATCCTGTAAAAATGAAAAACCTTGGAAGTAGTAACCAACAAGTAGAAATTAAATCTCTTGATTTTGAGATAGAGGATAATGATTTACCTCTTTATTCGGTAAAACCTAAAATACACATAAACCAGGTAGAACAAATGATTGATAGGATGGGACTCTCTTTGCAAAAGA